>JACCDN010529632.1_pt1 | contig 61841 bp, 57 predicted proteins | sample 7441691 | NCBI WGS metagenome assembly JACCDN01 (sample SAMN15323439, study PRJNA562643) | freshwater metagenome | isolation source: river surface water | place: USA:Blue River Watershed | collected 2017-08-16 | reverse complement strand
GAACCCGGAAGCTAAGACCTCCTGCGCCGATGGTACTGCAAGGGTGACCTTGTGGGAGAGTAGGACACCGCCGGACTTAATTTAGAAAATGGCCACCTCTTTGAGGTGGCCATTTTCATTTAAGCCACAATCGGATTGTTTTCATTTACGAAACAGTCTGCGAAACTTAGTTCGGGAGAATTAAAAATGAGTGAAGATCAGAAGAAGCCGTTTAGGCCGAAACGCGAGGCGGGTAACCGCAATGAACGCACTGAATCTCCTCGTCCCGAATGGGAAACCCGCGTGCAGATTCCGGTTAATCCAAATCGGGTCAAGTCCCCGGTGATTCCTTTTGAAATTACCGCCGAAGAACTCCCACTGGCCATTCGAGTACAACTCAAAACTCTCACCGAGGAGAATGCCGAGCGAGTTGCTCGCCACCTGGCCATGGTCGGTTTGCTGATAGATAATGACCCTGAGCTAGCCCATCGACACGCCATGGCGGCGGTTGCCCGTGCTGGCCGCATCGGTTTGGTGCATGAATTTGCCGGAGTAACTGCCTATAACATCGGAGATTTTTCAACGGCTCTCCGCGAGCTACTAACTCATCGGCGAATCAGCGGCTCAAATGATCAGATTGCACTAATTGCAGATAGCGAACGCGGCTTGGGTCGTCCGGAACGCGCCTTGGAACTTGGCCGCTCATTGGACCGCGCCAAACTGCAACCCCAGCAACGAGTCGACTTGGCAATTGCTATGTCTGGGGCTCGTCTTGATCTGGGGCAAAGTGACCTTGCACTGGCCGAGCTTGAGATTCCTGAATTGAATCCAAGTAAAGTTTTTGAATACACCGTTCCGCTGTTTAGAGCCTATGCGGAGTGTTTGCGCGAACTTAAACGTGATGCCGAAGCAAAGAAATGGGACGACTTAGCGGTACGCGCAGAGCAGCAGTTTGAAGAGAAGCAAAAGCCCGACAGCGAATTTTTCGATGTCATTGAAGAGATAGAGATACCGAAATTGAGTGACAAACCAAAGCAAGAAGGTTCTGACGACGCAGCTAAGAAACGTCCTTCGCTCGACGAGATCCGTAAGAGCCGCAACACCTACGGTGGAGATGGTGCTCAAGGTGGATCGCGAGTAGGTCGTGGTTCGACACAGTCAGGTCAAAATAAGGGTGGTGGCCGCGGCAAGTTTGGCGGCAATCGTGGCCGCTAAATTTTGGGGCAGCTACGACACCTTGCTCGCTGATTTGGATGGCGTGGTTTACGAGGGTAAGCATGCGATTCAAGACGCGGTTGAGTCAATTAACTCTCTCGCCGCTCAAGGTGTTGCGGTTGGTTACGTCACGAACAACTCATCGCGCAAACCTGAGACTATTGCCGAGCAGCTAAGCGGCTTTGGTCTAACCGTAAAAGCTGATGAAATTATCGGATCGGCTCTGACCGGAACTGAATTACTTGCGACAATGATTCCAAAAGGTGCAAAAGTTCTCGTTGTCGGGGGCGATGGACTGCGTTCTCGGGTTGAGGATTTTGGATTTCAACTAGTTGACTCTGCAGATGATAATCCGGCTGGCGTGATTCAAGGTTTTGCGCCCGAAGTAGCTTGGAAGCATTTGGCTGAAGCGGCCTACGCTATTCAAAAAGGTGCAAAGTGGGTTGCCACCAACTCGGACTGGACTCTCCCACAAGATCGGGGTCTGGCACCCGGTAACGGCACTTTGGTTTCGGCGGTGCACACCGCAGTTGGTCAGCTTCCGGTGGTTGCTGGTAAACCTGAGCCTGCTATTTTTTACACTGCACTGAAGCAGTTTCAGTCAAGCAACGCATTATTTGTCGGAGATCGAATTGACACCGACATCGTGGGTGCAAATCGTGCCGGCATCGACTCTGCGTTGGTAATGACGGGAGTTAGCACTCGCAAAGAATTGCTCGGCATCGATGCCGCTGGAAGGCCCAAGTACATTCTTAAAAGCCTTGCCGAGCTACTGAAGCCGTACTCTGCACCAAAGGCAATAAAACGCGGCTACGCCTGTGATGGCGCAGAGGTTGAATTGCTAGGCAACAAAGTATTGGTCACACACGGAGATCCGAGTTCGATAGGCGCGCTCAAGGCCGCTTGCGCGGTGATTTGGGGGAGCAATCAGCCAATCTATGCTCTCGAAGTTGAACCGGCTCTCTACGAATAATCAAAAGATAGGCTTGTGTCAGAGGTAAAAATGTCAGCAGAACTCGAATCATCAGAATTGTTAGATCAACTCAAGTTAGAGGTTGAGCGAATCAAAGGCTTGCCCCTTGCTGAGCAAGTTGCCGCCTACTCAGCCCTGCGGGAACTTCTGGAAAATACCCTCAATCAAGTTGACGGCAACTGATGAGAGCAGACATCGCGCTGGTTGAGCGCGGTTTAGCTCGATCGAGAAACCACGCTTCATCGCTGATTGAGGCGAATCGAGTGTTCATTGAAGGCCGAGAAGTAAAAAAGTCTTCGCAAAATATTGAGGACGCAGCCAAACTCGTGGTGCTCGAGGCGGTTGAGTATGTAAGCCGAGCCGGGCACAAGTTAGCCCGAGCTCTAGACGGCTTTGGCGAGTTAGATATTCAAGGCCGAACCGCGATGGATGTCGGAGCCTCAACCGGTGGCTTCACCGATGTTTTGCTCCGCCGGGGAGTCCGACGAGTTGTTGCCATCGATGTGGGGCACGATCAGCTGGTACAGCAACTTCGGGAAAACCCCAATGTGTTTAGCATTGAAGGTTTCAATGCCCGAGAGCTCTCCTTTGAGAAGCTCAGCAAAATTATTGGAACCAGCGTGGATGAGCACTACTTCGATCTCGTGGTGGCCGATGTTTCATTTATTTCGCTCACCTTGGTACTTCCCGCCATGATTTCAGTTGCCCCATCAGCTGATTTTGTGTTGCTGATCAAACCGCAATTTGAAGTTGGAAAAGAATCCCTGCACGCTTCGGGCATTGTCAATGACCACCGACTTCGAGCTCAGGCTATTGCGCAAGTGGTTGATTGTGCCGATGAAAATGGGTTCGCGGTACGAGGTTTGGTCAAATCCGAGTTACCTGGCACCCATGGCAACATCGAATACGTGTTGTGGATTAGTGCCCAGAAGCACCGGAATAAGTCAGAATGGAATTCCAAGATCGAGCAGTTGGCGAAGGAAAGCAAATGAGCGAATCTCGTTTCATCCTGATCGTCACTCACGCGGGCCGACAAGATGCAGTTACCGCAACTCTCGAGGCCTGTGAGCAGCTCGTATCATCAGGGGTAACTCCAGTTATGACCTCAGATCAGTTGGGTGAACTTCGGGGCAGAGCGCAAACTCCGGGCCAGGGCATCGCGGTAAATACGGTCGCCGAAATTGGTGTCGACTGCAACCTTGATGAACTAGAGCTGGCTATGGTTTTGGGTGGAGACGGCACGATTCTTAAAGCTGCCGAAATTGTGCGCGAGGCACAAACCCCAATCCTCGGTGTAAATCTTGGCCACGTTGGTTTTCTCGCTGAATCCGAGCGAGAGGGATTAATCGACACCGTCAAACGAGCAGTACTCAAAGATTATGTGGTCAAAGAACGTTTGACTCTAGACGTAGCAGTTATGGTGGGCGAAGAAGTTGTCTATCGCACCTGGGCTCTTAATGAGGCTACCGTCGAGAAGAGTTCACGTGAACGCATGCTCGAAGTTGTTATTGAGGTTGATCGCCGCCCACTTTCAAGTTTTGGTTGCGATGGAATAGTAATGTCGACGCCAACTGGATCTACCGCCTACGCATTTTCTGCGGGTGGGCCTGTGGTTTGGCCAAATGTCGAAGCGTTGCTCATGGTTCCGCTATCTGCACATGCTCTATTCGCTCGTCCACTCGTGGTTAATCCTTATTCCTTACTTGCAGTTGAAGTTCTGCAGCGGAGTGCGGGGCATGGTGTTCTCTGGTGTGATGGTCGTCGATCAACCGAGTTAGCGCCGGGTTCCCGAGTTGAAGTTAAGCGTTCAGAAAAGTCGGTCAAGTTTGCTCGTCTTTCTCAGGGGCCTTTCACCGACCGCTTGGTGCGTAAATTCTCACTTCCGGTTGCTGGATGGCGCGGCCCGGCAGCTCAGTAGTTATGATTCAAGAAATTCACATTCGTGACCTCGGGGTAATCCGCGAGGCTCGCCTTGGCTTCAAACCGGGTTTCAATGTGATTTCTGGCGAAACCGGAGCTGGCAAGACCATGGTTTTGACGGCGTTGGGATTATTACTCGGCCAACGGGCAGATTCCGGAGCAGTTAGATCCGGACAGTCTCAAACATTGGTTGAGGGACGCATTCAAGTCTCCAATCCAGAGCTAACCGTGAAAATCGAGGAACTCGGAGCCTCGCTAGACGGCGACGAGCTGATTATGAATCGCATAGTTTCGAGTGAGGGCAAATCTCGGGCGACACTTGGTGGGGTCGGTGTGCCGGTAGCTTCGATTGGTGAAATCGCAGGTGAATTGGTCGTGGTGCACGGTCAAGCTGATCAAATTAGGTTGAAGTCGGCGAGTGCTCAGCGCGAGGCCTTGGATAATTTTGCAGGGAATTTCGAACTGGTGAATGAGTATCGCGATGCCTTCAACGCTTGGCAAGCGACCACCAAATTAATTAGGGATTTGGAAAGTTCTTCGGCAAGCCGAACTGCAGAATTGGATCGGCTACGTTATGCAATCGAAGAAATTTCAAAAGTGAATCCTACAGTTGGCGAGGAAGTAGATTTAACTGATTTAGCCAATCGTCTTTCCAATCTTGAAGGCTTGCGTGCTGCAGCTAGTTCTGCCCATGAGCTACTCTCAAGTGAAAATGACAACATCGATGCGCTTGGGGTAATCGGTCAGGCTAAAAAAATACTCGAACACGAATCGGATTCAAAACTGCAGGAACTTGCGATAGTTCTCGGTGAATTGCTGATTCAAGCCAGATACGTTTCGGGTGAGCTGGCCAGTTTTCTTGCCTCTCTAGATATCGATTCCGAAGTTTCACTTGATCAGGTTCAATCAAGACGCGCGGAGCTAAGTCAGCTCATGAAAAAATACGGCGAGAACACCGAACAGGTAATTTCCTTTCGCGATGAGGCTCAAGCGAAACTGTCGAGCCTTGACGATTCAGATGAGCGGGTTTCGGAATTGAAAGCTTTAGTGCAGCAGCAGTTTTCAAAGGTTCAGAATCTGGCAGCCGACCTAACTAAGGCACGCAAAATGGCAGCTGAAGAATTGGCATCGGCAGTTACGCGTGAACTCCAGGGGTTGGCCATGAGTGATGCACAGCTGGTTGTTCGGGTTGATGCTGCTGAGCAATTATCGACACACGGTGCGGACAACATCTCGTTATTGCTGTCAAGTTATAAAGGTGCGGAGCCTCGGCCAATCGGTAAAGGTGCAAGCGGAGGCGAAATATCGCGAATCATGCTTGCCATCGAGGTTGTCCTGGCGAAGGATCGTCAGGCAACCACCTTTATTTTCGATGAGGTCGATGCCGGAGTCGGCGGTGCCGCTGCGATTGAGGTTGGAAGAAGGCTGGCTCGCTTGTCGAAACAGGCCCAGGTGATTGTGGTAACCCATTTAGCCCAGGTGGCAGCTTTTGCCGACCACCAGCTGAGGGTATTAAAGAGCACGAGCGCTGAACTTACCGAAACCGATGTTGTCGTGCTGAATCCCGAAGATCGCCTTGAAGAACTCGCCCGCATGCTTTCGGGGCTATCCGATTCCACCAGTGCTAGAGAACATGCGGCCGAGCTCATGTCGCTGGCAAAAACGGGGTCGGCAAACTAGTAAACTGGACTTCCATGGCAGATGCAATGGATACCTCTAAAACCAGACATATTTTCGTCACCGGAGGTGTTGCATCCTCACTAGGTAAGGGAATTACCGCCTCGAGCCTTGGAAATCTTTTGAGAGCGCGCGGCCTAAAAGTGGTCATGCAAAAGCTCGACCCTTATCTAAATGTTGATCCCGGCACCATGAATCCATTTCAGCACGGTGAAGTATTCGTGACTGACGACGGAGCCGAAACCGACCTAGACATTGGTCACTACGAGCGCTTCCTAGACATAAACCTCTCCCAATCTGCGAATGTGACTACCGGTCAGATCTACTCGACCGTAATTTCGCGTGAAAGACGTGGCGAGTATCTCGGCGACACCGTTCAGGTGATTCCACACATCACAGATGAGATCAAGCGCAGGATGCGACTTCAGGCGCACGAGTCTCCGGCCCCAGATGTGATCATCACTGAAATTGGTGGAACCGTTGGAGACATTGAGTCGCAGCCATTCTTGGAGGCAGCCCGCCAGGTGCGCCATGAAGTTGGCCGCGACAATGTGTTCTACGTTCACGTTTCTCTGATTCCTTATCTTGGCCCTTCGGGCGAGCTGAAGACTAAGCCAACACAACATTCGGTGGCCACTTTGCGCTCGATTGGTATTCAGCCGGATGCTGTCATTTGTAGATCAGACCGTGACCTACCAATGTCAATCAAAAACAAAATCGCTTTGATGTGTGACATCGATGTAAAGGCTGTTATTACCGCTGCAGATGCGGCCAGCATCTATGACATTCCAACCGTTCTCAACAACGAGGGCCTTGACAGTTACATCATCAAGAAGCTTGGGCTTGAAGCGGGCGAAGTGGACTGGTCTCGCTGGGACGCAGTGCTCAAAGCAGTTCATGAGCCAAAGCACGAAGTGACCATTGGTTTAGTAGGTAAGTACATTGATTTGCCAGACGCATACCTTTCGGTTACCGAAGCTCTCAGAGCCGGAGGCTTTGCAAACCAGGCCAAAGTGAGAATCAAATGGATTGCGTCTGACCTTTGCGAAAACGAAAATGAAGCCAAGAAATTACTTTCCGATGTGGATGCAATTTGCATTCCTGGCGGTTTTGGAGTGCGCGGTATTGAAGGCAAACTTGGTGCACTAAAGTTTGCTCGCGAAAACAAGATTCCAACTCTTGGTTTGTGTTTGGGACTCCAGTGCATGGTCATCGAGTACGCGCGCAATATGGCGGGACTAACTGGTGCATCATCGACCGAATTTGACCCAGAGGCAAAATACCCAGTTATTGCAACAATGGCAGAACAGGTGGATATCCTTGCGTCCGGTGATATGGGTGGCACTATGCGACTTGGACTATACGAGGCAAAGTTGAAGCCCGGATCTATAGTTGCCGAAGTCTACGGTTCGGAGATTTCTCATGAGCGTCACCGTCACCGCTACGAAGTCAATAATAAATTCCGCGACCAAATTGCCAGCGCCGGATTGGTTTTCTCGGGGACTTCGCCTGATGATCATCTAGTTGAGTATGTAGAGCTTCCGCGTGAGGAGCACCCTTACTACGTGGCAACTCAGGCCCACCCAGAATTCAAGTCTCGTCCGAATCTTGCCCACCCGCTATTTCGTGGCTTGGTAGTGGCAGCTTTAGAGCGACAGGAAGCCAGCAAGCTTTTTGAGGCAGAGGATGCCTAAAGACCAAGATTTTGTTGCTCCGCTAATCGAGCGCAAAACGGTCTTTTCCGGAATGATCTGGGATGTGGTCAGCGAGACCTTCGATTTTGCCGGACAGAGGCTAACCCGAGAATTCGTCAATCATCCTGGTGCGGTTGCAGTGCTTGCACTCAATGCCCAAAACGAAATCCTCATGATTAAGCAGTTTCGCCAGCCGGTGCGCCAATACCTTTGGGAAATTCCGGCCGGACTCTTAGATGTGCCGGGTGAAAGCCTGGAGACCGCAGCGCTTAGAGAATTGCAAGAAGAAACGGGATACAACTCCAAGAATTTGACACACCTTATTGACTTTTATACGACACCCGGTGGTAATGACGAGATGATTCGGATCTTTTTAGCCCAGCAACTGGAATGGGTTGGTAGACCGTTAGAGCTCGAAGGTGAAGAACGTGACCTTATCATCGAGTGGGTGCCATTAGAAATTGCCCTGGGTTCAGTGCTCTCGAGTGAAATAAAAAGCCCGAGTGCGGTTGTTGGTATTTTATCGGCGGCCCAAAAACTTAGGAACTAAAAATGCAAATTCAGAAGTCGGTGGATTCATACCTTCGGCATCTTGCAATCGAGCGCGGTGTATCCAAAAATACGGTCACTGCCTACCGTCGAGACCTCACCGCTTACTTGGATTATTTAGCGACTAACCAAACAACCGAAATTTCCAATGTCACTGAATTGAACGTTTCCGAATTTGCTCAGTCGCTTTCATTGAAGAGAGGGCTAAGTTCAAGTTCAATTGCCCGAACCCTAGCCGCGGTTCGGGGTTTGCATAAATATTTGCTGCAAGAAAATATTCTGCAGCAGGACGTAGCAACCAACGTGAAACCTCCCAAGGCTGTGAGGAGGCTTCCGAAAGCAATTACGGTTGAGCAAATTGAATTACTGCTCGCGGCTTCTGGCCCAGATCCCGATGCCGCAGATGCGGTAAGTACTGTGCGTATTCGCGATAGGGCACTGCTCGAAATGCTTTATGCGACGGGAGCCCGAGTTAGCGAAATTGTGAACTTAGATTTGGACGACCTTGTCGACCCGACGCTAGTTCGGCTGTTCGGAAAAGGTTCCAAGGAACGCATAGTGCCGGTTGGCAGATTTGCCCAACGAGCAATCGAAGCGTATTTGGTTCGTACTCGGCCGAGCCTAGTGAGTCTCGGTAAGGGTACGCCGGCCCTATTTCTAAATCAGCGAGGTGGCCGACTTAGCAGGCAAAGTGCCTGGCAGATCATCTCCGATGCTGCTGCCGAAGCCAATTTGGGGGTTGAAATATCCCCACACACCATGAGGCACTCGTTTGCCACCCACCTGCTTGAGGGAGGGGCAGATGTTCGAGTGGTCCAGGAGCTTCTGGGTCATTCGTCTGTTGCCACAACACAGATTTACACGCTGGTAACCGTGGATCGTCTCCGCGAGGTCTACGCCGAAGCCCACCCTCGGGCGCGAAAATAGCCCGAGCCAAGGCGGGTAGGCTAGAGCCGAAACTATATTCGGGAGGAATGAAGTGGCTTCTAAGAAGGCGTCAACTGACACTCGTTTCCCGATTCCAAAGAAACTTTCCAGCCACGGACCAGCGCGAATTATCGCAATGTGCAACCAAAAAGGTGGAGTTGGGAAAACCACTACTGCGGTAAATATGGCTGCCGCACTCGCCGACTATGGGCGCAAAGTCTTGGCCATCGATTTTGACCCTCAGGGGGCCTTGAGCACGCACCTTGGAGTGCTTGCCGTTCCGGGGGAAATTCCAACCGTGTATGACTTACTCAAGGGCACCATTAAAGACCCTCATCAGGTAATTCGTCAGTCTCCGATTAAAAACTTAGATTTGATGCCGGCCAACATCGATTTGTCTGCTGCCGAAATTGAACTTGTCAACGAAGTGGCACGAGAAAGCATCCTGGCCAATATTTTGCGCAAGGTTGCTGATGAATACGACGTAATCATTATTGACTGCCAACCCTCCCTGGGCTTGCTAACTGTGAATGCTCTTACGGCTGCGCACGGAGTGTTAATTCCAATGGCTCCAGACTTTTTTGCTTTGCGAGGCGTTGCGCTGCTTATTGAGCATGTACACAAGGTTCAAGATCGGCTCAATCCGGCTATCAAACTAGACGGCATTATCGTTACCATGCACGATAAGACACTGCACGCCAAAGAAGTATTCGATCGTCTTTACGAAGCCTTTGGGGATCAAGTTTTCAAAACTCAGATCAATAGAACCGTGAAATTCAAAGACGCAACAGCTGCCCAGCTTCCGATTACCGCATATGCCTCTAGCTCTGAGGCTGCGGAGTCTTATCGCTCGGTAGCCAGAGAGTTAGTCAGTCGTGGCTGCGCCCCTTAAATCTGATCTCATTGACGGCGCCGATCGCGGCTCCGGATTTGCGCTAAATATTGGAAACTTTGACGGTCCTTTTGACCTACTGCTTTCGCTGATTTCGAAACATGAGATGGATATCACCGAAGTCGCACTAAGCAAAGTGACAGACGAATTCATTAGTTATTTGAAAACTCTTGACGAGGCTCAGGAGCTAGAGCAAGCAACTGAATTTTTAGTGATTGCAGCTACACTTCTCGATTTGAAAATTGCCGGTTTGCTGCCAAAGGGAGAAGTAGTCGATGCCGAGGACGTTGCCCTACTTGAAGCGAGAGACTTGCTGTTTGCTCGGTTGCTACAGTACCGAGCATTCAAGGAAGTTTCAGCATGGTTCGCTGAAGCGTTTGCGGCGGAACTCGGACGCACGCCAAGAGAGGTTCAGATTGAAGAGCGCTTCCGTGAACAGAAGCCGGAGCTCAACTGGACTATGTCGTTGGATGAGTTCTCAAAACTTGCCGAAGAGGTTCTTACTCCGAAGTTAATCCCTAACGTGGGTCTAACCCACCTGCACGCTCCGCGGGTTAGTATCAGGGAGCAAGCCGCAGAGGTAATTTCCATTCTTCGCCGATCGCCAAACGTCACTTTTCGCGAGGTAATAGCTTCAGTCTCAGATAGGGCAGTAGTTGTGGCCCGTTTTCTAGCGGTGTTAGAGCTATATCGCTACAACGCCATTTCATTTGAGCAAGAGAGTCCACTTAGTGATTTGCAAATTACCTGGCGCGGCAACAATTTTGACGATGAACAATTGGCGGCTTTAGGAGCAGACTATGAATGATGACCAAATTCACAATGGATTAACCGAACTAGAAGCGCTAGTCGAAACTGTGGCGGAGACCAGAGCAGCCGAGGACGACCTAGAGGCTGCGGTGGAGGCCATCCTAATAGTCACCGACGTTCCACTGTCTTTGGTAGCACTTGCCACTGCCCTTGAACGCCCGGTGAATTTGGTGAGAGATGCTGTTTTAGCATTGCAGGCTGAGTACAACGGAGCAGGCGGCGCTCGCACTCGAGGGTTTGAACTTCGAGAAATTGGTGGGGGTTGGCGAATTTATGTTCGCCAAGATTACGACTGGGCCGTGCGCATGTTTATCGCCAACGAGAACCCAACCAAACTGTCTCAGGCAGCGTTAGAGACACTTGCCGTGATTGCATACAAGCAACCAATTTCAAGGGGGCAGGTCGCGTCTATTCGTGCTGTGAATGTTGATTCGGTAGTCAAAACTTTGTTGAGTCGAGGGCTAATCTCGGAGCTGTATACCGATAGCGAAACAGGAGCGATTAATTATGGAACGACTCCGCTGTTTCTTGAGTTGCTCGGCATAAACAGCTTAGAAGAGCTCCCGCTGATTAGCCCCTATCTTCCAGATGCAACAGCAAACTTCGATGCAGAACTCTAGCCCTGAGGGGGTACGCCTTCAAAAAGTTTTAGCTGCGGCTGGAGTAGCCTCACGGCGAGTATGTGAAGACTTGATTAGCCAAGGCAAAGTTGTGGTGAACGGAAAGCGCGTAACCGAACTTGGCACTCGAATAAACCCCGATGTCGATCGAGTGATGGTAAATGGAACGCCTATTCAGTTAGATGCCTCAAGGGTTTACTTGGCCTTAAACAAGCCAACCGGCGTGGTTAGCACCATGGCCGATGAGAATGGTAGACCGGATCTTTCGCAGTTTGTTGTTGGTTACGACAGGGTTTACAACGTTGGCCGACTTGATGCCGAGACTAGTGGACTTATCATCATGACTAACGATGGAGAGTTGGCACATAAGTTAGCTCATCCAAAGTTCGGGGTTTCTAAAACTTATTTGGCAAAAGTTCAAGGTCAAGTCGATCCGACCATAATCCACAAATTACTGAGCGGCTTTGACCTGGAAGACGGATTCATAAAGGCCGACAAAGCCAAACTAGTTCAAACTTCACTGGATGAAAGCCTGATTGAACTTGTCCTGCATTCTGGACGCAATCGAATTGTGCGAAGAATGTTTGATCACCTGGGACATCCGGTAGTAGGGCTTGTTCGAAAGCAGTTTGGGTCCGTTCAGTTGGGCCCGCTCAGGGTTGGGAAAATAAGGGAACTTAGTAAACTGGAGGTTGGAGCGCTGCTGAAAGCCGCGGAGGGTAATTCCCCTCAGCCACGAAAGTCGGAATCAAAACCTAAAAGGCGGTAAGTCATGGCAGTTAGAGCCATTAGAGGCGCCATTCAACTCGATGTTGATGAGCGGGAGCACCTGCTTAAATCAACTGCGGAACTATTGTCTAAAGTGCTGCATGCCAATAACATCGACAACTCAGCTTTGATTTCCATTCTTTTTACAGCCACTCCCGACATCACCAGCGAATTTCCTGCGGTTGGGGCACGTGAGCTTGGACTAGGAGATGTTCCACTAATGTGTTTCGTCGAAATGAATGTTATGCACGCGCTACCGCGCGTAATTCGAATCATGGTGCACGCAGATATTCCCCTTCAGCGCTCGGAGATTCAACATGTTTATCTTCGCGGGGCCACCGCTTTACGTCAGGACATAGCTCAGTGAATTCGAGAATCTCTGGCAGTGTCCGAGTTGTTGGTGCGGGACTGCTGGGAACCAGTATTGGCTTGGCCTTGGCAAAAAGTGGCGTCGATGTGATCATCTCCGACAACTCTCCTTCAGCAGAATCTTTAGCTATCTCATACGGTGCCGGTCGTGCCGAAGCCGTAAACGATTTACCAATGTTGGTTGTAGTGTGTGTTCCGCCAGAGCTAACCAGTCAAATTGTCATAGACGAGCTAAAGAAGAATCCCCAGGCAATTGTCACTGACGTGGCAAGTGTAAAAAAACAAATTCTAGATTCCCTATCTGAGTCGGGAGCGGATCTTTCGAGATACGTCGGCTCCCATCCAATGGCTGGCAGGGAAAGAAGTGGAGCAATTGCTGGACGAGCAGATCTCTTCATAGGGCGCCCATGGGTAATCTCACCAACTAGCTTTAGTGAACCCAGTGCGGTAACCCAGGTCGAAAATCTGGCTATCGAGCTTGGTGCAGCTCCGGTTAAGGTGACCGCAGAAGAGCATGATCGCGCTGTAGCACTGGTCTCTCACCTACCACAGGTGGTGGCAAGTCTAACGGCAGCTCAATTAGTTGGTGCAAATCGCGAAGATGTAGCTTTGGCTGGGCAAGGTATTCGCGACACCATTCGCATCGCTGCGAGTGACCCAAATCTTTGGGTGCAAATTCTTTCAGCCAATTCAGCCGAGGTTCTAGCTCTACTAGAAGACTTGAATCGGGACCTGGACAAACTTATTGTTGCCATGCGTTCCTCGGATACAGAAGAAGGCCAGGCAATTCTGCGCGAGACACTCGAAAAGGGAAACTTTGGCGCGGCTATGCTTCCGGGTAAGCACGGCGCGAAGCCAACCGAGTACGCGGTTGTAACCGTAATTATTGACGATAAACCTGGAGAATTGGCGAGGCTGCTCTACGAGGTAGGGGAAATCGGGGTAAACCTCGAAGAGCTCAAACTCGAGCACTCGCCAAGTAACCAAATCGGATTAGCCGAGCTATTCATTCTTCCTTCAGCAGCAGAGAAATTGACTCATGAACTAACCAACCGCGCTTGGAGGTTAGTCAGTTAATGTCCAAGCAAATCGTTGCAATTGACGGCCCAGCGGGTTCTGGTAAATCCAGTGTGAGCAAGCAGTTGGCCCGCGAATTTAATTTCGGCTATCTAGATACAGGCGCAGCCTATAGGGCCTTGGCCTGGCTTACCCTGAATGGATTGGATGAATCAGAATTAGTCACAGGTGAATTTGAGAAAAAATTTGACTATGAGATTTCCACCAATCCCGATAATTTCTGGGTAAAAGTTGGCGGCCGTGATGTTACTGATGCAATTCGATCCAATCAAGTTTCTGAGGCCGTTAGTTCAGTGGCACGGTATCCGAGCGTCCGGAGTTTCATGAAGCGCAAAACTCATGAGATTGCCGAATCGTGTACCAATTCTGGAATTGTTATTGAGGGACGAGACATCACCACTGTGGTCTATCCAAATGCCCAGAGTCGAATTCTGCTCACCGCGTCAGAAGAGGTCAGGCTTGCCCGTCGCTCCAAAGAGCTTTCTGATGCTAAGAATATTCACGCTCAAGTGACAAAGCGCGATGCCAGCGATTCAAAAGTGGTTAATTTCACGGAAGCGGCACCGGGGGTAACCTTAATTGATTCATCTGAATTGGATTTCGCTCAGACTGTAAAAGTCATGGTCGATCAAGTAACAACTGACCTTAAGGCGGAACAAAATGTCTGATCAGAATTTTAATTTCGAGCCGGTTGACCCAGATTTTGTCGAGAAGCTTAGAGAAGTAAGCGACGAAGACGCAGATGCAAAGGCTCGGGCGCTAAGGGCCGGCCTCGAGGAATACGATCTCGAGCCTGAAGACTTAGAGGTATTGGCCGCCGAGCTTGGCCTAGTCGACGAACCCATTTACATGCCTGCACTGCCGGTGCTCGCCATTGTTGGCCGACCAAACGTCGGTAAGAGCGCGCTGGTGAATCGTATTCTCGGACGTCGAGAAGCCGTTGTTGAGGATAAGCCAGGTGTCACAAGGGATCGCGTGTCCTACAAGGCTGATTGGAATGGCCGTAAATTTACGCTTGTCGATACCGGCGGATGGGAGCCCGATGCTAAGGGCATCGACCGGTCGGTTGCGTTGCAAGCGGAAATAGCAATTGAACTAGCCGATGCAGTGTTGTTTGTAGTTGACGCCATGGTTGGCCCAACCTCGAGCGATGAACGAGTCGTCACTCTACTTCGTAAGAGCGGTAAGCCGGTGATTCTGGTCGCCAACAAGATCGACGATATGAAGCAAGAACCTGAGGCTGCATCACTTTGGTCGCTTGGTCTCGGGGAACCTTATCCAGTTTCAGCAGTTCATGGTCGCGGCGTTGCAGACATGCTGGATGCAGCCATGAAAGTTCTGCCAACAGAATCATCTGTTGCCAAGCAAGAATTCGGTGGTCCAAGAAGAGTTGCACTTATCGGAAGACCTAACGTTGGAAAATCCTCGCTACTCAATAAGGCCGTAGGAAGCGAACGTGCTGTTGTCAATGATTTAGCTGGAACGACTCGAGACCCCATCGACGAGCAAGTCGAACTTGGCGGACGAATCTGGCGTTTTGTGGACACCGCAGGAATCCGTCGCAGGGTGCATCTTCAACAAGGTGCCGATTTCTATGCGAGTCTCAGAACCGCGGCAGCCCTCGAACGCGCAGAAGTTGCTGTCGTACTTTTTGATGTCACCGCTCCAATCAGCGAGGCGGATATCCGAATTGTTGACATGGCCTTGGAATCTGGTCGCGCATTAGTTCTTGCATTCAATAAGTGGGACGAGTTGGATGATGAACGACGCAAATATCTTGAACGAGAAATCGAGCAAGACCTCGCCCACGTAGACTGGGCTCCACGCGTAAACATTTCAGCCAAAACAGGTCGGCACTTAGAGAAATTGGTTCCAGCACTTGAGGTGGCTCTCGACGGTTGGGATACTCGAATTCCTACCGGAAAATTCAATGCCTTCCTTCAGGAATTGGTCATGGCAAATCCGCATCCGGTGCGGGGTGGCAAGCAGCCGAGAATCCTTTATGGCTCACAGGTAGCCACCCGCCCTCCTAAATTCGTTTTATTCACCACCGAATTCTTAGATCCGGGCTATCGACGTTTTATTCAGCGCCGACTAAGAGAAACTTACGGCTTCGAAGGAAGTCCAATAGAGATTGGAATGCGTATCCGCGAAAAACGAAAACGCTAAAAATGACGGGCTATAGCGCAGCTTGGTAGCGCACTTGTCTGGGGGACAAGGGGTCGCCGGTTCAAATCCGGCTAGCCCGACGAAAGAATAGGATGAACCAATGAACCTATGGGAGCAATGGCGCACAGTGCCAAATATGCTCAGCACGCTTAGGCTTCTGCTGGTACCGGTTTTTCTACTGCTGATTCTCAATCATCAAAATTGGCAAGCGGTCGTGGTCTTGGCAATCGCATCAATCACCGATTATCTAGACGGATACTTCGCCAGGAGATTCAAGCAAGTAACTCGCCTAGGCCAACTTCTTGATCCAGCCGCAGATCGCTTATACATTTTTGCGACTCTTGCCGGGCTTTCCTACGTTGGATACATTCCACTTTGGCTAGCAATTGTGATCATTTCGCGCGATGTATTGATGCTGATTGGATATCCAATCCTGGCCTCACATGGCTATGGCCCACTGCCAGTTCACTATTTGGGCAAAGCTGGCACTTTTGCTCTGCTTTACGCTTTTCCTTTACTTTTAATTGCGGCAGCTTTTCCAATGGTTGCCGATTGGATTCTTCCGATAGCTTGGGCGTTTGCACTTTGGGGGGTCGGACTCTATTGGTGGGCTGGTTTTGTCTATCTGTTACAGGTGCGTAACATCGTGAAATCGAGGGGTTAACTAGGCATTAGGCTAGGCAACTGAGGACGAAATGGAATTTGCAGAATTTGATGGTGGGGGCTCTCGAGAAGAGTCTGATTCGACGCAGCGATTTAGCGACGACCTACTCGCCGGCCAAGATCTTGGGCTAAGTTCCGAAGAGCGTCAAGCCATCGAATCTTTACCGAGCGGAAGTGCGCTGCTTATTGTTCAACGCGGACCAAATCAGGGCTCACGTTTTCTGCTTGATCAAGATGTGACTAGCGTGGGCAGGCACCCAAACGCAGATATTTTCTTAGACGATGTCACGGTTTCACGTCGCCACTCAGAATTTCGTCGCCACGGAAACAAATTCATGATTCACGATCTCGCTTCATTAAATGGCACTTACTTCGATGGCGTTAGAATCGACTCTGCGCTTCTCGATGATGGAGCCGAAGTTCAAATTGGGAAATTCAAGCTAACGTTTTTCGCTTCACGTGCGGATCTTGGGGAATAAAGAACAATGTCACAACCGACTCCAATATTTCAGGCTCGAAGCGCAAAGCTATTTACCATCGGTCAAGTTCTCAATGAACTCACTCCGGAGTTTCAAGATTTAACCCAATCTAAACTCCGTTTTCTTGAGGAAAACGGTCTGGTCACTCCTCAGCGCACAGATTCTGGCTATCGTAAATTTAGCGACCAAGATGTTGCTCGCTTGCGCTTGATTTTGGAGTTGCAGCGCGATCGCTACCTGCCGTTGAAGGTAATTCGCCAGTATTTGAGCGACTTGGATGCAGGCAAGCAGCCGGCTCTACCGGGTCAGGCCGAGGCGTCGAGCAGTCAAACCCGATTGACTAAGGCCAAGAAGATTACCCGTATCGAATTGATAGCCGAAACTTCCATAACAGATGCTCTAATCGCCGATGCGCAGTCGGTCGGCTTAATCTCTGAAGAACCGTTTGATTCAAATACCATCGAAATTGCTAGATCGATTATGCAATTACAACGCTTTGGAATTACGCCTAGACATCTACGAGGAGTCAAGGCGGCGGCAGATCGCGAAATCGGCATCATTCAAGGGGTCATTGCGCCCGTCTTGGGTAAAAAGGATTCGGCGAGTCGCTCAAGGGCTGCTCACTTCGCCGGTGAGATCCAGGCGCATTTTGCCATCATTCGCAATGAAATGGTGGTTGCTGAGATTTCGAAAATCGACGATTAGTTTCGGGGCTCACTCTTCCGCGACACGCCGAATATTAAAATCAACCTCGGTAAAGCCACCGAGGCGGGAACAATTGCTTTAGAACTTAAACCTGTACTTGAACCTGAAGGAGGCTGGGAATGTTCACATCGGACGACTCTGCTGGCCAGGGTTATGGTCAAGACATGCTGTTCAACGACGGCACTCCGAGTACGGACCCAAAACTTGGATACCGAGGCACTTCGGCCGCTACTGCCGCAGGTATTAGCTACCGTCAACTCGACTATTGGGACCGCACCGGTTTGGTGCAACCCAGCGTTCGGGGCGCCGCTGGCTCGGGATCTCAGCGTCTTTATGCTTTCCGCGACATTCTCGTGCTCAAACTGGTAAAGCGACTATTGGACACCGGGGTCTCGTTACAGCAAATTCGAATTGCCGTCGAACAATTGCGAGCTGCCGGCATTAGCGATTTAGCTAAGACCACGCTTATGTCAGATGGAGTGCGTGTTTATCTTTGCACCACCGAAGACGAAGTAATCGACTTGCTTGGCCGTGGCCAAGGAGTATTCGGAATTGCTGTAGGAAAAGTTCTTCGTGAGGTTGAGGCTAGTTTGCTTCATATCGATCCGAGTCACATTGACGAAATCGACGAATTATCGGCACGTCGCGCGAATCGTAAAGCGGTTTAGTTTTCTTTTTTATCTTCTTCAATTTCAAGCTTGAAAGTCCAGTTACCGGTATTAGTTGATAGGTCTGGCTGTTGTTCGGCTGCTGTTTCGTTATCCTGCCATGCCGGAGTTGTCCATTCTTCGGTTACAGGTACTTCAGGTTCAATTTCTTCGCCAAGCATTTCAAGTGCAGTGTCCAAGTCGAGTACTTGAGGTTTCTCTTTTCCGCGCTTGTGTCGCCGCAGAAATTTTCGCTTCACTTTTGGTTCTTCGACTTGCAACTCTTCGTTACTTTCTTCAAATGAATTCTGCGCGGTTACGAGTAGATCGGTGAAGAAATCGGCAATCAGTGCAGCTCCATCACCGGGCCAAGTGTGAATCGGACGCGCCGCACCCTGAGACTGTTGAAGATATGCTTTTTCTTCCAAGTAGCCGTCGAGGATAGTTTCGCCAAACATTTCTCGAAGTTCATTGACTCTGAATTCCTGCTCTTTTGAGGCTGGACGATATCGATTGACCAAAATTCCAAGCGGTCGCACACGCTTAGTAATTGCCTGTCGAATTTCGTCGATTGCTCTCATGGCTCGGTCGGCGGCTACCACCGAAAAAATACCGGGTTCGGTTACAACTAGCACACGGTCGCTAGCCACCCAAGCAGTGCGAGTCAGGGCATTGATCGATGGAGGGGTGTCGATAATCACCAAGTCGTAGTCTTTTTCGACGTGGTGCAGAGCCTCCTCGAGTTTCCAGGTCTGCCGGACAGTCGGGTGAGGAGTGTCATGGTGGATGCTGCGAGGGCTGCCAAGCAGAATGTCGACTAATCCGGTACCCGCTTTACCCCAGGCGGACGCTACGATGGATTTAGACACGACGTTGTGTTTGGGGTTTTTTAGAACGCTAGCAACGGTGTACTCGAACTCTCCAACCGCGCCTAAGCCGGTAGTGGCATCACATTGAGGGTCGAGATCGACAACCAGAGTTCTCAAACCTTGGTGGAATGCAGCGGAAGCCAACCCCAAGGCAACCGTGGTCTTGCCAACGCCCCCCTTCAGGGAGCTAACGCTCAGTACTCGCACCTAAATAGGCTACCTTTTTATTCACCGGGTCAAAAACCCGTATTCGCAATACCGACCGAAGGAACCGATGTTCAAGAAGATTTTGGTTGCCAACCGTGGCGAAATTGCCATTCGCGCCTTCAGAGCAGCATATGAGCTCGGAGCCAAGACCGTGGCCGTCTACCCATATGAGGATCGCAATTCCACCCACCGCCTGAAAGCGGATGAGGCATATCAAATTGGTTCGGTTGGCCATCCGGTTCGCGCATATCTGGATGTCAGCGAGATTATTCGTGTTGCCAAAGAATCTGGCGCAGATGCGATATATCCAGGCTATGGATTTCTCTCGGAAAACCCGGAATTGGCTGAGGCAGCCAAGGCCGAGGGAATTACCTTCATTGGTCCAAGTTCAGATGTGCTTGAAATGGCCGGGAATAAAGTCATCGCAAAAGATGCCGCAATTCGTGCCAATGTTCCAGTTTTGAAGTCCACTCAGTCATCCGCGAATGTTGATGAGTTAGTCGACCAATCTGACGCAATCGGCTTTCCTATATTCGTGAAGGCAGTTGCCGGAGGTGGCGGCCGAGGTATGCGTCGAGTAGCTGCCAAAGAAGACCTGCGGGCCGCATTGGTGGAGGCATCACGCGAAGCCGAAAGCGCATTCGGAGACGCGAGAGTATTTCTCGAGCAAGCCGTACTTCGCCCACGACACATTGAAGTTCAGATACTTGCCGACACTTACGGCAATGTTGTGCACCTGTTCGAACGTGACTGCTCAATCCAGCGCAGAAATCAAAAGGTGGTTGAAATTGCGCCGGCACCGTTGATTGATGAGGATCTTAGAAACACTCTTTATCGTGATGCAGTTGCTTTTGCCAGAGCGATTGGTTATCAAAATGCCGGAACTGTTGAGTTCTTGATCGACACTGTCGGCCCTAATGCCGGTAAGCACGTGTTCATCGAAATGAATCCTCGAATCCAGGTGGAGCACACTGTTTCAGAAGAGATCACAGACATCGATCTCGTGCAGAGCCAAATGCGCATAGCTTCTGGAGAATCGTTGACTGGTCTCGGGCTCTCACAAGAAACAATTCAGCGCCACGGTTTTGCGATTCAGTGCCGCATCACTACTGAAGATCCTGCGGCAAACTTTAGGCCTGACACAGGAAAAATCACCACTTATCGCTCACCAGGTGGAGCGGGAATTAGATTAGATGGCGGAACCGTCTCGACCGGTGTTGAGGTCAGCCCGCACTTCGACTCAATGCTGGTGAAGCTAATCGCCAAGGGTCGCGATTTCAAGTCAGCAGTAATTAGAGCCGAACGTGCGCTCGCCGAGTTCCGTATTCGTGGTGTGTCCACCAATATTTCGTTTCTCCAGGCGGTGCTCGCCGATGCTACTTTCCAATCTGGCGATTTGAGCACATCTTTTATTGACGAGCGACCTCAGCTATTTACCGCGGCACCTTCACAAGACCGCGGTACCAAAATCCTTTCTTGGCTAGCCGATGTCACGGTGAACCAGCCAAACGGCCCTCGAGGCAATCATTTCTCGCCCAGCACCAAGCTGCCGGATCTCGACCTGAGCAAGCCCGCACCCGATGGCTCACGCCAGCAATTACAGAAACTTGGTCCAGCCGGTTTCGCGAGGGCACTGCGAGAACAGCAGAAAGTTGGTATTACCGATACAACCTTCCGTGACGCTCACCAATCACTTCTAGCAACACGCATCCGTGGCCGTGATTTGCAGATGATTGCACCGTATGTCTCGCGCCTAACTCCTCAACTTCTATCTGTCGAAGCCTGGGGTGGAGCCACTTACGATGTTGCACTCCGTTTCTTGGGGGAGGATCCTTGGGAGCGACTAGAAGTACTTCGCTCGGCCATGCCGAATCTTTGTATTCAGATGCTTCTCCGCGGTCGTAACACTGTTGGTTACACGCCTTATCCAACTGAGGTCACTGAAGCGTTTGTCTCTGAAGCCGCTGCTTCAGGTGTAGACATCTTCCGCATCTTCGATGCCCTAAATGATGTAGAGCAAATGAGACCGGCTATAGAAGCGGTGCTGAAAACCAAAACTGCCGTGGCCGAGGTCGCACTCTGCTACACCGCAGATCTCTTGGATCCAAATGAGAAGCTATACACGCTGGATTATTATCTGAACCTAGCCCAGCAGATTGTTGATGCTGGAGCGCACATAATTGCAATCAAGGATATGGCTGGATTGCTTCGTCCGGCTGCAGCGGCCAAGTTAGTTACCGCGCTGCGCGAACGTTTTGACTTGCCGGTGCACCTGCACACCCACGACACAGCCGGCGGACAGTTGGCAACGCTCATGGCGGCCATCAACGCAGGTGTCGATGCAGTCGATGTGGCTAGTGCACCAATGGCCGGAACTACTTCCCAGCCTTCCGCATCAGCGCTCGTAGCGGCACTGGCACACACCGATCGCGATTCCGGAATTCCGTTGGATGCGGTCACAAGCCTGGAGCCATATTGGGAGGCAGTTCGAAGCGTTTATGCACCGTTTGAGTCCGGTTTGCCTGGCCCAACCGGCCGTGTATACAAACACGAAATTCCTGGAGGACAGTTATCTAATCTTCGACAGCAGGCTATTGCCCTCGGTTTGGGAGATCACTTCGAGAGGGTCGAAGACATGTATGCGGCTGCGAATGAAATTCTCGGTCGACCAACCAAGGTAACGCCCTCATCAAAGGTAGTTGGAGACCTGGCTTTGCATCTGGTTGCAGTAAATGCCGACCCGAAGGAGTTCGCTGAGAATCCGCAGAATTACGACGTTCCAGATTCAGTAGTTGGCTTCATGGCGGGAGAGCTCGGCGATCTGCCTGGCGGCTGGCCAGAGCCGTTCCGAAGCAAAGTACTTCAGGGCAAGAATTTGAAATTCGGTATTACGCCTGTTTCAGATCAGGATCTTTCAATACTCAATGGCCAAGATGCTAGCGCTCGCAGAGCCACACTAAACCGTTTGCTATTCCCGGCACCTACTAAAGAGTTTGAAAAGTTCCGAGAAACCTATGGTCGCTTAGATCAAGTTGACACCGTTGACTATCTTTACGGTTTGCAACCTGGACACGAGCACGTGGTTGAAATTTCAAAGGGAGTTCAACTATTTGTCGGGCTCGAAGCCATCGGCTCCCCAGATGCCAAAGGTTTCCGCACAGTTATGGCAACACTGAACGGACAGCTTCGACCAATCAATATTCGTGATCGTAAGATTGCGTCGGATGTTGTCTCGGCTGAAAAGGCTGACGCAACAAATCTTGGTCACGTGGCTGCACCATTTGCCGGAGTCGTAACTCTCCAGACCGTTGAAGGTGCACACGTAGAAATTGGTCAACCAGTTGCGACTATTGAGGCAATGAAGATGGAAGCCACTATAACCGCGAACATATCGGGGGTTGTCCGTAGGTTAGCGATTGCTAAGACCCAAGCAGTGGATGCCGGTGACTTGATTGTTGTGGTAGAGCAGGCAGCTTCGCAGTAATTGGTTAGACTAGACCAGATATCGCGTATGCGAACATTTGGCTTAGGAGCAACAATTGGCACCGTGGGATAAAAATAACGAGGGTGAAGACTTCCTTTCACCACGTCCCGCTGCGTCCGAAGAACAGCCGATGCAAACTCATTCGCTTGCCGAGCTTGCAGTAGATTCTGGAATTATCGATGTAACTCCCAGCACCCAGTCGGTTCCAATCGTAGCCGAAGATGAGCGAATCAGCAGAATTGTTGCGCCAACCACAGACCCAAGTGAACAGCCACTAAGCCGACGTTCGAATTACTCGCGAAGAGATTCACTGCGCGGCGAGACTTTCGACACTCCAGAACCCGCGGCCATGTTGACCGCCGATCGCTTGATTGATACTTCATCACGAAATCGCCCAGCACCCGAATCGGGTTTTAGAAAATTCATCTATTACCTGACGCTAAAAACTGTAAATCTTGGCGATTCACTCAAGGTGCGTGAACGCAAGGCGTTGGACGCCCGGATCGGCGCAGCTTTAGAGGGGGGAGCCCGTTTCGTGCCGGTGCTCACTCGTAAGGGTGGAGTGGGTAAGACCACGGTTTCCACACTTCTGGGAATGGCTCTTTCGCTATCCCGAGAAGATCGAGTCATTGCTATCGATGCAAACCCAGACCGTGGAACCTTGGCGGAGCGGATTAGTAAATCCACACGCTTCACGGTTCGCGACGTGGTTAATCGTGCCGCTGCAATTGATGGTTTTACGGATTTTTCAACCATGGTGTCGCGAGACGTGACCAGACTCGACGTCCTGGCCTCGGATAGTGATCCAATGCTCTCTGAAGCCTTCAACGAAGGGGACTACAACGTCGTTGCTGACATGGCAGCTCGATATTATTCAATTGTTTTAACTGACTGCGGTACCGGTATCGTTCACTCAGTTATGCGCCCTACGCTTCAGCGAGCCAATGGTCTGGTGATTGTTTCGGGTGGATCGGTTGACGAAGCTAGGTTGGCATCAGAAACTCTAACTTGGCTCGAAGCCAACGGATACGGCGACCTGGTTCGCAACGCTGTCGTTGCTCTAAATACCGCAACTCAGGCAACTCAGTTGGTGAAGCTCGATGAGATTGAACAACACTTCAAGACTCGGGTTAGGGCAGTGGTAAGGGTGCCATACGATGAAGCTCTAGCTGCCGGTTCGGTAATCAAGTTCAAAGAACTGAAAAAGGGAACCCAACAGGCTGCCCGCGAACTAGCCGCCTTGGTCGTCGACGGCCTTATCGCATAGCCTGTGGCGGTACGAGAAATTCGCCTCTTCGGCGACCCAGTGCTTAAATCGAAATCAATCGAAATTGAAAATTTTGACACTGGGATAAAGGCTTTAGTTGCAGATTTGTTGGACACCACTGCTTTGCCTGGTCGAGCTGGTGTGGCAGCACCGCAAATCGGAGTGAGTCTTCGGGCCTTTAGCTATAACGTAAATGGACAGATTGGTTATCTTCTTAATCCGAAAATCACTTCGGTGAGCGGTCAATTGAAATTGGTTGATGAAGGATGCCTTTCAGTGCCCGGCCTCTGGCATAAAACACCGCGATACGAACACGCCACTGCAGTGGGTGTAGATGTCGATGGAAATCGAGTTGAGATCAGTGGTTCTGGATTGTTAGCTCAGGCACTGCAACATGAATGCGACCATTTGGATGGTTTGCTTTACCTAGACCGACTTGAACCCGACGAGCGAAAGATCGCAATGAAGGCTCTAAGAGCAACAGATTGGTTTCTGAAAAACTAGCGGTTGTAAATTTCGTCAACTTCGGCAGCAAAATCAGCTACCACAACGCTTCGTTTGATTTTCATGCTTGGAGTTAAGTGACCACTTGCTTCACTAAGTTCACTTGCCACAATCACAAACTTTCGAATTGATTCAGCTTTTGAAACTTGACTGTTTACTTCATCCACTGCTTTTTGTATCGCAGCTATTACGACAGGGAGTTTTGCAGCCTCTGTGATATTGAGGGTGTTCTCGGCTCCATGATTCTTTAACCAGATCGGCAACATTTCTGGATCAAGCGAAATTAGTGCCGAAATGAAAGGCAGATTGTCTCCAATTACCACTGCTTGGCCGATGATTGGGTGGGAACGCAATGGATCTTCGAGAACAGCAGGGGCTACGTTTTTTCCTCCGGCAGTAACTATGAGTTCCTTTTTACGGCCGGTTATGGCTAAGTAGCCATCTTCGTCAAGAGTTCCAATGTCACCGGTGGCAAACCATTCGCCGTCTAAAACTTCTGAGGTCGCCTTTTCGTTTCGCCAGTAACCGAGCATGGTGTTGTGGCCGGTAGTCCAAATTTCTCCGTCTGGGGCGATTTTTACTCCCGTGCCGGGTAGCGGCTGTCCCACTTTGCCAATTTTGAGGGTGGCGGGACGAGAGATTGTTGCCGGAGCGGTGGTTTCGGTCAGACCATAGCCCTCGAGCACGATAACCCCGATGGCTCTAAAGAAATGCCCGAGTCGAGTGCCTAGAGGTGCGCCTCCAGAAATTACATACTGAAGCTTGCCTCCCATGGCTGCGCGAATTTTTTTGTAGACCAGCTTGTCGAATACGAAATGCTGTAGAGCCAGTTTGGTGCTTGGTCCGCGCTTGGTGTCGAGTGCTTCCGACCAAGCAATTGCGACGGCCGCTGCCTTTCGGAATATCTCTCCCTTTCCACCGGCTTCAGCTTTCTGCTCTGCAGAGTTGTATACCTTTTCAAAAACACGTGGAACGGCCAGAATAAATTCCGGTTTAAACGCTTCGAATGTCGCGGCAACCTTTGTGGTATCAGGCTGGAAGGCAACGCGAATTCCACCATGCACACATAGCACTTCAACGAATCGCGCAAAAACGTGCGCCAAGGGGAGAAACAAAACGGTGCTGCGACCAGCGACTACTACGTCGCTCAGATCCAGGGTTGCGTTTTTACTTAGCTCAACAAAACCTCTATGGCTTAGTTCGCAACCTTTAGGTTTACCAGTTGTACCGGAGGTGTAAATGATTGTCGCTAGTTCGTGAAGTTTTGATATTTTTCTACGCTGTTCAACAACTTCATCAGAAATATCTTTGCCACGTTTCTTCAGCTCTTCAATTGCGCCATCTTCGAAACTCAAAACTAGACGAACTAATGGAACGCCAGCTTTTATCTGTTCAAATCGTTGAATGTGATCATCGTTTTCTACAAACAGAGCAACTGTGTCGCTGTCTGAAAGAATCCATTCCATTTGCGAAGCAGATGAAGTCTCATAAATTGGAACCGAAATACCGCCGGCGAACCAAATTGCGAAATCCATAAGAGTCCACTCATACCTAGTGCGGCTCATTATTGCTACCGCTTGGCTCGGTTGCACGCCTGATGCAATCAATCCCTTTGCAAGTGCTCTAACTTCTGCAAGAAATTGACTAGCGCTTATGTTTTCGAAGCCCTTTTCATTAGTTAAAGCAAAGAGCGGCAGATTTGGCGTTTGATTCGCGCGGTCAACCAGGAGATCAGTGATGTTGAAATTCGAATCCGAAACTACTAACGGAGGTAATTCAAATGATTCCAAGGTGTTCCTCCCATGCTGCTGATTAGCCATAACTCTAATGCTTATGAGGGCACGGGTAAACTGTAATGACGTAGAAAGGCCCTTCATGCACGCAATAGGCATTGACATTGGTGGCACCAAAATTGCCGGTGCCCTGGTGGACAGCGAGGGGCAAATTATTAGGGAATCCAGAGTCCCAACCCCCGCAAAAGACATAGATGCACTAGTCGCTGCAGTTGTGGGGCTGATTCGCGAGCTTTCTGAGGGGCGCAAGGTTCTAGGCGCTGGCGTCGCGGCGGCGGGTTTTGTAGATGCCGAGCAGGCCAACGTAATTTACGCTACAAATTTGACCGGACGGAATGAACCGCTAAAGGCCAAACTTGAAGCTCTGATCGATATTCCGGTGATTATCGAAAATGATGCCAATGCGGCAGCCTGGGCCGAATATCGTTATGGTGCCGGCAGAGGGTACAGGCACATGACGATGCTGACCATCGGCACCGGAGTGGGCGGGGCGATTATTACCAATTCCAAAATGCTTCGCGGTGGATTCGGGGTCGCTGCTGAACTCGGGCACATGCGAATTGTGCCTAATGGGCGCGAGTGTGCCTGCGGGGCCAAGGGTTGTTTTGAACAATACGCATCTGGTACCGCTCTGCTGAAAGCGGCCAGAGAGCTGGCTGACTCGAGCGACCGTGATGGCGAGCGATTGCGTGCTCTGCGAGAATCGGCAGGCGAACTTACCGGAACTCAGGTCTATCAGGCCATAACCGAACACGACCCTGGCGCGCTTCGGATATTGACCGAACTGGGTACCTGGATTGGCGAGACCATCGCCTCGCTCAGTGCCATTCTCGATCCCGAGGTAGTGGTCATTGGTGGCGGAGTTAGCGCAGCAGGCGATCTGCTGCTAGATCCGATTCGCAAAGCCTTCTTGGCAAATATGCCGGCTCATGGATTTCGCCCAGAATTAGAGATTAAAGTTGCTGAATTTGTCAATGATGCAGGCGTAGTTGGGGCAGCAGATCTAGTGCGCGTAGCCTGGGAGCAAAGGTAAACTAGACCTTCTAACCGGGTCGAGAGGGTAATCAAGTGGCTTACTTCATCTTGAAGAACCTAATTCTGGGCCCTCTGCTCAAGTTTATCTTCAGGCCTTGGGTGCGCGGCATGGAAAACATCCCTAGTACCGGCGCTGCCATCCTGGCGAGCAACCATTTATCTTTTTCTGACTCCATTTTTCTGCCGTTACAGACCAGACGTCCGGTAGTTTTCCTGGCCAAGAGCGAATACTTCACAGGTAAAGGTTTGAAGGGGATGTTGACGCGATGGTTCTTCAAAGCCACCGGCCAATTACCAATTGATCGCAGTGGCGGTAAGGCATCGGAAGCTTCATTGAACACCGGCTTGGGTGTGCTGAGCCAAGGTTTATTGTTGGGAATCTACCCTGAAGGCACGCGCTCGCCGGATGGAAAGTTATACCGTGGACGAACCGGCATTGCTCGAATGGCACTGGAATCAAAAGTTCCAGTAATTCCGGTAGCCATGATTGATACCGAAAAGGTTCAGCCAATTGGAAAGCGCCTGCCGCGAATTCGCCGAGTCGGCATCGTAGTCGGACAACCTTTGGATTTTTCTCGATTTGATGGCATGGAGGGTGATCGCATCGTGCTCAGGGCAGTCACCGATGAAATCATTTATGAACTTCAGAAACTTAGTGGACAAGAATATGTTGATGCCTACGCATCATCGGTTAAAGAAAAGCGTGCCAAATTGGTACGGCAGTAAGCAGGTAGGAAAATCATGAATGAAAAAGTAGTTGAAGTTGACCCGGCGGTACTCGCGGGCCTAGACAACTATCTAACTCTTCCTGCCGTGCAACAACCTAACTGGCCTAATCCGAATGCAGTTGCCCAGGTTCGCGACAAACTTTCAAAATTGCCACCGCTGGTATTTGCTGGCGAGGTTGACATTCTCAGAAGCCGGTTAGCGCAGGCAGCAAGTGGAAAGTCATTCCTGCTTCAGGGTGGAGACTGTGCAGAAACCTTTGCCGACGCAACCGCTGATCGGATTAGAAACCGGGTAAAGACACTGCTGCAGATGGCTCTGGTGCTCACCTACGGCTCTTCTATGCCAATCATCAAGATGGGGCGCATGGCAGGTCAGTTTGCAAAGCCGCGCTCGAGTGATAGTGAGACGCGCGATGGCGTAACCCTGCCAGCTTTTCGCGGAGACATAATCAACGGCTACGATTTCACGCCGGAATCACGAGAAGCTAATCCCGAGCGAATTCTGCAGGCGTACCACACCTCAGCTTCTACTCTCAATCTGATTCGCGCCTTTACCCAGGGCGGCTTTGCCGATTTGCGTTCCGTGCATGAATGGAACAAAGGTTTCGCAGACAACCCAGCCAACGCTCGCTACCAAGAGCTGGCCAGCGAGATTGATCGTGCGATTCGGTTCATGGCCGCTTGCGGTGCAGACTTTGAGCAACTGCGCACCACCGAGTTCTACACCAGTCACGAAGGATTGCTCTTCGACTACGAGCGACCTCTGACAAGAATTGATTCACGCACCGGGACCCCATACATCACTAGTGGCCACTTCATTTGGATTGGTGAGCGCACTCGACAGTTGGATCACGCTCACGTCGATTTCTTGTCGCGAGTGCGCAACCCGATTGGTGTCAAACTGGGTCCAACCACTCAGGTAACAGATGTTCTTGAACTAATTGAAAAGCTTGATCCTGAGCGCGAGCCAGGACGTCTGACATTTATTACACGTATGGGCGCTAGCAAAATTAGAGAAGAGTTGCCAAAACTAGTTGAGGCGGTGCGTGACTCAGACGCAAATCCTCTTTGGATTACCGACCCAATGCACGGAAATGGCATGACCACAAAGAATGGCTACAAGTCACGACGCTTTGACGACGTCATGGATGAAGTTCGCGGATTCTTTGAGGTTCACCGCGATGCCGGAACATTCCCGGGTGGTATTCACGTTGAACTAACGGGAGACGATGTTGCCGAATGTTTGGGCGGTAGCGAGATGATTGACGAGGCGTCTCTTGAGGAGCGGTATGAATCGCTTTGTGATCCAAGGTTGAACCACATGCAATCTCTGGAACTTGCTTTCCTAGTTGCGGAGTCTTTAGCTAAACGATAGTTAGCGGGAAATAATTGTTACAGCATCGCCGATGCGTAACTTTGTACCCTGGCTTACGCTGACTTTCTTAACTTTTGCAATTCCCCATTTACTTGTGAGTTGATTGGTATCTACCGTTACACGGAGTCCAAGGCTTTCAAGTAAGGTTTTCGCTGCACTTATGGTTTCACCGATAACTTTTGGCATTACTACGATGTCGCTACCTTTTGAAAGTATCAAATCAACTTCGCCGGCTTTTCCTATTGGGTCAGTTAGTGGCACAAGTGAGATGACCTGTCCTTTGGTTACGCTATCGCTGTATTGCTCAACTATATTTCTTAGTTTTAACCCAGCAACCTGAAGCAAATTGGTTGCGGTCTCTTTATCGAGACCAGCTACCACCGGGATGGCTCCTAGGGAAACTTCGAGGTCAACCTTCGACTCTTCCGGAATTAATGATCCATCGGCTCCGTTGTAGGCAAATACCGTACCGATGGGGGCGGTATTGAACCATGAATCGACTTTTCCAACCGAGAATCCAGCTTGAAGTAAGAGAGCGGTGGCTTCTACCAGGGTTTTTCCGCTTAGCGCTGGCACGGCAATTAATTTAGGACCAGTAGAAACTATTAACCGGATTTTTCCACCCCAAAATACGGCTCCAGAAGCTGGCTCACTTTGAATCACATAACCAGCAGTCACGGTTTTTGAATTCTGACGAACTATTTCAATTTCGGCCTTAAAGTTAGCCAGCGCTAAGGTTGCCTGTTTCTCGTTTCGACCGGCCAGATCCGGCATGACTTGAATTCCGCCGGGGCCGGCGCTGAACCACCATCCCGCACCGAGGCCGAGCAATACAGTCAAAACTGATGCGATCAAAACTTTGGCAGCACGATTGCGAGATCCAATTGGTTCTGAGTATTCGTTGGTTTCCGGCTCGGGTAAAGCCACGGTTTGATTCAGAGAACCTAGAATTTCTGTTTGGTTGGTAATCACCGAAGTTTTATTTAGGTCAAGTTTTTCAGTCAGATAGCTGGCTTTACGACCCTGTCGCAAATCGGATCGTGCTCTAACCAAAACTGAGTGAAATTCCACAGCATCTGCAGGTCGGTTACTTGGTTCTTTTGCTGTGGCCCAGAGAACAAGTTCATCTAGAAGTTCAGGGATTCCTGGATTTACCAGGGAAGGGGCAGGTACTTCGCTATTGGCATGCTGCATTGCAACTTGAACCGCTTGCTCGCCCTTAAAGGGCTGCTGTCCGGTAAGGAGTTCGTACAACATGATTCCTGCAGCGTAGACATCGCTTCTAGCATCGGCAATTCCTTTACTGACAAGCTCCGGGCTCAGGTAAGCAACTGTTCCAATGACAGCGCCGGTTTGGGTGTGCGCTGAAATAGGTCTAGCTAACCCAAAATCTGAGAGTTTTATTTTTCCGTCGTCAGAAAGGAGAACATTCTCCGGCTTTATATCTCGGTGCAAAATACCAGCCTTGTGAGCTGCAGCCAGACCTGCAAGCACCGGTTCGAAAATCTCCAAAACTCGATTAGGGGATAAAGCCCCGAAGTCTCGCAATGCGGCTCGTAGCGTTATCCCTGGCACATATTCCATGGCCAAGAAAACAATTTTTCCTTCACGCGCCTGATCAAACACGTTTACCAGATTGGGGTGAGAAAGGTTTGCCGCTATTTTGGCTTCTCGTTCGAATTTGCCCACAAAGTCAGGGTCACTTACCAGATGTTCATGAATGACCTTCAGTGCGACTTTCCGATCGAGACGATTATCTTCGGCAAGATACACGGTTGCCATCCCACCACGAGCCACCAGTTTTTCGACTAGGTAACGCCCATGAATCAATTGCCCGATTAAGTTGCTCATTGGTTATCTTGAAGCGAATCTAACTCCACTAACCATTTCCAAGCGCTGGGCTCCCATTTTGCATAGGCCGAAGGATATGCGGAAATCTGCACGGCTTGGGCAGCCTCGGTCAGAGGAAGTTTCCTCCATCCATTGATATCCAGCAGGCCTCGAGCAGCACCTCGGGTGGGGCTATTCTTTCCACCAAAAAAAGCTCTGATTGCGTACTCGGTCTGCAAAATCTGTGACTTAGTGCCCCAGTGGGCACTCGGGCGCTGTTGAAATAGTCCAACAGAATCCCTATCCCCGAATCCTATGTTCCTGAGGCTCGATTCCTGCATTGCAGTTGCTAGAGCGATCACAATTCCGTAATCACCAACTTCAAGCTCTCGGCCGATACGAATAATTTCTTCGGCGTTTTGCTGCATTTCATCACTCAGCGGGGTGAGTTTAGGGCAGGAGAGAGCAGAGTGGACTGCAGGAATTATTAATTTCTGGCCGATGTAGATTGTAGAGGTCCAAGTCAGTTGGTTAGCTGTGAGCAGAGACTGAGCACTCACCCCAAAAACTGCGGCAATACGGCTGATTGTTTCGCCAGCTTTAATTTTATGGAAACCGTGAAAAATACAAATGCTAGTTGGCTTGCCGATTTGATTGCCAAGGGAATAGTCAACAGAGGTATTTTGCTCCGGAGGCGCTGGGATTTCTAAAATTTGCCCCACAAAAATAATTGAATCTTTGGTCAGTTTATTTTTCTTAAGAAGTGAGGTGAGTGAAACCGAGTGAAGTTTTGCAATTTCACTGAGAGTTTCACCTTCAGCAACCGAGTGCTCTGCTTTAGCAGTGCTTCGCGATTGCACACTCGACGGGGTAACATCTCTGATCTTTAACTCTTGACCAGGGAAAATGAGTGATCGCTCTTTTAGTCTATTTAGCGTGAGAATTGTCGACAAGGGTATCGAATATCTGCTTGCAATTTTTCCTAGTGTTTCACCCTGTTGAACGATGTGTCGAACAGGGGAAGTTATTCGATCTAAAACTGCAGGTTGCGTGACATTGTCGATTAATTTGAGCACTTGACCTGGCAGTAATAGTGCCGCATCCGAGAGACTGTTTATTCGCACCAATTCGGCCACTTTGATGCCCATAGCTTTCGCGATGGAATTAAGTGTGTCTCCATTTTGAACTGTGTAAATGCTCTGATTTTTGGCAAGCAGGGCACTTGAACTTAGATTCGACTTAGAAACTACAGACTCATCGGCTTCGGCAGCCGCCAAGGCAGGATCGGATTGCGGGATAACGGCCGAGACGATCGCTATTGGGGCTGTGGCCAGCGCCATCAGCACCTTTTTTTGGTCCTGACCCAATCCCGAATTACCAGTAGCTTCGCCCATGATTCCTATAGCCTCAAAGGCATATCGTTTCACGATTGCCCGAAAATCCCCGCCAAGCGCTCCGGTGTGGCAATCTTTAGATGTGAAAAATGTATTTGAGAATGTTTCAAGTTGGCTGACAGTCCCTGAGGCCGCCGAAAAGCTCGGAGTGCCTCTTGGCCGAGTTAGGCGGCTCATTGAGGATCACCACTTATTTTCGGTTAAGCGAGACGGGATTCAATACATACCCAGCGAGACGATTGTTGGAGATGAGCCTTTGGCCTCGTTGCACGGCACACTTGTAGTTCTCTTGGATGCTGGTTTCAGCCTTGAGTCGGCAATTGAATGGCTATACACACCAAATGAAGTTTTGAATTCGACCCCGATGGCGGCCTTGGTTGCCGGCAAAAAGTCAGAGATTCGCAGACTAGCCCAAGCGCTAGCCCTTTAGTTAGTGGTCGCGGTTCATCACCAAATTGGCTAGTTCTTTCAAGGCACGTTTAGCCGTCTGCTCCAAAGGCATTTGAGCTAAAGCATCTAAAGCCTGTTTGCCAAATTCTTCAATTCTCGTTTCAGTTTTCTTCAACGCTCCAGAGCCGACAATGGTTTGCTGAAGAAACGCAATCTGGTCGTCGCTTAGTTCACGTGCGGCTAACATGTCGTCGAATACTTTTCGGACTGAACCGGTGAGCACCTCTCGGGTCAGCCCAATGAGTACTGTGTGCTTTCCCTCGCGAAGATCGTCGCCCGCCGGTTTTCCGGTTACCTGAGGGTCGCCAAATACTCCGAGAATGTCATCGCGCAATTGGAATGCCAGCCCCAAAGGAATTGCGAAGGCTTCAATTAATTCACGGTCCGAGTCGCTAGCCCCCGCAAATGCGGCACCAATTAGTAAAGGCGCTTCTATTGAATATTTTGCGGTTTTGTAAATCATCACTTGGGTGGCCCGTGCCACAGCTTCTGCCGGATCTCGCTGGGCTCCGGCATTTTCTTCAAGCACGTCCAGATACTGACCCGCCATAATTTCACTTCGCATATGACTGAACTCAGTGCGGCAAGCAATCTCACTTGCCTTATCCGGGGAGTACTGCAGCGCGTTGCCAAACATTTCCGAGCTCCAGCTCAGAAGTAAATCGCCAATCAAAATTGAACCAGCTTGACCAAATCGCGATGGGACTCCGGACCACTCATTTGACTGGTGGAGCGATTCAAATCTCTTGTGAACCGATGGCTGCCCGCGACGAGTATCCGACTGGTCTATCAAATCATCGTGCACTAAAGCCGCGGCATGGAACATCTCCAGCGCAGCGCAGATTCCAATCATCCCTTTTAGTGCGTTTTCATTTTCGGTTTCACTAAGTTGATATTTTAAAAAACCTGCCCAAGACCAATAGCAGAACAAAGCTCGAAAGCGTTTACCACCGGACATCAGGGCGGAAGAGAAATCAATCAGCGGAACTAGGTCTGGGGAGATACCGCTAAATTCGACTCTTCTGGCGCTACAGAACTCATCTAGTTCGTTCTGGATAAGCTGCAGGAGGATCTTGGATTCTGGCACAGCCTAATCGTAGGCAAGAACTGGCCGTTTACAAAGCACCCCGGTTTACTTATGCTCGAATTAGAGGAGGCTGGCCATGGGACTTTCCGAATATGACAAAAAGGTGCTGGAACAACTAGAGCGCGATTTGCTTGGCGCTGACGACGCATTTTCAAGAAAAATGTCTAGCCCCAAGGTCAGGCCCGTCAATTCAGCGGCCAAACTGATTTCTGGAGCCCTGGTTGCACTAGTGGGGCTTTCACTTCTAGTATTCGCGGCCATAGTTCACCTGGTGGTTTTTGGGGTAGTCGGCTTTTTAGTTGCACTCACCGGACTGCTAATCGCCAGTGCCAGCCCGTCAGCGGTTGCCGACTCGGGCAAAGCTAAGCCTGCGAAAGCTGCCAATAATGCGGCTGGCTACTTTGAAAACCGCTGGAATCAGCGTCGAGATCAGTAACAAGACTAAAAAACCAATATTGACCACCCCACGAGGGTGGTTTTTGGCTTTTAAGGCGATTATGGAGGCTCAAAATGGACCTTTTTTGGGATTTTCCTCCACCATCAAAACCCGCTAATCTATTGGGGTGTGTCTACCAAATCGTTATATAAACACGACAAAATCAACCATTTGTGGTGCAAAGTGGTGTAAAGTGGAGTTTATCGGCGAAGTGGCTAATCGGAGAGGGGGTTACTGATGCTGCTAGGTACACACACACCAAAGTTGGACGAAAAGGGTCGAGTTATTCTGCCGGCCAAATTTCGTGAAGTCTTCAACAGCGGATTGGTAATCACTCGTGGCCAGGATGCTTGCCTCTTAGTATTCAGCGCTTCAGAATTCAAGGCTCGGGCCGAGGCCATCAATCAAGCCCCGCTGACAAATCAGGCAGCCAGAAACTACACCCGCGTATTCATGTCTGGAGCTCACGCTGAGACACCTGACAAGCAGGGGAGAGTCACTGTTCCGGCGGTACTGCGTGAATACGCGTCACTCTCAAGAGAATTGGTGGTTATCGGTGTGGGAAATCACGCTGAAATCTGGGATGCCAAGTCTTGGAATTCCTTCTTGGCACAGCAAGAAGATCCTTACTCCAACATTTCGGAGGAGGTGATTCCGGGAATCATCTAGCCCTGAGGTTAGATCTCCACCCGTTCACCGCTGGCTGACTTCCCCGAAGCCAGAAAAACGCGAAAACCAAGCTCGCAGGAATGGATGGGGTTCTAACTTCAGGAATTACCGGAAGTGTATGAACTCAGCGGAAAAACAAATTTCAGAAATTCATCTGCCAGTCATGCTCGATCGCACGATTGAGATTCTTGGAGAGGCAGTGAAAGGTGCTGGTTCAGTTCTTGTGGACTGCACACTAGGGCTCGGCGGACACACCGAAGCATTTCTCGAGAAGTTTCCCGAACTTACGGTTGTCGGAATTGATCGCGATCAGAATGCAATCGACAAAGCAAGTAAAAGACTTGAGCGATTTGGATCAAGAATTAAATTTGCCCACTCAACCTACGACCAAATTCTTGATGTTCTAAAAACACTAAACATCGAAGCGGTGCAAGGAGTGTTGCTTGATTTAGGTGTCTCGTCTATGCAGCTTGATGAGGCAGAGCGTGGCTTTGCTTATTCATTCGATGCCCCATTAGACATGCGCATGGATGAAACCGAGGGTTTGACCGCGGCAGAAATAGTAAACACATACTCAGCAGATCAACTAGCGAAAATTTTTAAGGAATTTGGCGAAGAACGCTACGCAAAGCAAATTGCTTCTGCAATTGTTGAACAACGCAAGTTGGCTGAATTCGAAACCAGTGAGCGACTAGCCAAACTTATCGTGAACATCGTTCCGTTTATTCCTGGCAAATCTAAGGGGCACCCGGCCAAGCGAGTATTCCAGGCCCTTCGTATCGAAGTAAATCGCGAACTCGACGTGCTGCTGGCTACTATGCCCGCAGCCGTCGAAGCTCTTGCAATTGGCGGACGAATTTTGGTGCTGGCTTATCACTCGCTCGAAGATCGGATAGTCAAGCAAGCCCTAGCCAGCGCTTCGACTTCATCTGCACCGCTAGATCTTCCGATTGAGCTTCCAGAACATGCGCCAATACTTCGCCTAGTTGTCAAAGGCGCTGAACAGGCAAGTGATTTAGAAATCCAGCAAAACCCAAGAGCTGCTTCCGTGAGACTACGTGCGGCTGAAAAGATCCGGAGAGCAGCATGAGCATTGCACGTCTAGCACCATCAACCAAGACTTTGGTGCGCCCTGCCAAACTAAGCAAAGTTTCTGGAGTTGCTCGAAATCGTAAGCACGGAGTGGCAATTGCTCGCACTGTAATAATTGGAATCGTTGTAATTCAGGTGCTGAAGCTACTATTGGACATCGCACTTTCGCAGAGCGCCTATGAATTGCGTAACTTGAAACTTGAAAAAATTGAGTTGACCACTCAAAGCCAGATTGTTGGTCAGCAGGTAGATTCACTGAGCTCTCAACAGAACCTAGCAAATTCGGCGCAGGCACTCGGAATGATTGCTAACGCAAACCCCGTCTTTTTGCGAATCGCAGATCAGAAGGTTTTTGGAAAGCCAAAGTCGGCTTTGAATACCGACGGCAGGGTAGCCAAGAACAACATCGCATCTGCAGCACTGATTCAGGAATCTGTTCTCACTCCTGCTGTGGTCGATGCCCCAATTTCATCGAATGTCGCTAATCCGCCTAGCCCAACAAAGCCAGTAGTCTTACCTGCAACAACTATCCCTGCGTCACCAACGCATTAATCATTAGGGCAGCAAGGCAGGCATCATGACTTTCATGCAGCCGGGAAACCCCAACAAGCGTCTCAGATTTTTTGCCACGGTAATTACTGTGCTCGGCTTGCTTTTCGTTGGTCGACTAGTTCAGATACAGGTATTTCAAGCCGGTGAAATAAATCAAATTTCTTTGGCTAATAGATCTGTCACTCAAGTTGTGCCAGCTATCAGGGGACAGATACAGGATTCAACCGGTAAGGCCTTAGCTAAAACAGTGCTCAAATACGACATTAATGTTGCGCCTGTTAACGTGAAACCTGTCACTAAAAAGGTTAATGGCGTAACCACTACCATTTCGGTTGAGCAGGTTGCTGCTCAAATGGCGGGAATCATGGGGATGACCCCTGAAGAAGTCCTGACTAAAATCATCGGCACCGGTCAATACTCAAATGTGAAGCGCGGTGTAACCACAGATGTCTACGCGCAACTGAAGAAGCTAGACATTCCCTGGGTTTATTACGATGCTGTACCTTCCCGAACTTACCCGAGTGGTGCATTAGCCGGTAGCCTCGTCGGGTTCCTTACCACCGATGGCAAGCCAATGGGTGGCATAGAAAGCGAAATGAACAGCTGCCTTGCCGGTGTAGACGGAAAAGAGACCTACGAAAAAGGTGAGGATGGCATCAAAATCCCATCCAGCGTGGTTACCACCACAAAGGCCGTAAACGGGAGAAATGTAAAACTCACCATTAATGCCGACTTGCAATACTTTGCACAACAGGTCCTCACCGCCAACTGGGCAAAGCTAAAAGCTGACTGGGCCACTGCGGTTGTGATTGAGGTTAAGACCGGAAGAATCCTGGTGGCAGCAGAAGCGCCAACCATGGATCCAAATGCTCCAGGTGATTCAACCGAAGCCGCCCGGCACGCGCGCATTTTTGAATCACAATTCGAACCCGGCTCGGTGATTAAGGCGATTACAGCGGCTTCGTTGATTGAAACGGGCAAAGCCACTCCAGAGACGCAAGTAATTGCTCCCTACGCCTGGACCGTACCAAAAAGTGGCGGATATAAAGTTACGGATTCTCATGCACATGGAGACGACAAACTTACGCTCACCGGAGTGCTAAGAGATTCATCGAACACCGGAATCATGAAATTAGGGCAAGCAGTTCCAGTGAAAACTCGGTTTGATATCCTTACCAAATTTGGAATGGGTAAAAAAACTGCGATTAACTTTCCAGGAGAGTCATCTGGAATCGTGCTTCCTTTTGACCAGTGGGACAACATCAAAAAATACGTTTCTATGTTTGGTCAAGGCTTTTCCGTTACGCCAATTCAGTCAGCCATGATGTATCAGGCAATTGCTAACGGAGGAGTGCGGCTGGAGCCGCGTCTAGTCGAGGGTTGCGATGATGGCAAGGGTAACTTTGTGGCTACTCCAAAACTGCCAGGTGTGCAGGTGATTTCTGCGAGCACGGCTCGCACCACTATCGACATGCTCGAAAAAGTTGTCGAAGAGGGTGGAATTGGTCGCAGAGCTGGTGTCCCCGGATACCGTGTTGCAGGCAAGACTGGAACCGCACAAATTACCGACCCAGAAACCGGCCGCTACGGTCGCCTGTTTGCGATTTCATTTATCGGAATGGCTCCCGCAGAGAATCCTCAATACGTGGTTGCCGTGACCGCCTATAAATCTCGCACGGTCACCAACTCCATTGGGGCAACCCCAATTTTCAAGTCGATTATGCAACAGGTTTTGCGCACATATAGAGTCCCGCCATCAACCACAAAATCAGCAAATATTGCGACAGAGTGGAAGTAATGAAAGAACAGATTCCGCCAACTATTAGGCCAGAGCATGTGACCCCGGTTGCTTTTTCTGAACTGGTGGCGAATTTTGCCCTGGATTACGCCAAAGCTGGAGAGGCCGAAATTGTCGGTATCAGCATGAATACCGGGGATTTAAGACCCGGAGATCTTTTTGTGGCAATGCCCGGGCTCAAATCCCACGGGGCAATTCATGTCGACAAGGCCGTAGCAGCCGGGGCCTCTGCAATCATTACCGATGCCACGGGATTTGAACTAATCCATCAACAAGGTATTCCGATTGCGATCATGTCTGAGCCACGATTGCGCTTGGGGGAGTTGGCTGCTTACGTCTACGGAAATACATCCGAAATGATGCCAAGGATTTTTGGCACCACCGGAACCAACGGCAAAACTTCAACCACCTACATTCTGGAATCAATTCTTCGGCAGCTTGGCCGAATAACTGGATTGACATCGACTGCGGAGCGACACATCGCCGGAGAAAAAATTGTCAGCAGGCTAACAACTCCGGAGTCGACAGAGATGCATGCACTGATTGCCCGCATGCGTGAACGTTTGGTAACTGATATTGCAATAGAAGTTTCGGCCCAGGCAATGAGTCAGCATAGAGTCGACGGATTGCTGTTCGATGTGGTTGGTTTCACAAATTTGTCACACGATCATTTAGATGATTACGGTGATATGAATAGTTACCTCGAAGCTAAGTTGCAGCTTTTTACTCCAGGGCATGCAAAAAAAGGGGTTATCTGTCTCGATTCAGACTACGGTGCAGATTTCGCGAAGCAATCTAAGATTCCTTTCCAAACAATTGCTAGCCGGAAGAATATAAAGTCGGATTGGTTTGTCGAGGTAATCGAAGAAACGGCTGTTCGAACCTCATTTACCCTAACTAATCCCAATGGTGAAAAGCTGGAGTCCAGTCTGCCGATAATTGGGGCCCACATGGCGCACAATGCCGGACTCGCCATTGCAATGATTGTTTCAAGTGGCTTTGATTTCACCCATGTTTCCGATGCAATTTCTGGCGGAATTGATGTGTACATGCCCGGCCGAACAGAACGAGTTAGCGGAGCTAGTGGACCAAATGTCTTTGTTGATTTTGGTCACAGTCCCGATGCATTTCTCAACACCCTTGCGGCCGTGAGAAAAGTTACGGACGGAAAAGTAATTATGGTTTTTGGAGCTGATGGTGATCGAGATGCTACAAAGCGACCAGCGATGGCCACCGTTGCCGCCGAGGGTTGTGATCTGCTTGTGATAACCGACCATCATCCCCGTTTTGAAGATCCAGCAAGTATCCGAAAAACATTGGTTGACTGCGCTAAAGCGGCTAGGCCAGCACTAGAGGTTATCGAAGTTAGTCCACCGGAGCAGGCAATCAGGGAAGCAGTTAGTAGGGCGATGCCTGGCGACTCGATTCTTTGGGCCGGCCCAGGGCACCAGGATTATCGGGACATCCGAGGGGTACGCACGCCATATTCGGCTCGAAAAGAGGCTCGCCTAGCACTCCAGGAAGCTGGCTGGGCATGATTAGGCTCAAGCTTTCAGAGATAGCCAAAGTTACTGGCGGTGAGCTAGTTGGTGAAGATGCAGAAGTTACCGGTTCTGTTGAGACAGATTCTCGTTTGATCCAAGCCGGTGCATTATTTGTGGCCAAGCTAGGTGAACAGACTGATGGGCACAATTTTGTTAATTCAGCGGGCGACCTTGGTGCAGTCGGTGCAATAGTCGAGAGAAGACTCGATTCAGGAGTAAACCAGATCTTGGTCGAAGACTCGGTAGTTGCACTTGGCAAGCTAGCTCAGTTCGTTGTAGCTCAGTTGCATGCTGCCGGAAGTTTGACTGTCGTAGCGATAACTGGTTCGAACGGTAAAACCTCAACCAAGAACATGTTGCAGGCGTGCCTATCTAAATTTGGTAACACTGTCTCACCGATTGAGTCATACAACAATGAGGTCGGTGCCCCAATCTCAATGTTGAAGGCGAATTTCGAGACCCGATTTTTGATAGCAGAATTGGGAGCCGGCGGACCGGGGAGTATTAGTTATCTAGCGGACATGTGTTCGCCCGATATCGGGGTGGTTCTCAAAGTGGGGTTAGCTCACGTCGGTGAATTTGGTGGAATCGAGCGGACCTACGAAATAAAGAGTGAACTGGTAAAAAGTCTTGGCGAAAATTCAAAATTAATTCTCAATGGAGACGATGCCCTTGTAGTAAAAATGGCAGAACTTACTTCTGTTGAGCCGAATTGGTTTGGAACATCAATTCATTCAGGATTATCGGCAAATCATATTTCTTTGACCGTTTCGGGGACACAGTTTGATTTGCTACTCGACGGCGTGATGCATTCTCAGGTGACTCTGAAGATTCTTGGAGAGCATCAGGTAATGAATGCGCTGGCGGCTCTCTCTGTGGTTAGGGTTCTCGGGTTGGACTTAACTCAGGCAATTGAGGCACTTCAAGAGATGCACATTGCAGAACGCTGGCGAATGCAATTGCTAGACGGCCCTAACGGTTCGCTGGTGATAAACGATGCCTATAACGCAAGTCCGGAGTCGATGCGAGCAGCACTGCAAACCCTCGCCACTCTCGGCCGTCAAGGGCATAGGACGATCGCGGTCTTAGGGGAAATGGCCGAATTGGGTAAGGAATCGGCTGCGCAACATGATGAAATAGGACGTTTCGTAGTTCGTTTGAATATTGATCAGTTGTTCGTGGTCGGTCAGCGAGCCAAGTTAATTCATTTAGGTGCCATGCAGGAAGGTTCTTGGGACGGCGAATCGAAATTTGTCGAATCAATTGACGAGGCATTGGACCAAGTTCGTGATTTGCTTAGTTCTGGCGATATTGTCTTGGTTAAATCATCAAAGTCTGCCGATTTGAGATTCCTGGGTGACGCCTTGGCGGAGGTTAATAAATGAGAGCAGTGCTGCTGGCCGGTGGTATAGCCATGGCAATTACCCTGCTGGCCACCCCTGCCTTCATCTGGTTGTTCAAGCGCTTAAACTGGGGTCAGTTCATTCGTGAGGATGGGCCTGAAACTCATAAAACAAAACACGGCACCCCAACTATGGGCGGTGTGGTGATAATTTTGGCCACGGTTGCTGGTTATTTCTTGAGCAAACTTTCTAATTTCGAAGTGCCAACAATATCCGCTTTGCTCGTCTTGTTCATGATGGTTGGCCTAGGGTTAGTCGGTTTCTTAGACGACTACATAAAAACTCACAAACAACGCAGCTTGGGTCTCACTGGCTGGCAAAAAATTCTTGGCCAGGGTTTGGTAGCCGTATCTTTCGCAGTCATGTCGATTCAATTTCCAAATGCCGAGGGTCTGACTCCTGCATCTACCAAAATTTCCTTGTTTCGTGATTTGAATTTAGATTTCCTGAGCCTTGGAACCGTTATTGGAATAGGGCTTTTCATTCTTTGGATCTACTTCTTAGTGGCAAGCACTTCAAACGGTGTCAACATAGTCGATGGTCTTGATGGTTTAGCCACAGGGTCCATAATCATGTCGATTGGCGCATTCGCGATTATTGGCTTCTGGCAATTTAATCAAGCATGTGGTTCTGTTTTAGAAAATGTTTCCTCTTGCTATTCCACTCGTGATCCACTGGATTTAGCCGTTGTGGCCTCTGCGATTGTGGGCGCTTGCGCTGGTTTTCTTTGGTGGAATACGTCGCCAGCTCAAATTTTCATGGGCGATACCGGTTCGCTCGCGCTTGGTGGAGCGCTTGCGGCACTTGCCATCATCTCTAGAACAGAACTTCTCTTGGTCCTAATTGGCGGGATTTTCGTGATTGTTACGGGTTCAGTGATAATCCAGAGAGTATTTTTCAAACTCACAAAGTGGAAAACCGGCACTGGTCGCAGAGTTTTTCTGATGAGCCCGCTACACCATCACTTTGAAATCAAGGGTTGGGCTCAAATCACCATTGTCGTGCGCTTTTGGATCATTGCTGGCCTTTGCGTACTTACCGGCATCGGTTTGTTCTATATCGAGTGGATTTACGGCTAAAACCAATGATTCAGTTGAGTGGGCTGACCAGTTGGCATTCGGATTGGACGCAACTCCGAGCAATGGTTTACGGAGTGGGGGTTTCTGGTTTTTCGGTAGTCGACACACTTAACGAGCTGGGCTCAGAGCTACTGGTAATAGCTGACTCGGTTGATCCACAACATGCCGATTTGCTAGAGGTTTTGGGGGTTGAAACCCAAATTGGCCTTGCTCCTGAATTAGCAATTGAAAATGCTAGAAACTTTGAGCCACACCTAATTGTGGTTTCACCAGGCATTAAGCCTTCCGACCCCCTCGTTCTTTGGGCTGAACAAAACCAAATTGCAATTTGGGGAGATGTTGATTTGGCATGGAGGCTACGCGATAAAACTGGCAACGTCGCAAAGTGGGTTCTGATAACCGGTACCAATGGAAAGACAACTACTACACAATTAGTTGAACAGATGCTTATTTCTGGAGGCAAGCGGGCATTGGCCTGCGGCAACATCGGCCTTCCGGTATTGGACGCAATTCGATATCCTGAGGGATTTGAATATCTAGTTCTGGAACTCTCTAGTTTCCAGTTGCACTATCTAACTGCGGCTCAGCCCTATGTTGCAGCAATTTTAAACATTGCTCAAGACCATATCGATTGGCATGGATCATTTGAGAACTATGTCAATGCAAAGGCCAAGGTTTACCAAAATGCAGAGCGCGCGATTATTTACAACGTTGAAGACGACGTAACTATAGAACTAATGAAGCAAGCGGATGTTGCTACCGAAGAAACACTTGCTGTGGGTTTCACTCGAGGATTCCCGGCCGATTTGCAGGTTGGATATGTTGAAGATTCGTTGATTGACCGCGCCTTTTTCCCTTACCGCGCAAAAGAATTACCGCAAATTTCTAGTCATGAAGAAATTGCCAAAATCGGAGTGGTTACTCCTCATCTCTTGGCCAATGTCGCAGCAGCTACAGCAATTGCTCGAGCCTGCGACATTGAGCCACGTGCCATCGGAGTAGCTATTTCCAACTTTAGGTTGGATGGCCATCGGATTGAGTTTGTGGCAAATGAAAATGACGTTCTTTGGTTCGATGATTCAAAAGCTACTAATGCTCACGCAGCGGATGCATCGCTTAAATCGTTTGAAAGGGTGATTTGGATAGTCGGTGGATTACTCAAAGGCGTCGATATTCGACCTCTAGTAAAGGAAAACGCCCACCGTTTAAAGACTGCAATCGTAATAGGTGCTGACCGAAACGAAGTTATTTCGGCTTTGAATGAGTTCGCCCCAGAAGTTCAAATTATAGAAATTAGTGAAGCCGATAAATCTTTGGTTATGACTCGGGCGGTAGAAGCGGCCAGGTCTGTTGCGGTTGCAGGCGATGTTGTACTTCTAGCACCAGCGGCCGCGTCGATGGATCAATTCAAGGATTATGCCGATCGAGGTAACCAGTTTTCGCGAGCGGTTTTGGGGGAGTGATGGCTAGGAAATCGCAAATTTCTGGCAGGTTGGCCCAGGTTTCGGAGGGGGCTTTGGCAAAGTTCGGCAAGTGGCTTGCTGGAACTTTCAGAAATCAATCTCGAGAATTCAATCAATTGCTTAGCATCACAGTGATTTTAGTGATTTTCGGCACGATGATGGTGCTCAGTGCATCCTATGTCGATGCGCTGAAAGCCGGTGACAGTGCCTATTCAATTTTCACGAAACAGTTAATCGCAGCAATCGCTGGTTTATTTGGAATGGGGGTAATTTCTAGGTTGCCGCTGGTTGCCCTAAAAAATCTAACAAGGCCATTTTTCTTTTCTGCTTTGTTATTGCAGCTTCTTGTTTTACTAATTGGTACAGCAGTAAACGGCAACAAAAACTGGATTAGCGTTTTTGGCCTTTTCTCGCTGCAGCCCAGTGAATTTTTGAAACTTGCCATGATTATGAACATCGCGCTTTTTTTGACGCGCAGAGAGAATGAACTGACCGACCCGACTCGAACGTGGTGGCCTGCCTTCGGCAACGGAATCATCGCCATGCTTGCGGTGATTGCCGGCTCAGACCTCGGAACAGTGATTGTCATGTTCCTGATTGTCCTGGTGCAGCTTTCAATTGCGGGCATGCCCAGAAGGCTAGTCGGTTTCATAGCCGGTTTAGCTGTTGTCGCGATTCCGGTTGCAATCAACATGAGCGCCTCTAGGCGTGCTCGTGTTTTTGCCTGGCTCAACCCGTCCGCTCCAGATCCACTCGACGTCAATTGGCAGTCCAAGCATGGAATCTGGGCGCTTGCCGCAGGAGGAGTTAGTGGCACTGGTTTCGGTGATTCCAAAATGAAGTGGAGTTGGATTCCAGAAGTGGAGAATGACTTCATTTTTGCCATTATCGGCGAAGAATTTGGACTGATTGGGGCATCGGTCGTAATCGCTTTGTTCATCATGCTTGGCTACGTGCTCATTAAAATCACGCTAAAGAGCAGTTCAAGTTACGAACGCTACATTCTGATCGGCATCATGGGTTGGATTGTATTACAGGCTCTGGTAAACATTGCGGTTGTACTTAATTTCTTGCCGGTACTTGGCGTTCCACTTCCTCTAATCTCATCCGGTGGATCCTCTCTGCTCTCAACACTCGCCGCGATAGGTGTCGCGTTGGGTATTGAGCGGCGAAACCATAGTCAACCACTGGCTCGGACTAATGCTTCGAGAAGACGATGACTAATTTTCTGCTCACTGGCGGTGGCACCGCAGGACATGTAAACCCTCTGCTTTCACTTGCCGATTACATTTCCAAAGAGCAGCCAAATTCGAAAATCCTAGCCCTCGGAACTCGTGAAGGCCTGGAAAATGATTTGGTTCCTGCTCGAGGCTACGAGCTTCTCTTGATAAGCAAATTACCTTTTCCAAGGCAGATCTCTGGCTACGCACTTAAGTTCCCATTTGAATTTATGAATGCCGTAAGAAGCGCGCGGCAGATTATTCGAGAGAATTCTATCGATGTTGTGGTTGGCTTTGGCGGTTATGCAAGCGCTCCAGCTTATGTTGCTGCGAGGGCAGAAAAAATAAAACTTGTCATTCATGAGGCAAACGCATTACCTGGCATGGCTAACAAGCTGGGTGCCAAATTTGCGGATCTGGTCGCGGTAGCTTTTGCTGATACGCCACTTCGCAATGCCGTTCATGTCGGAATGCCTTTGCGCAAGGAAATAGAAGAGGCATGTAGAAAACGCGATATTGCAAAATCTAGGAAGCATTTCGGACTCGATCCAGATATGTTTACCCTTTTAGTTACCGGAGGTTCGCTCGGCGCTAAGGCAATCAACGACACCATCGAATCATCTAGAGATATCTTGAGAGCAGCCGGTGTGCAAATTCTTCACATCGTGGGCGGTAAATCTGAATTGGAACCTTTGAAGCAAAAGTCTTACCTGCGCATTAAGTATTGCGATCGGATGGATCTGGCGCTGTCTGCGTCAGATTTTGCGGTGTCCAGAGCCGGGGCAACAACAGTTGCCGAATTAAGCGCTATGGGAATACCAGCCCTTTACTTGCCTTACTCAGTTGGAAACGGAGAGCAGGCTCAGAACTTGAAGTCGATTATCAACGCGGGAGCAGGGATAACTTGCGCGGACTCGGCTTTCACTCGAGATTTTGTGGCTCAAGAGTTGGTGCCACTTATTTCTAACTCTAGGCGGCTGAAGCAAATGTCAGCGGCTGCTTCAAAGTTGGGCATCACCGATGGTACTGCGCGGCTTTATCGCCTCGTAGTAGGCGTGTTGTCCCAGTGATTTTTTTGATTCAACGCCTAATCTTTGTAAAGCACCATGATTAAGCCAGATTTTTCTCAGCCAGTACCCGCTGACCTCGGAGTCGTCCACTTCATTGGCATCGGCGGCTCCGGTATGAGCGGTATTGCTCGAATTCTTATCGGCATGGGGCACAAAGTCACCGGTAGCGATTTGCGCGACACCGATAACGTTGCAGCACTCAGGGATCTTGGCGCGGAAATTTTCATCGGCCATGATGAATCTCACCTCGGTAACCCAGACACGGTGGTAGTGACATCAGCATTGTGGCCGACAAACCCTGAGTATTTGCTAGCTCAAAAGCGAGGAATCCCAGTAATTCACCGTTCCCAAGCACTTGCGTATTTAACTTCCAAGAACAGGGTCGTAGCTGTGGCTGGTGCGCACGGAAAAACAACTAGCACCGGAATGATTATTACGGGCTTGCTAAAACTTGGCATCGATCCGAGTTTTGTAAATGGCGGGGTTATTTCAGCCTTGAACTCTTCTTCTGCCAAGGGAGAATCGGACTTGTTCGTGATCGAAGCGGATGAATCTGACGGATCTTTCCTTCACTACGACACCGCGGTGGCACTGATTACCAACGTCGATGCCGATCACTTAGATCACTATGGAACCGAAGCCGCCTTTGAGCGCGAGTTTGCCAATTTTGCCGAAGGGGCAAAAGAATTTGTGGCTATAAGTGCCGATGATCCGGGGGCACTCAGGGTGTCGAAACTTATTAGAGACAAGAGGATCATTACTTTCGGTTTTGCTGATGATGCAACCGTCAAACTTGTCGACGTAGACGCATCGGGAGCTGAAGTAACCTTCGGATTGATTTTTGAGGGCAAGAAATTTGCCGCGGAATTAACCATTCCTGGCGAACACAACGCTATTAACGCAGCCGGTGCATTTGCGGTCTTGGTGGGCCTAGGCTTCGAACCGGCAGGTGCGCTGAATGGGATTACCACATTCAGGGGAACCGAGCGTAGATTCCAACTTCATGGCGAGGAGCGAGGGGTTCGTGTCTATGACGATTTTGCTCATCACCCAACCGAAGTGGCAGCAGCGCTAAAGGCTGCTCGCGCAGTGGTTGGCACGGGAAAGCTGATTACTGTTTTCCAGCCGCACCTGTATAGCCGGACGCGTCTAATGCATGAACAATTTGCCGAGGCGCTAGCCGCTAGTGACAGCGTTGTTGTTCTAGACATTTACGCGGCCCGTGAGGACCCGGAGCCCGGCGTCACCGGTCAATTGGTGTCAGACTCCTTTAGTAACCCAAATCAAGTTCACTATGTGCCACTTTGGGAGGATGCACCTGCCGTCGCGGCAGCTCTGGCTAACGCTGGAGATTTCATAATCACGATGGGTTGCGGTGATGTTTATCGCATGGTTCCCGAACTGCTTCAGGCGTTAGAAAAATAAATTGAAACGCCCTCAGCAGCGGGGAAAGCGGCCGGAGCCTAAACTCGCCAAAGTCACTCCAATTCGAAAACCTGCCGCCCGGCAACCAGTCCGATCAAAAGCCCCGAGTAACAAACTGCAAATCGGGTCGATGCGTGATCTTCGCAAGCAAGCCAACCGATTTCGGGGGCAATCGCGACAAAAACGGGCAATTATCCTTACCCTGATTAGTTCATTTGCGGCGCTATTACTTTTGGTGATTGCAACACTCGTGACTCCGATGCTCGCTGTCGAGAAGATTCGCATAACTGGGCTAAAGAAAGTGTCTGAAAAATCGGTGATGGCTTCAGTCAAATCAAATATCGGTAAACCACTAGCCCTGGTGAGCGAGCAAGAAATAGCTGCTCAATTAAGTAAATTCAAGTTAATCGAGAGTATTTCTATTGTGAGTGAGCTTCCTCACACACTTCACATTGCCATCGCAGAGCGACAACCTATTGCGATTGTTGATGTTGCGGGAGCTAGCATGCTCTTCGATGCTGCTGCCGTAAATTTGGGTTCAGCTAAACCATCGGACAAATATCCTAGGGTCTTAATCAACGATGATCCCAAAAACAGTAAAGCCTTCACGCTGGCTATCGATGTGCTTTTGGCTTTGCCTGCAGAATTATTGCCAAGGGTTTCGGTAATCGACGCTAAAACCAAAGACGATGTAAGGCTGCAGCTGCGCGGTTACTCAGCTCAGATGATTGTTTGGGGTGATGCGTCGCAGGGAACGCTCAAGTCAAAAGTTTTGGCGGCACTCATCAAGAACCAAAAGCAAACGGATCGGGTTACCTACGATGTTTCGTCCCCGAGCGCGCCAGTGGTCAGATACCGATAAGACACGCCAACGCATATGCGCCAAAAAGTTCGCTCTAAGGCTTAGTTTCTAGGCGCGAGCTTAGGAATAGAGCCAGATTAAGCCTCATGTTGAGGTTTAAGGTTCGATTTCGAGTTTGCGTGTGAGCAATCACTAAGTCTTAGTCGGAGGAAACACGTGGGTCTGAATCAGAACTACCTAGCGGTCATCAAAGTTGTTGGAGTTGGCGGCGGCGGTGTAAACGCACTCAATCGCATGATCGAGAAGGGTCAGCGCGGAGTCGAGTTTGTTGCAATCAATACTGACGCTCAAGCGCTATTGATGAGTGAAGCCGACGTAAAACTCGACATTGGTCGAGAAATTACTCGTGGCTTAGGTGCTGGCGCCGATCCGACTGTTGGTAAGCGAGCTGCTGAAGATCACGAAGAAGAAATTGAATTGGCACTCAAGGGCGCTGACATGGTTTTTGTTACGGCCGGAGAGGGTGGAGGAACCGGTACCGGCGCAGCCCCAGTCGTTGCCAAAATTGCAAAGCGACTCGGTGCACTAACTGTAGGTGTCGTGACTCGTCCATTCGATGTTGAAGGTAAACGTCGCGCAGAACAAGCGGCTGCAGGCATCGATGCTCTTCGAGCAGAGGTTGACACACTTATTGTGGTACCTAACCAGCGTCTGTTGGAACATACCAACAAGTCGCTTAGCTTACTTGAAGCCTTCAATATTGCCGATGATGTCCTTCGCGCTGGTGTTCAAGGTATTACCGATTTGATCGTCACTCCGGGTTTGATCAACGTTGACTTCGCCGACGTTCGTTCCGTAATGCAGGGAGCTGGTTCTGCATTGATGGGAATCGGTAGCGCTAAAGGTGATGACCGTGCAATTCGTGCGGCTGAAGCGGCAATTTCAAGTCCGCTTTTAGAAACTACGGTTGACGGTGCCCATGGCGTGCTTTTGCTCGTGCAAGGCGCATCAGACATGGGTCTTCACGAAGTAAACGAAGCTGCTCGCTTAGTTCACGAAGTGGTCAGTCCGGAGGCAAACATTATTTTCGGAGCTACCATCGACGACACTCTCGGCGATGAAATCAGAATTACGGTTGTGGCCGCTGGATTCGATCCTGCGAAGCAGAGACCAATTGAACGTCGTCCATTCTCCACTGGCGCAGAGGAAGTTCCAGCCGGAAGCATTTCATCGGTTTTCGATCTTCCAATCGCGGCTGCCGCAGCAACCCCCGGAGCATTTGCCCTAGCTACCGATGAGCCTGCTCCGGCTACTGCTCAAATTACAGTCGTGGACGAAGAGGTAATTCAATTCCCAAAGCGCACTGAGGGTTTTGGCGATGACTTGGACATACCAGACTTTTTGAAGTAAATCCGTGACTCTCGAGGCTCGCTACCAAGAAGTTAAGGCGCGAATCGCTTCGGCTGCCCAAAGAAACGGTCGAACGGCTGAGGATGTTGAGCTACTCGTAATCAGCAAGAATCATCCGGCCGAGCTAGTAGAACAACTCTTCGAACTTGGCCAAAGGCATTTTGGCGAAAACCGAGATCAGGAGGCGGCTCCTAAGGCAGCCGCCACAAGTTCACTGGTGGGTGTGACCTGGCACTTTGTCGGCCAACTGCAAAGCAACAAGGTTAAATCAGCGATCAGCTACGCGAAATACATTCACTCCATTGACAGAGAATCTGTAGTACAAGCCTTAGCGAAAGAGCTTGCCAAAAACCCAATAAATATCAAGGGTTTCATTCAGTTGAACCTAACTGATGACCCCGGTCGGGGCGGCATCCAACCGGGGCAACTAGAGCTATTTGCCGATCAAGTGGCCAGTGTCCCGGGCATCGAACTGCAGGGGGTAATGGGTGTGGCCGCGCTAGATCGCGACCCCCGGATTGATTTTGAAACCATAGCCACCTGCAGCCTTCAGCTGCAAAAGGCGCATCCCAGGGCGAAGTACATATCAGCCGGGATGTCTCACGATTTTGAACAGGCCCTGGAATTTGGCGCGACACACCTGCGAATTGGCACGGCAATCACCGGAAATCGCAACCTTTAGCCATATCCTGAGGTTGAAGGTTTAACAAGAGGAGACTCAAATGGCTGGACTTATTTCACAGGTTTCGGGCTGGCTTGGATTTGGCGATGAAGCCGAAGCTGCGCCGCAACGACCAACTGCCGCCACTCAGGAGCGCGGTTCATCGCGCGTCACCGCCCTGCGCCCACGTCGTGGAGCCGAGCCAAGCGAGATCTTCACAATTGAACCAAAGTCATACAAGGATGCCGGAGAAGTGGCGATGCACTTCCGTGAGGGCGTCTCAGTGATTGTTAACATGCACCAGATGACTGAGGCCGAGGGCAAGCGCATGCTTGATTTCATGCTTGGACTTCAGCACGGCCTGCAGGGGCACCTTCAACGCGTCACTCAGACTGTTTTCTTGCTTGCACCGGCTCACGTTCTCATCAACGACGAGGAACCTATCGACGAAGTAGCAGACGACCTGCTGGTTCGCCCGTAGTCAAATTACATGGATTTTCTGGTAATTGCCCTACTCTGGGCGCTCCAGATCTATTTCTACCTAATGATTGCCCGGCTAGTGGTCGATTTGGTGCTGTCGGTAAATCCAGCTTGGCGTCCTAAAAGCCTTCTTCTCGTTCTCGTAGAAGTGGTATTCACTCTTACCGACCCGCCGCTCAAATTTGTGCGTCGTTTTATCAAGCCGATGCGCTTTGGTGGGATCGCCCTGGATTTCGGCTGGACCATAGTGATTATTGCCATCGGGTTACTCCAGAGCCTCCTTGGCAGGCTCATCTAGATTTCCCACAGGTTAGCCGTCTAGTGCTGGTGAAGTTCAGCCTGCGGTAACCTTGACACTGCTAATCAGTAAAAGAGGTAACTATGCCACTGACTCCAGAAGATGTAGTCAATAAGCGGTTTCAGCCAACCAAATTTCGAGAAGGCTATGACCAAGACGAAGTCGACGACTTCCTAGACGAAATCGTGGTGGAGCTTCGTCGCCTAAACACTGAAAACGAAGATTTGCGTCAGCGACTTTTGGCTTCTGAATCCAGAGTTGCTGAATTACAACGAAGTGGCGCCGGCCTTGCCGATCAGTTGCAAAACCCGAATCAGTCAATGCCCACCTTGGGTTCTTTGCAGCCACTGAGCACACCAGAACCAAGCAACTTTCCAATGGCAGTAGGCGACCCTTCACAACTCGATAGCAACAGCACAAACAATCTTTTGCAGTTGGCCAGAAAATTGCATGACGATCACGTGCGCGAAGGTATTTCAAAAAGAGATGCGCTAATTGCTGAAGGACACGCTACTGCGGCGCGTGTAATTCGTGAAGCAGAGGCTCAGCAACGCGTTGAGCTGAGCAAATTCGAACAAGAGCGAGCCGTGCTTGAGCACACCATTTTGGAATTGCGTACCTTCGAGCGCGAGTATCGAATTAAATTGAAGACATATATCGAAAGCCAGTTGGCAGAGCTCGAGTTTGAATCACAGCCGAATAACACTCAAAACTCAAATAGTAGTTTCCAACTTGGCACCGGAAATTCGAACAATTCGAACAATTCGAACGATTTCTTTGGTGTCTAAGCTAATTGAATCGCCGGCAATTTAAAATTCAAGCCCTGGTCTTGGCCTTTTCGGGTCTGGTAATTTTTCTCGACCAGTTATCCAAAGAGTTAGTTCTAGCTAATTTTCAGCCGGGAAAATTATCGCCCATGATTGGCGAGCTGGTGCAGTTCAATTTGGTGTTCAATGATTCTGCGGCGTTCTCAATAGGCTTCGGGGCAACCGGAGTATTTACAGTGATATCATCCCTAGCCACATTGGTTTTTCTATGGTTATCAAGAAAAGTCGAGACCAAATCCTGGGCCATGATTCTTGGCGTAGCTTTGGGTGGTGTGGTTGGTAATCTGATTGATCGGCTCACCAGGGAGCCGGGATTCGGGGTTGGCTGGGTTGTCGACTTTATTCAAATCCCGTTCAATTTTCCGGTTTTCAACCTTGCAGATTCAGCCATATTCATCGCCGCCGTGGTGACCGTTGTAAGAGTCATGCGTGGCGACAAACTTGGGAAAGCGGCGAACTGATGTCAGAGGTCAAGCGACTTCCGGTACCACCAAGTTTGGACGGCGAAAGAATCGACGCAGCTTTGGCGAAGATGATGGGTATTTCAAGATCCACCATCGCCGACTACGCCGAGCGAAGCCTAATAAAAATGAATGGCAAGTTAGTAGGCAAGAGCGACAGAGTCGCGGCGGATGCTTGGTTAGAGATTGAGTTGCCAATGGCTCAGCCTGCGCTACAGGTAATCCCGGTAGAAGTTCCAGACCTAAAAATCGTTTATCAAGATGACCACATAGTGGTAATTGATAAACCTGCTGGAGTTGCAGCACATCCTTCAGTCGGCTGGGATGGTCCGACTGTTCTTGGTGTGCTCCTGGCTCGAGGCATTTCAGTGACCACCTCGGGAGCACCGGAGCGTCAGGGTATCGTTCAGCGCTTGGATGTGGGAACAAGTGGCTTGATGATGGTTGCCAAAACCGAATTAGCCTATTCACGACTCAAGCAGATGTTTCGCGATCGAAAAGTACACAAGGTGTATCACGCGATAATTCAGGGCCATCCCGATCCCTTCGAGGGCACCATCGACGCACCAATTGGTAGGCACCCAAAGGCAGAATTTAAATTTGCTGTCATGAATGAGGGCAAGCCCTCGATCACGCATTACAAATTGGTCGAAGCCTTTCCAGGTGCGTCTCTGATTGAAATTGTTTTAGAGACAGGGCGCACTCATCAAATTAGGGTGCACTTCAGTGCCTTCAAGCATCCACTTGTTGGCGACACAATGTATGGAGCCGATCCCAAGTTAGCGGCGAAACTAGGGCTGCCTCGCCAATGGCTACACGCTATGAAACTAAGTTTTGTACATCCCATCACAGATGAACCCGTGGAATTCTTGAGTAGTTATCCGGCTGACCTAAATGCCGTGTTAGAACAATTGCGAGCCGTTTAAGGGCTTAGTCTGGTTCGCGCCGCCAAATATACGCATCTTTAAGCATCAGGTAGGGGAGTGAAATGTCTGATTCATTCGTTCACCTGCACGTTCACACCGACTACTCAATGCTCGACGGTGCGGCAAAGATCAAGGACCTAATCAAAGAAGTCGCCAAGCAGGAGATGCCGGCGGTAGCCATGACTGACCACGGCAACATGCATGGTGCCTACGAGTTTTACGAAGCCGCCACTAAGGCTGGAATTAAGCCGATTATTGGTCTCGAGGCATACGTTGCACCGGGCGGCTCACGAACCGATAGAACTCCGGTGCGTTGGGGAGATGGTGGCGAAGATGATATTTCGGGTAACGGTGCCTATACGCACATGACAATCCTCAGTGAAACTTCCGAGGGCATGCACAATCTCTTCAAAATGTCATCAGCGTCTTGGATTGATGGCATGTACTACAAGCCGCGCATTGATCTCGACCTTATGCACCAATACGGGAAAGGTTTGATAGCAACCAGCGGCTGCGCTTCGGGGGAGATACAAACCCGCTTGCGTCTTGGGCAATACGACCAGGCGAAAAAAGCTGCTGCCACCATGCAAGAAATTTTCGGCAAAGAGAACTATTTTGTTGAGATTATGGACCACGGCATCGAAATCGAAAGACGCGCTACAAAAGATCTTTTGAGGCTTGCCGATGAGTTGAAGATTCCACTTCTAGCGAGCAATGATTTGCACTATACGCACCAAACTGATTCTGAACCACATGATGCCCTGCTCTGTGTTCAAACCGGATCCAACTTGCTACAGGCAAAACGGTTCAGCTTGAGTTCGCAGGAATTCTATGTAAAGTCGGCCGCGCAGATGCGTGCCCTGTTCGCTGAATTCCCTGAAGCTTGCGACAACACCTTGCTTGTTGCCGAACGAAGCAATGTCACGTTTGAAAAGCAAGAACTGATGCCTAAGTTCCCGGTGCCAGAGGGTGAATCAGAGGCTTCATGGTTTGCCAAAGAGGTTCACGCTGGATTAGCCAAGCGCTTTAAAGGGAACGTGCCAAAGACCCACTTGGATCAAGCCAATTACGAAATTGAAGTAATTACCAATATGAATTTCCCTGGCTACTTTTTAGTCGTGGCCGATTTTATTGCTTGGGCTCGCGATAATGGAGTTCGTGTTGGTCCAGGCCGCGGTTCTGCTGCCGGTTCAATTGTTGCTTGGGCTTTGCGAATTACCGACCTAGACCCTATTGAACACGGACTTATCTTCGAGCGTTTTTTAAACCCCGACCGAGTCAGCATGCCGGATATCGACATTGATTTTGACGATCGTGGCCGTGCTGAAGTGATCAAATACGTGACAGAAAAGTACGGTGCCGATCGAGTGGCGCAAATCGTCACATTTAGCACCATCAAAGCCAAGCAAGCGCTCAAGGATGCCGCCAGAGTACTCGCCCTTCCTTACTCGGTTGGTGAAAAACTCACCAAAGCGATGCCAAAGATGATTATGGGTCGAGACGTGAGTTTGACCCAGGTGGTCGAGAAAGAGATAAACGGAGAAAAGAACGACCGTTACAAGGAGAGCGCGGAATTACGAGAGATTATCGAAAATGATGAGGATTCGGCCAAAGTTTTTAAGCTCGCTCGCGGGCTTGAGGGGTTAAAGCGCGGATGGTCGGTGCACGCAGCCGGCGTAATTATGTCCGCTGTTCCGCTAATCGACGTAATGCCAATGATGAAGCGCGAGGATGACGGCGCCATCATCACACAATTTGATCAGCCCACGAGTGAGGCTCTTGGTTTACTGAAGATGGACTTCTTAGGTTTGCGAAACCTCACCGTTTTGGAAGATGCACTCTCAAACATCAAAACCAATCGCGGCGTAACGGTTGTCTTAGAAGAGCTGGACTTGAATTCAGATCAGAAAACTTTTGACCTCCTTTCTCGCGGCGATACCCAGGGAGTGTTCCAGCTTGATGGCGGGGCAATGCGTTCGCTTTTGCGATTGATGAAGCCAACAAAGTTCGAGCACATCTCTGCTGCTATCGCGTTGTACCGACCTGGCCCAATGGGTATGAATTCACACACCAATTACGCTCTACGTAAGAACGGTTTGCAAGAGATTGATTCGGTGCACCCAGAACTTTCCGGCCCGCTTGCTGAAATTCTCGATCCAACTTTCGGATTGATTGTGTATCAGGAGCAGGTTATGTCTGCTGCTCAGAAGGCGGCTGGTTTCAGCCTTGGAAAAGCAGACAATCTGCGTCGAGCAATGGGTAAGAAGAAAAAAGAAGAACTCGACAAAATGTACGACGAGTTCGAACTTGGTATGAAAAACAATGGCTATTCTCCTGCGGCCGTTAAGGCACTATGGGACACGCTGTTACCTTTCGCCGACTATGCCTTCAACCGAGCACACAGCGCAGCGTATGGAGTTGTCTCATACTGGACTGCCTACCTAAAGGCAAACTATCCGGCAGAATATATGGCCGCTCTTCTCACCAGCGTTGGCGATTCGAAAGACAAACTAGGTATTTACCTCTCCGAATGTCGCAAGATGGGTATTCAGGTGCTGCCACCTGATGTGAATCAATCTTTTGAGGCCTTCGCTGCAATTGGTGCCGACATTAGATTTGGATTGGGCGCGATTCGGAACGTGGGTCATAACGTGGTTGACGCAATCGTGGAAACCCGCCAAGAAAAAGGCGAATTCAAGAACTTCAATGATTTCCTAAGCAAGGCGCCACAGGTGGTTTGCAACCGAAAAACCGTGGAGTCACTCATCAAGGCTGGAGCCTTCGATAGCTTGAATCACACCAGACGCTCGCTACATGAAATTCATGAAATGGCTGTTGAAGCTCAAGTTTCGACAAAACGAAAAGAAGCAGCGGGACAAATAGACCTGTTTGCCGGATTCTTTGAAGATACCGACGCCACCGGAATACAGATTCCAGAACGAGCCGAATGGGTAAAACGTGAGAAATTAGCTTACGAGCGCGAGATGCTTGGGCTATACGTAAGTGACCATCCGCTTGCCGGGCGAGAATCGCAAATCATGCGATTTAGTGAAATCTCGCTTGCAGATTTGCAAGAGAATGACCGCATACAAGACGGACAGGTCCTTACAATCGCCGGTCTAGTGACTTCGGTGGAGCACAAAGTTGCAAGAAACTCAGGTAATCCTTACGCAATCGTCACTGTCGAAGACTTAGATAGCGAACTCACGGTCATGCTTATGGGCAAGACTTATTCGGAGTTTGGAAAAATACTAGAGGCCGACCAATTTGTCATGGTTCGCGGACGCGTTTCTCAGCGCGATGATGCCAAGAATCTCAACGCCCAGCGCATCGAAGTGCTTGAGGCTGCCGCCGATGGGTCAAACGAATCTCTCGTGATGAACGTTCGTGACAACCAAGCAACGAAAACTAATTTGGAGGAACTCGATCGAACTCTTCGTGCCTATCCGGGCCAGAGCGAAGTTTTCGTAGATGTGTATTCGCCACAGCGAACGGTGTCACGCTACAAATTGCAGCCAAAAGTGAACTTGAATGTTGCTCTGATTTCTGAACTGAAATCTATTTTTGGTACCAAAGTTTTTATCGGCGGTGATGCCCTATTCGAGGGTGGCTCCGGTGGTTTTGTAGGCACGCTGGTGGTAGATGAGGGCATCGGTTTCGGAGCCGATCAGACCTTCTTGAATTTCGACGATAACGACAGCGTTTGATTCAACCGAGTGTATTTCTCGAACCTTAGCAATCAGCACCGCGCTTGCACCAGAAAAAATCGGTAGGTTGTGAGGTCCGCGAGACCAATCGTCTTCTAGGAAACGTTCTTCATGTGCAGCCGCCATCTTCTTGGCAAGATTTATGTTGTTAAGTCCGAGTGTGTGGATGGCAACAAATTTTGCAGTGTTCATCGCCCGCCAAGAACTGGCTCCACTGGCGACATTGAAACTTGCTAGTGGGGGGTTAGCTCCAAGAGAAGTCATCGATGTGGCCGTGAATCCCACTGGCTCGCCGTCAGCATCAGTCATGGTAATCACGGAAACTCCGGATGCGTGACGACGAAAGACGGCTCTCAGAGCTTCGGTTGGGTTTGATTCGTTGACAAAAGACAATTTAGTTCCTCGCTTATCAGGTAAAGGTTACCTTTTCCCTGACGCCTAAGCCGGTTCAATCTAGAATTGATGGTAACGAGAGGTAATTTTGGGTAATCACATGCGTGTAGTTGACTTACGAGGCAAATCTCTCGATGCATCCATAATTCGGAACCTCATTCCGCGAGCAAGTTTGGATATATCCCAGGCAGCGCAGCAGATTCAACCGTTGCTTCAAGCCATTTCGGATAAAGGCCTAAGTGCAGTTATTGAGGCAACCCAAAAATTCGATGGCTTCAACCCAGAACCAATTTGGGTTTCAGATTTAGAAATTCAAACCGCAGTAGATGCGCTAGACCCTAAATTGAGGGTGTCGATCGAAGAAAGCATCGAAAGAGTCTCAAAAGTTTCGCGTGCGACTCTTCCTGAAGCGGCAGCCGTGTCGCTTGCCACTGGTGCCAAAGTAGAGCAGCGTTGGCAGCCCATTGAATCTGTCGGCTTGTATGTGCCCGGTGGACGCGCTGTTTACCCATCAAGTGTGATTATGAATGTTGTTCCGGCCCAGATTGCTGGAGTTGAACGATTAGTCATTGCAACACCAGGCCAGAAAGATTTTGCCGGCAGACCACACCCAACCGTCTTGGCAACAGCTGGGCTCCTTGGCATCAAAGATATCCTCAATCTCGGCGGACCAACCGCCATCGCAGCTTTTGCCTATGGGATTCCGCAAATTAATCTTTCTTCGGTCGACCTGGTGACCGGCCCTGGAAACATCTTTGTTGCGGCAGCGAAACGTTCTCTACGCGGGACTATCGGAATCGATTCAGAAGCGGGCACCACCGAAATTTTGGTTTTGGCTGATTCCAATGCCAACGCAACATTGATTGCTTATGATTTGATTTCTCAGGCAGAGCACGATGAAGCGGCAGCGTCGGTGCTAGTAACCGATTCCCAAGAACTGCTAAACGCGGTAAACAATGCACTTGAGGATTTGATTTCGAAAACTCACCACTCGGAGCGAGTGAAAACGGCACTATCTGGGCAGCAGTCGGCCTTGGTGCTAGTTGACGACATCACACAGGGGATAGCTGTTGCCAACGCTTATGCAACTGAGCACTTGGAAATCATGACGGCAGACAACTCCAGTGTTTTGAATCAAATCAAGCATGCTGGAGCCATATTCCTCGGAGATTATTCACCGGTTAGCCTTGGCGACTACATGGCGGGTTCAAATCACGTGCTACCAACTGGTTCAACCGCACGTTTCAATGCCGGTTTAGGCGTTCACACTTTCTTGCGGGCTCAGCAGATAATCTCCTATGAGCGCGCCGGTCTGCAGCAAATCGCCGAACAGATTGATGAGTTTGCCAAATCCGAAGGGTTGCCAGCTCACGGCGAAGCCGTACGGGCTCGATTTCTCGACTGATCCTGCTTAATTTGCGCGACACGCCGAATAATGGGTTAATTTGCATCTTGGTTGGTTAAACCACAAGATATAGGGGCTGGACCGAAAAAAATGTCCATATGTTGTGGGGATAACTCCCTAAAACCTGTGGATAACTACTCGAAACGGCGTGAAATCGGGATAAATCGAAGGGGAAAGACATGCATTGTCCATTTTGTCGCTATCCCGATTCACGCGTGATTGACTCAAGAACCTCCGATGATGGATCTTCAATTCGTCGTCGTCGCGAGTGCCCGGAGTGCAATCAGCGTTTTAGCACCACTGAGACCGCGTCTCTGATGGTGACTAAACGCAGTGGGGTGGTAGAGGCTTTCAGCCGCGAGAAGATCATGAATGGTGTTCGTAAAGCCTGCCAGGGCCGACCGGTCACCGAAGCCGACTTGGCTCTGCTGGCTCAGACAGTTGAAGAAACTATTAGGTCCAGCGGTGCAGCAGCAGTCGACGCTAACGAAGTGGGGCTGGCTATTTTGGAGCCGCTACGCAAGCTAGACGAAGTTGCATTCATGCGTTTCGCCAGTGTTTACCAAGGATGGGAATCACTCGACGACTTCGAAGCGGCAATCAAGTTGCTCAAGATTGAGCGAACAGTTAATTCAGAAACAGTTTCATCAGAAGTTAAAAACTAAAAAAATAGGAAGGCAAAGCAGTGACTGACACAGCTTTTAGCGGATCTAACGGATCCATCGGCGGAACTGGTAAGGGTCTTACCATCAACCGCATCTACACCACTCCTGGAGTACACCCATACGACCAGGTCACTTGGGAGTATCGCGACGTCGTGCAGACCAATTGGCAGACTGGCGAGACAATCTTCGAGCAGCGTGGCGCGGAGTTCCCAGAATTCTGGAGCATCAATGCGAGCACCATCGTTACCACCAAGTACTTCCGCGGTGCGGTTGGAACCCCTGAGCGTGAATACAGCCTTCGTCAGCTCATCAACCGCGTGGTACTCACATACACCGAAGCAGGACGTCAGCACGGTTACTTTGCCACCGAAGAGGACGCAACTGTTTTTGAGCACGAACTCACCTACATGCTTTTGAACCAGGTGTTCTCATTCAACTCACCAGTTTGGTTCAACGTAGGTACCAAGAGTCCACAGCAGGTATCTGCATGTTTCATCTTGTCAGTCGATGACTCAATGGATTCGATTCTTAACTGGTACCGCGAAGAGGGAATGATTTTCAAGGGTGGATCGGGCGCTGGTCTTAACCTTTCACGAATCCGCTCATCAAAGGAACTTCTAAAGTCTTCTGGTGGCTCGGCTTCAGGCCCAGTTTCATTCATGCGCGGTGCTGACGCATCGGCAGGAACCATCAAGTCTGGTGGAGCGACTCGTCGTGCCGCCAAGATGGTTGTGCTAGATGTTGACCACCCAGACATCGTCGAGTTCATCGAGACCAAGGCGCATGAGGAGAAGAAGATTCGCGTTCTTCGCGACGCAGGTTTCAACATGGAACTTGGCGGCAAGGACATCAACTCGGTTCAATACCAGAATGCCAACAACTCGGTGCGTGTAAACGCTGAGTTTATGCAGGCAGTTGAAAACGGCGGCAAGTTCGGCCTCCGCGCTCGCACCACGGGCGAGGTAATCGAAGAAGTAGACGCTCGCGAACTATTCGCTCAGATTGCAGACGCCGCTTGGGAGTGTGCCGATCCTGGTATCCAGTACGACGACATCATCAACGACTGGCACACCACACCAGAAACTGGTCGAATCACTGCCTCGAACCCATGCTCTGAGTACATGCACCTAGACAACTCAAGCTGTAACTTAGCTTCACTTAACCTTCTAAAGTTCTTGAACCCAGACGGATCATTTGACACCGAAAAGTTCACCAAGGCAACCGAGCTGATCTTCACCGCAATGGACATCTCGATTTGCTTTGCAGATTTCCCGACCGAGGCGATTGGCGAGACCACTAGGGCTTACCGTCAGCTCGGTATTGGATACGCAAACCTCGGCGCCTTGCTAATGGCGATTGGTGTTCCATATGACAGCGAAGAGGGATTCGCTCTAGCTGGCGCAATCACCTCTTTGATGACCGGAGCTTCATACCGTCGCTCAGCTGAGATGGCTGGAGTAGTTGGCACCTACGAAGGTTACTCAAAGAACAAGGCCGGACACGACCGCATCATGAACAAGCACGAAGTAGCAAACTCGCAGCTTCGCCCGGTCTCAGAAATCGATGCTCGCGTGCTAGAAGCAGCAACTGAGCAGTGGGCACTCAACACTGCAATCGGTGCCGAAAACGGTTGGCGCAACTCGCAGGCATCATTGCTTGCACCTACTGGAACCATCGGTTTCATGATGGACTGCGACACTACCGGTATCGAGCCTGACTTCTCGCTGGTCAAGTACAAGAAGCTATCAACCGGTGGGTCAATGCAGATCGTTAACCAGACGATTCCATTTGCATTGCACCGCTTGGGCTACTCTCAGGAGACCATCGAGGCAATCGTCGACCACATCAGCCAACACGGACACGTGGTTGACGCACCTGGGTTAAAGCAGGAGCACTACG
>JACCDN010640605.1_pt1 | contig 61954 bp, 51 predicted proteins | sample 7441691 | NCBI WGS metagenome assembly JACCDN01 (sample SAMN15323439, study PRJNA562643) | freshwater metagenome | isolation source: river surface water | place: USA:Blue River Watershed | collected 2017-08-16 | reverse complement strand
GGATTGTTTTCACTTATAAATATGGGGTATGACCATAAAATTTCTAGCCAATCCAGGATCAATTTTTCATTGCAATATGAAGGCGCTAATTTATCTGGCTTAACAACAAATAAAAATTACAACAACGAAACTAAAAGCTTATTATTTCAGCAAACAAATAACCCAAGTGCCAATCCACTTGACGCCATAAGATTTAAAACAGATTATTCGTTAAAAGTTGAAGGTAAAACCATAAACATGGGGTATCAATTACGGGTTGACAAACAAAATGGTGTATTTGATTACAGGTATCAAAATATGGGTATGCCAAGTTTTATGCTGGACCCTTTATTTTCTAGTAGTATCAAAGTGGAAAATAATATTCATGCTGGGTACATACAATTCAATGAAAAGAAAAATAAAACTTTTACTCAATTTGGATTAAGAGCAGAGAATCTATCGAGAACTTTAACATTTCCAGGCAATACCAACTCATCCGCGCTAAAATTACTCAGCCTATTTCCTAGTTATATTATTAGACATGATCTAAAACAAAATCTGCTAGTAAAAACAACGTATACGCGCAGGGTAAAAAGAACAAATAATTTTGAATTAAATCCACTTCCTGAAAGAGAACACTCCGAAACCCTCGAACAAGGAGATCCCAACTTACTTCCAGAACTAACCGGACTCTTTGAATTAGGTATAGAGAAAAAATTGCAGCAGGGTAGTTTTTTTATGACGTTTTATTTCCAGGATATTAAAAATCCGATTCAAAGAGTTAACAAAGTATTTAATGACACGATACTCAATAGGGTATTTACAAACGCTACAAAAGCTGTTCAGATAGGATTAGACATGAACTTGTCAAACAGGGTTACTCCATTTTGGGAGTCTGTGATTGGAGGAAATATGTATAATTATAAAATTAGTGGCTCCATTTTTAATGGTGCTATAAAAGTGAACAATGCAAGTTGGGTGTATAGCATTAATACCTCGCAGACATTTACACTTGCAAAAGGTATAATAATACAAGCATCTATTAATTATTTATCAAACAGGGCAACAGCACAGGGAGAAGATGGCGCTTTTCTTACCCCGCATTTGTCATTTAAAAAAACAACACAAGACCAGCGCTGGTCTTTTCAAATGCAGTGGCTCAATATAGACATGGGGGCCAATGTCTCCAATAGACAAAGAATTACAACGAGAGGCTCCGATTTTTATACCTCAACAAACTATTTATATGAAACTGATCAACTACAGTTTTCATGTAGCTACAATCTTCGAAAAAAGAATAGAAAAATAACGCTGCCTACTAGTGAAATTGCTGAGAAAGAATTTTAGTGTAAGACTGCTTGTAAGATAGGTAAAGATTTTATTTCATTAAACTTTTTGTAATGCCAACTTAAAGAGAGCTGAAATAATTCCAGGATTTTTTTTCGGTGGGCACCGTTTAACTCAATCGTTTCTAAATTATTATAAAACTGAAGGGTCATAAAACTAGACGCCGTTTGCGCTTCTACCCCTTCTAAAAAATAGGGATGCGCTGGTTTTTCTCCTACAAACTGACCTTCTTTTACGTCTAAAAAAGGAGTCTCCGTACCATAACTTCCTTGCAGTCCAAAACCTAGGGTTTCACTCAAATGAATTAAAAAATAAATAGGCAAATTACTAACAAGTACAGGACCGCCTTTGTCCAATTGCTTGAGGGTGTCTTCAATTAAATAAAATAATTCGGGGTGGGGTTCGGGCTGTAAAATTTGTTGCAAAATTTCTACAATATAGGTAGCCACTGCGTTTCGGACCACATTGGAATAAACTTCCTGGTATACATAACCCCAATTGGCTTCCTTTAAAATTTGCATTGCTTTTAAAGGACTGTGATACGCTTCTAACTCGAGTATAGCGCCGGACTGATAAAAAACGGCTTTGTTAGAACCCTTTTTACTAGACGTTCTAACGCCCTTAACAATATATTGTTGCAAACCAAAAAGCTCGGTATAAATAGATGTGATAATACTTGTGTCTCCGTATTTAGTAACACGTAACACAATACCCTTGGTGTTATGCAGCATATTTTTTTATAAGGCGCCAGTAAATTGTTTCAGAAAACGCATATCGTTTTGAGAATACAATCTTAAATCGTTGACCTGGTATTTTAACTGCGTGATTCTTTCTACACCCATACCAAACGCAAAGCCAGTATACTTTGTAGAGTCGATGCCAAAATTTTCTAACACTTTAGGATGCACCATACCGCTACCTAATATTTCAACCCAACCCGTGTGCTTACAAATGTTACATCCTTTGCCACTACAAATTTGACAACTAATATCCATCTCTGCACTAGGCTCTGTGAAAGGAAAATAGCTTGGTCTAAAACGCACTTTTACATCTCTGCCAAACATTTCTTGTACGAAAAAATATAGTGTTTGTTTGAGGTCTGCAAAGCTTACATTTTCATCAATGTATAATCCTTCTACCTGATGAAAAAAACAATGCGCGCGCGCACTAATGGTTTCGTTACGGTACACGCGGCCCGGACAAATAACTCTGATAGGAGGCTTTTGTGTTTCCATAACCCTGGCCTGTACACTACTGGTATGTGTACGTAGTAACCAGTCTGGATTTTGTTGAATATAAAACGTGTCCTGCATGTCTCTCGCAGGATGATCTTCTGGTAAATTCATGGCGCCAAAATTGTGCCAATCGTCTTCGATTTCTGGACCTTCTGCTACGGCAAAACCAAGTCTTCTAAAAATAGAAACCATTTGTCCGCGCACAATACTTAAAGGATGACGGGTACCCACTTCGGTAGGATCGGCAGGTAAAGACCAATCGATACCTGCATTTGCCGCAGCACTCACTGGAGCCGCAGCACCCTGTAAGGCCTCATAACGCGCTTCTGCAAAAGCTTTAAATTCATTTAAAACCTGGCCAAATTCTTTACGCTGATCGGGGGGAACGTTTTTCATTTCACCCAGTACCGACTTAACTAACCCTTTGGTTCCCAGGTACTTAATACGAAAAGCCTCAACCAAATCGGGGGCTGTAGCTTCAAAAGCAGCCATTTCAGACTTGTAGGCCTCAATTTGTTGCAGAATCTGTTCCATTTCCCAAAGATAAACAGCCTGCGCCACTGATTAAAAAATGATTTAAAGCCACTATTTCATACATTTGCCCTACCCTACGTAATAATTACACAACCATTACAGGTTTCGTAGGGTTTACATTTTTACATTACACCCACATTTACATGGACTACAATACAGGAAGGAATTATTTAGGAATGAAGGAATATGGCCGTCACGTACAAAGGATGGTTGAATATTTACTAACGATCGAAGACAGAGCAAAACGTCAGCAACAAGCGCAAGGTGTTATTGAACTGATGGGATTTTTAAATCCGCATTTAAAAAATGTAGAAGATTTCAAACATAAATTATGGGATCACTTATTTTTTATCAGTGATTTTAAATTAGATGTTGATAGCCCGTATCCGATTCCACAAAAAGAAACCTATAAATTAAAACCAGATCCACTTCCTTATCCAAAGCGTCATCCAAAATATGCGCACTTAGGAAAAAATTTAGAAGTGGTGATTAATAAAGCACTTGCACAAGAAGATCCAGAAAAAAAGGCTGGCTTCGCGCATCATATTGCGTATTACATGAAGCTTGCTTACAGCAACTGGCACAAAGAACTTGTGCATGATGATGCGATTAGAAGCGAACTCGATACCATCACAGGTGGTGAATTAGAATTTAGCAACACGCCATACATTAAACACCGCAATCAAAATTTTGAAAGAGATGATTACGGAACTGGCGGCCGCAGTGGTGGTGGTCGTTGGCAGCAAAATTTTGGTGGCAGAAACAACCGCAATAATAATAACAACAGGGGTCGCAGCGGTGGCGGCGGTAATAGACCAGGCGGTGGCGGACAAGGTAATGGCCAAGGTGGTCGCGACAACCGCGGTGGTGGTGGCTTTAAGAAACGCTACTAGTTTTATTTCCAGCTACATACTGTAAAAACAATTTTACTGTAGTTTTCTTTTTCATAAAGTACACCAATACGTTTTGCATCTAATGCAACAAGATCTGAATAAGCAGCGTAATCTCCTTTGTAATTTTCTGGCGCTTTAGCAATTACAATGGCTTTATTTTTTGTGGTATTGTTTGTCCAATTTTTTCCTTCGTCATAACTAATGCGAAGTGTAAGGTTGTCTCTTTTTTTTGCATCCGCTGCATTACAAAATGCGAGTATTGTTTTTCCTTTTTTTTGCCCTATCTCAAGTATCGAACCTTCACAAACAGGATCTACTAAACTTGTATCAAAATAATTTTCTTGCCAACTAGCACCGCCATCATTACTGTAAGCCACGTATCTATAACGAACAGTACCTGCTTGGTTGCGTGCATTTAAAATGAGTTTTCCATTACTCAGTGGAGCGGCAGTTGCTTCATTACTTCCTGGCAAAACAATGGAGTTAGCCAGTGAAAAACTTTCTCCATGGTTGTCTGTGTAAAAAGCGTGTGCGTTGTAATCTTCAAAGCTTTTTTGTGGAGGACCTGATGAGTGATTAGCCGCTACATAAATGCGCCCTTTATACATACCCGTTAAAAACTGTGTAGCATGGCCCGGTGTGTTGGCATAACTGCGCCAATCTTCATTGAATGAATAGGCTTTATTAATGCCTGGCTGGTTGGGGCGGTGAACCTGCGCCGTAATATTAACAGGGGCCGACCAGGTAGCACCTTCGTCTATAGACGTTACATACCACACTTCGCGAATACCTTTTCCCATGCGCATAGAATATTCGTCATTGTTGCCCGTGTTATAAAATAAAAAAATACGACCTGCTGGATAACGTGGATCTGTAAGGTCTACAACAGGTGCTGGATTACCTGCTTGCAAATTGTTATAGTCGATAACGGTTGAAAGCGCAGACCATGTTGCACCACCATCCGTACTTTTTTTGAGCACAATATTAATGTCTCCAAAATCACCACTTCCATTTACACGTCCTTCACAAAATGCCAATAATGTTTTATTAGGAAGTCCAACAATCGCAGGTATGCGGTAGGTTTTATGTCCTTCTGTACCAGACTCAAACACAGTGATGCCAGTAGTTTGAGCGTTTACTAACTGAATAGTAGCCATCAAAATAAAAAGGATACGAGCGCTTTTACAAAACATAAGTTTGATTTATTGTGTTATAAATATAAGCTACAGCGCTTACATTTACAGCATGGAAAAATTGAATACTTTAACGGACATCATATTATCTAGAAGATCTAGTAAACCAGCTACATTTAACGGCAATAAAATAGAAGATACCGAAATAGAAGCGTTACTAAACCTAGCGCACTGGGCGCCTACACATGGTCGAACAGAACCTTGGCGTTTTAAAGTTTATGCAGGTGAGGGTGTCACTAAATTTTGTGAAGCCCACGCGGCGCTCTACAAAACAAACACCGACCCCGAAGTGTTTACCACTGCAAAATTTGAGAGCCTGCAAAAATTGGGGAGCCAAACTTCCCATATTATAGGCGTGTACATGCAAAGACAAGTACCCGCAAAAATACCATTAGTAGAAGAAATCGCGGCTACCGCCGCAGCCATGCAAAACATACTACTTGGTGCTGAAGCCCTTGGTATCAGTGGACTTTGGAGCACGGGCGGCATGACGCATCACCCAGCACTTAAAAGTTTTTGGGGCCTCGCAGAGGAAGATGTGGTGATGGGGTTACTCTACCTAGGTTATACCAATGAACCCGCCGCTGCCGGTAAAAGAAATGGAACTGCTTCTGAAAAAACCGAGTGGATAAAATAGAGCAGATCAGATAGCATTATTACTAAAAAGCGTTTCTTTGTGTCAATGGAAAAAGGTGTACAAAAATTAATTATTCTTACCGCGCCTTCCGGCGCGGGTAAGACTTCAATTACCAAGTATTTGCTCGATAAATATCCTGCGCTTTCTTTTTCTATTTCTGCAGCTACCAGGGCACCACGTGGAAAGGAAGTTGATGGTGTAGATTATCATTTTATGAGTGTGGATGCGTTCAAACAAAAAATTGATGAAGACGCATTTATAGAATGGGAAATGGTATACGAAGGAAGTTATTACGGCACATTAAAATCGGAACTGGACCGCATTTGGGGACTTGGAAAAATACCGATGCTTGACATTGATGTACAGGGCGCCGTGCATGTGCAGCAAGCGTTTGCGCACAACAGCTTATCACTTTTTATTTTACCACCAAGTATCGAAGCGCTTGAAAAAAGATTATCTTTAAGAGGCACGGAAACACCAGAAAGCTTAACTACCAGACTCAACAAAGCGAGTTATGAAATTTCATTTAGCCATCAGTTTAATCACTGTGTTGTCAATGATGATTTAGCTACTGCCTGTGCAGAAACCGAAAATTTAATTACCCAGTTTTTAGGCTGGAAAAAATAGTACGTATGTCATTCAAAAACAGAACCGTTCTTATTACTGGTGCTACCAGAGGTATTGGAAAAGCCATTGCTATTAAGCTTGCAAAAGAAGGTGCTAATATTGTTATTGCAGCAAAAAGTGTAACCGAAGATCCAAGACTTGGAGGTACTATTTATACGGCTGCTGCCGAGGTAGAAGCTGCTGGTGGCAAGTGTTTGGCGGTTCAAGTAGACATTAGATTTGAAGATCAAATAGAAGCAGCTGTTGCTAAAGCCGTGGAAACATTTGGTGGCATTGATGTAGTGATTAACAACGCTTCTGCCATTCAATTAACAGGTACCGAGCAAACCGAAAGTAAAAAGTTTGACCTCATGCACAGCATCAATGTGCGTGGTACTTTTTTAGTGGTGAAGCACTGTTTACCGTATTTAAAAAAAGGCAACAATCCACACATACTTACGCTCTCTCCACCCATTAACATGGATCCAAGATGGTTAGGTCCACACGTAGCGTATACCATTAGCAAGTTTAACATGAGTATGCTGGCGCTGGGTTGGGCTCAAGAATTTAAAGCTTCTGGTATTGCTTCTAACGCCATATGGCCAAAGACAACGATCGATACCGCTGCTGTTAGAAATTTATTAGGCGGTCAGGCGCTTGCCAATATGAGTCGTACCACCGATATTATGGCCGACGCGGCGTATTATATTTTAAAGCAAAATGCAGCAGATTGCACGGGTCATACTTTTACCGATGAAGAAGTGCTTGCAAAAGAAGGCATCACCAATTTAGACCACTACGCAGTAGTGCCTGGCGGACAGTTGTTCAACGACCTATTTGTATAAATGAGCTAGCGATTTTTAGTTAGCTGGATTTTCTGGGCGCATTTGTGGGAATAACAACACATCCTGAATAGAAGGTTGGTTGGTCATCATCATACACAAACGGTCTATACCTATACCAATACCCGCAGTAGGTGGCATACCATACTCAAGGGCACGTAAAAAATCGTGGTCAATAAACATCGCTTCATCATCACCACGCTCCATCAGTTTCATTTGCTCTTCAAAACGTTCGCGCTGATCGATAGGGTCGTTTAATTCAGAATAAGCATTGGCTATTTCTTTTCCGTTTACCATTAGTTCAAAACGCTCTACAAGCCCTGGCTTAGAACGGTGCTTTTTGGTTAAAGGACTCATTTCTACCGGATAGTCAATAATAAACGTGGGCTGAATAAAAGTATGTTCCGATGTAGCTCCAAAAAGCTCATCAATAAGTTTTCCTTTACCAATATTTGTAGGTACATCAATATGTAGTTGTTTGCACACGGCTCTTAATCCTTCTTCGTCGAGGCCGCTTACATCAATACCCGTATTTTCTTTAATGGCATCATGAATGCTTATGCGCTTAAAGGGTGCTTTAAAATCGATGGTTTTATCACCAACGGTTACTACAGTTGTGCCGTGTAACGCCAATGCAATTTTTTCAAATAGTTGCTCGGTGGTTTCCATCATCCAGAAATAATCTTTGTACGCGGTGTACCATTCTAGCACGGTAAATTCTGGATTGTGGGTTCTATCCATCCCCTCATTTCTAAAGTTTCTACTAAACTCATATACCCAATCAAATCCACCAACAATTAATCTTTTTAAATACAGCTCATTGGCAATACGCAAATAAAAAGGCACATCAAGTGCATTGTGATGCGTTGCAAATGGACGCGCTGCGGCACCACCCGGAATGGCCTGTAACACAGGCGTATCAACCTCTAACGCACCTTGTGCATTTAAAAATTCACGAATGGTATTAATCAGTTTTGTTCTTTTTACAAACGTATCTTTTACATCCGGATTGATAATTAAATCGGCGTAACGCTGACGGTATCTAAACTCTGGATCTGTTACTGCATCAAATACATTACCCTCATCATCACGCTTTACAACTGGTAATGGCTTTAATGATTTTGTTAAAAGAGTTAAGCTATCGGCATGTATCGATGTTTCACCCGTTTTAGTAATAAAGGCATAACCTGTTACACCAATAATATCGCCTAAATCTAAACCATGCTTTACCACATTGTCCCAAAAACTAAAATCTTCGCCAGGGCATATATTGTCTCTTTTTACATAGAGTTGAATAATGCCTTTGGTGTCCTGAATTTTTATAAAAAATACTTTACCCTTGTCGTTAATACTCATGATACGACCAGCTACACAAACAGCTGCAAAATCCGCGGCCGTTTCTTCGGTAAAGCCATCTTTTATATCTACCGAGTAGTGTGTTACCGGGTATAATGCTGCCGGAAATGCATCCACACCTGCGCTTTGCATCGCTTGCAGTTTTTCTCTACGGATTATTTCTTGTTCACTTAAATGTGGCTGACTCATATCTATTAGAATTTAATGGCGCATTCACCAAGCATCATTGCAATTTGTATTAGCGCGCTGCGAAATTAAGACATGCTGCTCGTTTACCAAAATGAAGTAAGGACCTGCTTTATTATAATAGTTGGTATAGGATTTCTTTCTGACCCATTTCAATCATATCACCCGGCTGCATGTTAGCAATAGAGAGTTTGCCAATACTATACCTTATAAGCCTAAGGGTAGGAAAACCAACGGCAGCGGTCATTTTACGAACCTGCCTGTTTTTCCCTTCCGTCAAAGACAAATGAATCCAAGGCGCTGGAATTTCTTTTCTAAATCTGATGGGTGGATTTCTGGGAGGCACCACAGGATCTATTTCAAAAATGGACGCTCTTGCAGGTCTCGTGAGATATGGTTTTCCATCTACTTGAATGGTAACACCAGCCTCTAACTGCCTAACCGCTTCTGTGGTAATTGCGCCATCCACTTGTGCATAGTAAGTTCGCTGATGCGCAAAACTAGGATGCAATAATTTATGGTTTAAAGAAGTATCGTTTGTTAAAATAAGTAATCCTTCACTATCTGCATCAAGCCTGCCAACAGGGTATACATCCTTTGGTACATCAAAGTAATTGGCTAGTGTTTCTTTATTTTCGATGGGCGAAAATTGAGAAGCAACAAGGTAGGGTTTGTAAATAATAAAGTACTGATTCATGTATAAAACAAAAGTCTCGCAGAAGCGAGACTTTATATATGGATGGGTTAGTAAGTACAGGGAAATAAATTTCCCTACCACAATATTAAAAATACTTTTAGATGATTCAATATTATTTGTAAACAATTTTATTAACATTTTAGAATCAAATGGGTATACTGCATCAAAAGCTAGCGTGCTAAATACATTTTAGCGTTTAGTGCTTATGCGCATGGTGTCTTACCTTTACATCCAATTAAAACATCCTGTATGAAGTTTCCAAGTCCTGTTTTAGTGAGTCGTATTGCCGAATTAATTGATGCTACCGTAATTGGTGATGCAGATGCAAACGTGCATGGTATCAATGAAATTCATGTGGTGGAACCAGGAGATTTGGTATTTGTAGACCATCCAAAATATTATGATACCTGCCTTAATAGTGCAGCAAGTTTTATCATCATCAATACATCAGATGTTACGGTTCCTGAAGGAAAAACAATACTCGTTACCAAGGATCCATTTGAATCTTACCTCACGATTGTTGCTCATTTTAATCCGGTACTAAAAGCGACAGAACCCATAGCAGCAAGTGCTTTCATAGGAGAAGGCACTTATATTATGCCGCAGGTGTTTATTGGAAATCATGTGCGTATTGGAAAAAATTGCAGGCTTTATCCGGGTGTTTGCATTTTAGATAACACTGTTATTGGAGACAACGTTATTGTACAAGCAGGTAGCATTATTGGTAGCGATGCATTTTATTATAACACCAAAAAAAATAGGGAGCAGTGGTTTAAAAAAATGGAAAGCTGTGGATCTGTGGTGCTTGAAGATGGTGTAGAAATTGGCGCCAACTGTACCATCGATAGAGGCGTTACTGCCATTACAAAAATTGGTGCAGGCACTAAAATTGACAACGGGGTACATATAGGTCATGATACCATTATTGGAAAAAATTGTTTGCTTGCTGCGCAGGTAGGAATTGCTGGAGGAACTATTTTGGAAGACGGCGTTACCCTATGGGGACAGGTAGGTGTGAATAAAACAATTCGAATTGGAGCCGGGGCCGTGGTATTAGGACAAGCTGGTGTTACCAACAATTTAGAAGGGGGCAAAACCTATATGGGCTTTCCTGCCACCGAAGCTTCTGCTAAAAGACGCGAACTTGTTTGGATCAAAAGAATTCCTGAACTCTGGAAAAAAGTAATGGACTAATCTAGTCCGGTTATCACTACAGGTTATATTTTTCCTTCAATTCCTCCACTACTCTCGTAATCGTATTTTCAAGCGGGGTATATGAAAAATGAGGTAAGGCTTTGAGTAATTTAGTGTTATCAAAATTAACAACAGCCTGTGCCGTTAACGTCGTTTCCTTGGTTAATAAAGGGGAACTACCCGTAAAAAAGGCCTTTACGGCTTCAAGCCTCCAAACAATGGATGCCAGTAGTGGCGTTACCCTTTTATGTGGGCGTGGCACTTTAAAAGCGTCGGCAATCAAATTAAATATGGTGCGGTAAGGAGTATTGTGGCCGCTAATAATAAAGCGCTGCGCGCTAATATCACTTTTCATGAGGGCTGTCATGGCAGTTGTTACATCTTTTACATCCACAAAGCCACTTGCCCCGTTTGTATACCACGGAAAGCGGTTATACGCCGATTTAAAAATACCCGAAGACCCTCCATTCCAGTCGCCACTACCGAGTATAATCACTGGGTTTACAATAACGGCGTCAAGTCCTTCCCCAATTCCACGCCACACTTCCATTTCTGCTAAATATTTTGTTTTTCCGTATTCGCTATTACTTGTTTCTTCGGACCAGTTCATGGTTTCATTGATCGGACCATCTTCTCTAATTCTACCAAGTGCAGCCACAGAACTTACAAACAATAATTTTTTGATGTTAGCATCAATACAGGCATTTACAACATTTGCAGTGCCATCGATATTGGTCGCGTGCATGCGCTGTTTTTGTTTTGGATCAAAAGATACAATAGCTGCACAGTGGTAAACTTCAGTAACACCCTTGAGCGCTTCTTCTAGTACCACAACATCTAAAATATCGCCTTCGATCCACTCTATTTTATCTGCAAATTTTATGGCTGGTATTTGCTTACGGTACAGTGCACGAATTTGTAAATCAGTTGCGCCGTCATGACTTTTAACTAAAGTTTCAATCAATGAAGCACCGAGTAAACCACTTGCACCAGTTATAAAAATCATAAATAAAATTTAAGATACATTGTTACAAAAATTACAAACGCCACTTACCACCATATCAATTTGTGTGGCATTAAATCCAGTGGGCATTTTTACAGCAGGCACCACTATATGTTCTAAACAAAATGTTTTATTACAGTTGTCACAAATAAAATGAACATGGTTATCGTGGTGATGGCCACTACTACAACTGTCTTTGCAAAGTGCATATACAACCGCATTGTCTGGCGTAGGGATGGTATGTATAATCCCTTTGTCTACAAAGGTTTGAAGGGTTCTATAAATGGTAACGCGGTCAAAATCTGTTCCCACATAATCTTCAATATCAGCATGCGCTAGTGCCGAATTTTTTTGAAAAAAACTATCGAGTATTTTTTTTCTACTATCGGTAATGCTGAGGCCACTCCGCTTTAATAGATCAATTATTTTTTGTTCCACCTATTACTTATTGGGGGTTGTTGGTAAAAACGCCATTAACAAATGTGCCCGAAACACTTTCTGCGAGTATCTTTTTAATATCTATTTGAAGTTGCTGTAAATCTGTTTGCTTGAGTGCATCGTATACTTGTCCGCGTACTTTTCCATTACGATCAACAAGTGCAAAAAACTGGGTATGAATAAATTGATCTTCAATTTTTTCTACATTGTTTTTTGGATCATCTAGTAAATAAGAGCTTCTTGCCATTTGGTATAAGCTATCTTTTCGGCCCGTTAACAACACCCATTTTTTAGTGTCAATTTGTAAAGAGTCAGCGTATTTTTTAAGGCGTGCCGCCGAATCTGTTTCAGGATTACAAGTATGTGCTACAATTAAAAAATCGGGATTTGATTTATTGGCTTCATAAATGGTACGCATACTTTCGTGCATACGTGGACAGATGCCTTTACAGGTTGTAAAAAAATATTGCACAACTGTTACCTTACCACTCATGTCTTGATTGGTAAATGATTTACCATTTTGTGTGGTAAACATAAAGGGCTTCACATAACCAAGGGTGGTTAGTTTGGGTTTCCAATTATCGGTTCCACGAAACAAGAAGTAATAGAATCCTGCTAACAAAAGGGTAAAAAACACTAGGTAAATGGCCAGTTTCTTGCTCATACGATTCGAATTGGCCTCAAAGTTACGGTTATTGATGCTCCACAAGGGTATTTTAACATTTTGCAACATAGTTGCAATAGTGTACCTTTATATCTGTGAAATTCAAGATTAACTGGGACGCTTTTGGTATTGCCGCATCGGTGGCATGCGCTATACATTGTGCTGTGCTGCCACTTATTTTGAGCAGTTTGCCCCTTTTTGGCATTAATATCATTGAAAATCAAGGCTTTGAGTTTCTCATGATTGCCCTTGCATTTGTAGTTGGCGTTTACTCCTTGTACCATGGACGAAAAAGACACCACCACAGTTATTATCCCATGGTATTATTTGCAGCGGGTATCAGCCTACTTTTTATAAAATCAATGCTGCATTCGCATAGCCTCATGCTACTGCTCCCTGCAGTGTCACTTGTAGTAATAGCGCATTATTTAAACTATAAATTGTGCAGGGTACATAACCACGCTCACGCCGACGATTGCAACCATTAGTTTGAAACAGAATAACTAACACTCCCGTCTTTCTCGTCTTTTAGTTGAATGCCTAGCGCCATGAGTTGGTTTCTGATTTTATCGGAAGTGACAAAATCTTTACTTGCTTTGGCCTGACTACGCACTTCGATGAGCAGTTGTAATACACCATCTAAAACAGCAGTGTTTGCGGCAGAAGGTGCAACGAGTCCAAAAATATCTTCGAGGTATGTTTTTAATGACTGCTGCAAATGCAAAACAGTACTATTAGATAAAGCAGTAATTGGCGTGTGTTTATCCTTGATACCATTAATAATGGGAACGAGCTCAAACATATTAGCGAGCACTTTAGGGCTGCTAAAATCATCGCTCATAAACACTTCGAAATCATCAACGAGTGCATTTACTTTTTTGTCCAATTCAATATCAGTAGCTGCTGTTGTTGCATCAGAAACCTGTTGTTTAGACAACCACTCATAAGCTTCCCATAAACGCTTCGCCGCTTTTTCTGCAGCAATAAGCGCTTCATTACTAAAATCGAGGGTGCCCCTGTAATGACTTTGTAAAATAAAAAACCGAACCGTATTAGGCGCGTAAGCTTGCTCTAAAATAGGATGTGTTCCGGCAAAAAGTTCGGAGAGTTTAATAACGTTATTATAACTCTTCCCCATCTTTTTACCGTTGATGGTAATCATATTATTATGCAACCAATAATTGGCTGGTGCTACATGATTACAAACAGTGCTTTGTGCTATTTCACATTCGTGGTGCGGAAATTGTAAGTCCATTCCACCGCCGTGTATATCAAATTTTTTACCTAAATATTTTGAACTCATGGCAGAGCACTCTATGTGCCAACCCGGGAAACCCTCTCCCCATGGGCTTTGCCAGCGCATGATATGTTCGGGAGGTGCTTTTTTCCATAATGCAAAATCAGACTTGTTTTGCTTTTCATCTTGGTTATCAAGCTCCCTTGTGGTATCAAGTTGATCTTCTAAATTACGGCCACTTAATATGCCATAGGGTTGACCTTTTTTAGAAAAGTCAGTGTTGTATTTTTCTACATCAAAATATACCGACCCATTAGCTTCATATGCATATCCATCTGCAATAATTTGTTTGATCATTTCTATTTGCTCCACAATATGACCCGTAGCAGTAGGCTCAATGCTTGGTGGTAAATTATTAAACTGCTGCATCGCCCAATGAAACATATTGGTGTATTTCTGCACCAGCTCCATGGGTTCTAATTTTTCTAGTACCGCTTTTGTAGCAATTTTATCTTCAGCTTCTCTTCCTTCCTCTTCAAAATGTCCTGCATCTGTAATGTTACGAACGTAACGCACTTTGTACCCCAGGTGTTGTAGATACCTAAATACCACATCAAATGTGATAAAGGGCCTGGCATGGCCTAAATGGCTTTCTCCAGAAACAGTTGGGCCACAAACATACATGCCAACATAAGGCGCGTTTATGGGCGTAAATACTTCTTTCTGACGCGTTAACGAGTTGTATACTTTTAAAGATGCCATGAGGCCACGAAGGTATTTTATTTTTTTAATTGTACGTCAGAAACCAGCATAACATGGTCGCTCAACCCTTCATCAATCATATCAAAAGTGACAATGTCAAACTGGGGGCTAGCTAAAATATAGTCGATACGAAGCGTTGGGGCAAGTGTGGTAAAACTACTTCCGATCCCAAAACCCTTTTGTAAAAATGCATCCTGCCATTTATTGCGGATTGTAAAATAGGTATAAGAATTGGGCACGTCATTAAAATCACCACAAATGATAGATGGATAAGGTGTGCTAGCTAGGGCGTTTTTAACCAGTTCGGCTTGCGGACCTCTGCGCTTAAAAGCCTGGCCCATTTTATTAAAAAGATTCATAGAAGCATCGATGGTATGAGCATCTTGCTCCTTAATTTTTTCGATATCAGAATAATCGTTTTGCTTGAATTTAAATGACTGTAAGTGGGTATTAAATATTCGAATGGTGTCGGCGCCTTTTAAAATATCAACATAAATAAGACTCTCTGCTACTGGAAAATTAATTTTTCCTGAATCAATAATTTGATATTTAGAAAATATAATACACCCAGACTGATAAGCGCCATCATTTCTACTATAGTCTTTAGAAAAATAAAAATATTTATACCGCTTTTTAAATAGTGCGATATTATTTGTTTGTGCACCGCCCAGTTCAGAACTATTAAATTCTTGCAAACAAACAACATCAGGTTCTAAAAGTAAAATACTGGAAGCAATGTCTTTGCGAATTTGCTTTTTAACGAGTGGCTTTTTTGATAATCCATTAAAACTTTGAATGTTCCAATCTATGATTCTGATGTGATTTTCTCTTTTACGATCAGACAACATAGGGCCCGGCTTTACAGCAGCAATAACACCAATTTGCTGCCATCCAATACAGAGCACTACGATGGAAATGAGTGATAGCTTGGGTTTAACGATGAGCCAAAAAATAACAAAGAAAAATAAAATGATAATAGCATAGGGTACCGCTAGTCCTGTAAATCCTAAAATCCACCATGTACTAGTTGGTGCAAAAGGCGTTAAACAAGCCAACAAAAAAATAACAGCAACAAATAAATTGATGAAAAGAATAACTGTTTTAGTTGCCCGCCTAATAAAACTTCCCGCCATGTATTAAAAATAAGAATTAATGGCGGGAACAAAAAATTATTCCTGACTCGCAGATTTTAAAAATGCTTTTTCTTCTTCAGATAAATTTTCATAACCTACCATGTTCATTTTATCTAAAATGGCATTGAGCTTGGTTTCTGATGAATCAAAACCCCTAGTATCGGCTTTTACAATACGCGTATTTTTAGGGGCCAATAAATTACTACCCCAGTGGTAAAAACGAATCATCCAATCACCAGCATTGTTTCCGTTTTGTAAAAGTTTCATATACCCAAAACCCACCAGGCCAGCGAACAGGTGCGATACAAGAATGGATGGTACAACAATGGCTGTTGAAAAATCCAACACTAAAAAAATAAGGGTCAATACCCAAAGTGGAATGCCTCCATTAACAAGCGGAAACAACCGGTACTTAGGGGCCAGTGCCGTGGTAGCCGCAGCAATGCCTACAATACTAGCGCCGGCGCCCATAACAGGGCCCGCAGCATTAACAGCAGCAGGCATGAGTGCATTAGAAGTTAAAAAAACAAGCGCACCAATGGCGCCTGCATAGATATATACAGGAATGATATGTTTATTGCCAGATAAATCTTGAAAAATGTAACCAAAACTCCAAAGCCATAACATACTACTAACCAGCTGCCAAAAATGATATTGGCTAAAAAAATGAATGATAAAGGTCCAAGGCTTATATAAAACACCCACAAAACTACTTGGCATTCTAAACCAGTCTACAATTTGACGCTCAAAAAGTTCCAGCGGGGTATCCGTTAAATAATACACTGTTTTTAAAAAACTAATAAGCACAAAAATGATCATGTTTGCTGCAAATAAAAAAACGAGCGCATTGCTGTCTTCTCCTAAAAGCATTTTTCTATTTGACATAAAACGTTGTTGAGGCATAAATTGGCTATATACTAGTAAAACGTTTTTTTGTTGGTTTTGTTCCAAGTAATAACAATAATTAATCCTACGAGTGCGCCACCCACGTGGGCCCATCTAGCAACATTGTCGCCAGCTGCATTTTGAACGGCACTATAAATTTCAAAGGCGAAATAAATAAGACCTACCCACTTTGCTTTAACGGGTACAAAAAAGTACAAATAGATATAGGTATTAGGGAATAAATAAACAAAGGCTGCGAGTATACCAAATACTGCACCACTCGCGCCAAGTGTAGCCGTATTGATAATTTGATTGTATTTAAAAGCCACTGCTTCATCAATAAGCCCTAGTTTTTCTCTGGTTTGAAATTCCTGAATCAGTGGCGTTAATTCATAATTTAAAAATAACAAATGAATGAGTGCTGCACCTAATCCGCAAACCATATAAAAAGTTAAGAACCTAGCAGAGCCCCATAAGTTTTCTAATACTGATCCAAACATCCAAAGCGCAAACATATTACCCAAAATATGATAGAAGTCGCCGTGCATAAATAAGTGCGTAATAAGTTGCCATGGCTTAAACAAATCACTTTGCCATGCGTGAAGTGCAAACAAATCTTCTAAGCTAAAATTAGCTGTAGGAGATTCCGGAAATGTTTGTTGCGCTAAATAAAATAAACCGTTAATGATTAATAAATTTTTAATAATCACTGGTAAAATCTCAAATCGGCTGGGTCTAAATTCTGTCATACGAATGCTTTAATTTTAACTGCACCACATTTTCAATGTGTAGCGTATGCGGAAACATGTCTACGGGCTGAATTTTAGTGACCTCGTATTTTTCATCTAAAAGGGCTAAATCTCTGGCTTGTGTAGCAGGGTTACAGCTTACGTATACAATGGTTGGCGCTGCTATTTCTAATAATTTTTTTACGAGCTTATCATGCATGCCCGCTCTTGGTGGATCTGTAATAATCACGTCAGGCTTACCATGCGTAGCAAAAAAGGTATCGTCTACAATATCGATTACATCACCTGCAAAAAATGCAGTGTGCTGTAAATTATTAAGTGCCGCATTAATTTTAGCATCTTCAATAGCATCTGCTACTACTTCTACGCCTACTACTTTTTTTGCGCCTTCACTTAAAAAAATACCAATACTTCCGGTACCACAATAAAGGTCATACACCACTTGCGACCCATCTAGTTCTGCAAATTCACGCGTTACTTGATAGAGTTTTTCGGCCTGCTTGGTATTGGTTTGAAAAAATGATTTAGGACTTATTTTAAACGAAAATTTTTCTAGCTTTTCGGTGATGCTTCCATTTCCAAAATATGTTTTTGGATCAAGATCATACAAGCTATCGTTTCGTTTTGTATTGATGGTATAAAGTAATGTAGTAATTGCTGGAAAAGCTTCGAGCAGCTGATCTAGTAATGCAAGGCGGTGTGGTTCGTCTTCGTAACCAAATACAACATTAATCATGAGTTCACCAGTTGTGGTATTGCGCACAAACATGTTACGCAACCATCCCGTATGCTGCTTTACATCGTAATATGGAAGGTCATGATCAAGCGCATACTTGGCTACCATTTTACGAATTAAATTGGTTGGCTCTTCCTGTAAATGACAGGTGTCTACTTCTACTACTTTATCAAAAAATCCGCGCACATGAAAACCAGCAGCGCCAGGCTGATTGGAAAAATCGGCACCTGCTGCTTTTAAGGCTCTAAATTCTTCGGAAGGAATATATTTTTTTGTAGCAAACGTATATTCCATTTTGTTGCGGTATAGTTCTGTTTGGCTAGCACCTATGATGGGCTGGATCTCTGGAAGCTGTATGCGTCCAATTCTGGTTAAATTATCGGTTACTTGTTGTTGCTTATACACGAGCTGTTTAGCATAAGGAAGCATTTGCCACTGACAACCACCGCACACTCCAAAATGCGCACAAAATGGTTGCACCCGGTCTTCAGAATAGGACCTGTAGGCTACCACAAATCCCTCAGCCCAGTCGGTTTTATTTTTTTTAAGTTGTACATCTACGACATCGCCAGGCACAGCGCCTTCAATAAATATTACTTTGCCATCTACGCGGGCCAACGCCTTACCCTCGGCAGCATAATTTTCTACCAAAACCTGTTCTAAAATGGGTTGTTTCTTTTGTTTTCTCACTGCATGCAAATATAAGACGCTTTGAGAGGCTGCATGATCTAAATACCTAAATTTGCATAGAATTTAATAGTATGAAGAATTTTTTAGCAAAATCTTGTTTAGCCCTTATTACAATACTTTGTTTGAGCAGCACCATTGACGCACAAACCAAACCTGCTGGAAGACGCATTTCGATCAAGTTAAAGCCGCTAACCAATTGCAAAGTTTATATAGGAAGTTATTACGGTAAGAGTTTAGTGCTCGTAGATTCTACAATGTTAGACGCCAACGGACAGGGCGTATTTAAAGGGGATACTAAATTAACAAGTGGCGTATACTTTGTAGTAACCCCGCAAATAACCAAGCAGTTTGAGTTTTTAATGGATGATGTCCAACATTTTAATATTGAAGGAGACACTACTGTTAAAGAAAAAGCAACCATTACCGGTTCGCAAGACAACGATTTATTTAAAGCTTACATTGGTTTTTCTTCAGAAAAAGGACAACAACTACAAAATATTAGAAACGAATTTAATGCTGCTAAAACCAAAGCCGATTCTACCCGCTTAGCTGATGAATATGGCAAGGTTGATAAGATGGTTGAAAGCTATCGAAACGACATCGTAAAAAAATATCCTGGCTCTTTATTATCGATGCTCTTTAGTGCCATGAAACGCCCTGTAGCGCCTGCTGTGCCTATCGTAAATGGAAAACCAGATTCTTTGGCACCATACCGTTTTGTAAAAAATCATTTTTGGGATGATGTACTTTTTAATGATGACAGACTTTTACGAACGCCCTTTTTTGAAGCCAAATTAGACGAATATTTTAAGTACTATGTTTCTGCTGAACCAGACTCCATTATCGAAGAGGTAAAGTACATGTTGCTGATGGCTAAAACTGGAAAAGAAATTTATCCGTACCTGCTTACCAAGTTTACCAATAAATACATGGCCCCCGAATTTATGGGTCAAGACAAAGTGTTTGTGTATTTGTTTGAAAATTTTTATGCTAAAGGAGATACCGTTATTTTAAATCCAGCATCTCGCAAAACAGTAACAGAAAGAGCCTACAGTTTAATGGCCAATCAACTCGGATTACCTGCACCACAACTAGATTTGGTGGACTCTTTGGGCAAAGCCGTTTCTTTGTATAACCTACCTTCTAACTTCACCATGGTGGTTTTTTACGATCCAAATTGTGGACATTGTAAAGAAGAACTACCAAGGTTAGATTCGTTTTATAGAGCCAAGTGGAAAGCGGTAGGTATGACCATGCTTGGCGTGAATATTTACGACGCCGAACAGGCAGCCTGGAAAAAATTTGTAACAGAAAAGAACCTAAAAAATTGGATACATGCCTACCAAACGAAAGCCGCAAAAGATGCAGACGAAAAAGCAGGCAGGGCTAATTATAGACAACTCTACGACATTTATAAAACACCTACTGTCTATTTGTTAGACAAAGACAAACGTATTATTGCCAAGCAATTAACGATCGAACAGTTTGACGATATTATTCAGGTAAAAAGTAAAAAGCCGCCTACCAAATAATTATACCAGTTCTTTAACGGCGTTATAAATTACTTTAGGTTTTCCGAGTGTGTAATAGTGTAGTACAGGAACACCAAATGCTTTAAGTTCCTTGCTTTGTTGTACCAACCACTCAGTACCAACTTGTTCGCAATCGGCATCTGTTTTACATTTATTAATGGCGTTGGAGAGTTCTGTAGGGATGTCTACATGAAATATTCTTGGTAAAACAGAAAGCTGTTTTTTATTGGTAATTGGCTTAAGTCCTGGAATGATAGGAACGGTAATACCCATATCCCTACAGGCTTTCACGAAATCATAAAACTTTTGATTGTCAAAAAACATTTGTGTCATGATATAGCCTGCGCCCTCATCTACCTTGTTTTTTAAATGCTTTAAATCTATTTCTAAATTTGGTGCTTCAAAATGTTTTTCGGGGTAACCTGCAACACCCACACAAAATTTTGTTTGTCCACCATTTTTAATGTCTTCATCTAAATAAATACCATTGTTCATGTTATTTACCTGCTTGATTAAGTCAATGGCAAAATGATTGCCATCTTTTTCAGGTTCAAATGATGATTCATTTTTAGCAGCATCACCACGAAGTACAAGTGCATTATCAATGCCTAAAAAGTCTAGGTCAATCAGTGCATCTTCGGTTTCTCTTTTTGTAAAACCACCACAAATAATATGCGGAACAGCGTCTACTTGATAGTGGTTCATGATAGCCGCACAAATACCCACCGTACCCGGGCGCTTACGCACTTCCACTTTTTCAAAAGTACCATCCAGTTTTTTCTTAAACATGGTTTCACTGCGGTGGTAGGTCACATTAATCCAAGAAGGCTTAAACTCCATTAAGGGGTCTAAATGTTCGTATAAAGTATTGATGGTCTTACCTTTTAATGGAGGTAACACTTCAAAAGAAATAAGGGTGTCTTTTGCCTGCTGTAAATGGTCCGTTACTTTCATGATTGCTGCTTTGTGGGGGGCAAATATTAAAATTAGTGCAATATACAGCCAAAAAGCCTTTGTAAAAAGGGTAACAGGCTTCAAAACCTGATACAGAAGAGGGTTAGAAGCCCTATTTTTGTAGAAAGTAACTATTTTGAACGGAATCATACATACAAGTGCGCTCCAAAAAAGCTACAAGGGCCGAACCGTTGTCAACAACGTTAGTGTAACCGTAAAACAGGGTGAAATTGTAGGTTTACTAGGACCCAATGGTGCTGGAAAAACAACCACATTTTACATGGTAGTTGGGCTTATTAAGCCAGACGAAGGCACTGTGTTTTTAAACGAAGAAGACATTACCAAGCTCCCCATGTACAAAAGAGCGCAAATGGGTATTGGTTACTTACCACAAGAAGCAAGTGTATTTAGAAGCCTCAGTGTAGAAGACAATATTTTAGCAGTACTAGAAATGACGAAGCTTTCTAAAGAAGAAAGGTTATTAAAACTAGAGTCTTTACTCGACGAATTTAATTTACAACTCGTTCGAAAAAATAATGGCGATAGTTTAAGTGGTGGCGAAAGAAGAAGAACAGAGATTGCTAGAGCATTAGCCGTAGATCCAAAATTTATTTTATTAGACGAACCTTTTGCAGGGGTTGACCCAATCGCAGTAGAAGATATTCAAACCGTAGTAGCAAAATTAAAAACAAAAAATATTGGAATTTTAATTACAGACCATAACGTAAATGAAACCTTATCCATTTGTGATAGAGCCTATCTGTTAATTGAAGGAAAAATATTTAAACACGGAACTGCCGAAGAATTAGCAGAAGACGAAGACGTAAGACGTTTGTATTTAGGAACCAATTTTACGCTTCGTAGAAAAGATTGGATTATTGAAATGGGAAAAGAAGCAAAGCTTTAATTCGCATGAAATTTTTAAGTCCTGCCATATCCCGACTTGCCTTATTAAGAATAGCACACATTGAAAGATGGGTAGCAAATCCTGTTGCAACGCAAAGGGAAGTATTACAAGATTTAGTGACGCATGGACAGTACACTGCCTTTGGTAGAAAATATGGTTTCAACGAAATATTTAATATTCGAAAATTTAAAGAAGCCGTTCCCATCAGCGAATACGAAGACCTGAAACCCTTTATTGATAAGCTTTTTGAAGGTGAAGAGCAAATGTTGTGGAACACGCCTGTTAAGTGGTTTGCAAAAAGTAGCGGCACCACTTCAGACAAAAGTAAATTCATTCCTATCACCGAAGAAAGTTTAGAAGATTGTCATTACCAAGCCGCAAAAGATGTACTAGCGCTGTATTATAAATTTAATAATGATAGTGATTTACTAACTGGCAAAGGACTTGTGATTGGCGGAAGTCATCAAATAAGTAAAATCAACGAAGACATAAGTGTTGGTGATTTAAGTGCGGTACTTCTTCAAAATACACCCATGTGGGCCAACTGGATTCGCACTCCAGAATTATCCATTGCACTCATGGACGAGTGGGAATCAAAAATTGAACAATTAGCACAATCTACTATTGAAGAAAATGTAACTTCTATTTCTGGTGTTCCCACTTGGACACTTATACTCATCAAAAGAATTTTAGAAATTACCGGGAAGCAAACTTTAAAAGAAGTATGGCCTAGTTTAGAATTATATATTCATGGTGGCGTTTCTTTTACGCCTTACAAAGAACAATTTCAAAAACTAATTGGACCTGGTTGCACCTATCTTGAAATGTACAATGCATCGGAAGGTTTTTTTGCTGCACAAGATGATCCAACTGTAGAAGGCATGCTTTTGTTTTTAGACCATGGTATTTTTTATGAGTTTATGCCCACCGAAGAATATGGCAAAGAAAAACCTCGCACCATTGGACTTGACAAAGTAGAACTTGGTAAAAATTATGCGCTCGTTATTAGTACCAATGGTGGTTTATGGCGCTATTTAGTGGGTGACACCATCAAATTTACGAGCCTTGCTCCCTTCCGAATTGTGGTAACAGGAAGACTCAAACAATTCATCAACGCCTTTGGCGAAGAAGTGATGGTCGATAATACGGACAAAGCCATTGCAGCAGCAGCAGCAAGCACCGGACTTGTGGTTAAAGATTATACGGCGGCACCCATCTATTTTGGGGATCAAAACCAAGGCGCACACGAATGGCTCATCGAATTTGAAAATAAACCTGAAAGCCTAACGGCATTTACAACCGCTCTAGACCAAAACTTAAAACTAGTGAATAGCGACTATGAAGCTAAACGCTATAAAGACATCGCACTTGGGCTTCCAAAAGTCACCGCCCTTCCGGAGGGATTGTTTCATGCATGGCTTAAAAACAAAGGAAAACTTGGGGGGCAACATAAAGTGCCAAGACTCAGCAACGACCGCAGGTACATCGATGAATTATTGTTGCTTTTACAACAATATGCATAGCTAAAATTCGTTTTACATATCTATAATTACTGGATATGAAATTACTCGCAGGAAAAGTCTCAATCGTAACAGGAGCAGCTCGTGGAATTGGTGCGGCCATCGCATTAAAATTAGCAGAACAAGGAAGCCATATCGCATTCACCTACGTAAGTAGTGGAAGTGCCGAAAAGGCTGCAGCACTAGTAGCACAGATCGAAGCGCTAGGTGTTAAAGCAAAGGCATATCAGAGCAATGCAGGTATTTTTGAAGAGTGCGAAACCTTTGTAAATGATGTAGTTGCAACATTTGGTACGGTAGATATTTGCGTAAACAATGCAGGTATTTCAAAAGATAATTTACTGCTTCGCATGAACGCAGAACAGTGGGACGAAGTAATGGACACCAACCTAAAGAGTGTCTTTAACATGACCAAGCAGGTGATCAGACCTATGATGAAAGCCAAATCTGGTAGCATCATCAATATGAGTTCTATTATTGGTATTAGAGGCAATGCAGGCCAAAGTAGTTATGCAGCAAGTAAAGCAGGCATTATAGGATTTACAAAATCAGTAGCCCTAGAACTTGGCAGTCGGAATATTAGATGCAACGCCATCGCTCCGGGTTTTGTTGAAACCGATATGACCCATTATTTGAAAGAAGGGGAAGCCGCTACTGCTTTTTTAAGTAAAATACCACTAGGCAGGTTTGGTAAAGCAGAGGAAATTGCCAACACCACCCTATTTTTAGCAAGTGATATGAGTTCCTATGTTACCGGACAGGTCATTAGCGCCTGTGGCGGACTCAATATTTAAATAAAGCATTGATTGTCATGATGTTGTCAAACAAAGCCTATAAACATGTTAAACCTTTTAACACGCCAATTGTTGTAAACCTCGGACATTATATTTGTACCTAAGCATGAAGCGAAATTTAATCAATATCATTTTAATGGGGGTACTCCTAATTCAGGTGTTACCGGCTCGTGAAATTGGCAAAATGCTATTTGACAACCAGCTAAATGAAGAAATTAACTGTTCGGGTACAACGGTTAAAGAATTGAGTAAATGCAACGACACTACCCTGGACAACCAAGACCCTGTTTTGCATTACGCCACGAACCTGCACCATGGTTTAACAACTTCATTTGCAGCATTTCAAACTATTTTACCGGTTTTTCACATCAGTGATGTTCCAGTTCCGCCGCCTAACAAGTTATTTGTATAAGCGCATACGCTCATTCAAATAGATTAACTTGGATTTTATCAAAAATAATAAATGAAAAAATTTTACGCGCATTTAGGTGACAACCTTTCTGCATCAATCGTAGTACTACTTGTAGCACTGCCACTTTGTGTTGGTATTGCGCTTGCATCTGGTACACCCATTTTTTCAGGTATTATAGCTGGTATTATTGGCGGCATTGTAGTTGGTCAATTAAGTGGATCACAGTTAAGTGTTTCAGGACCTGCAGCTAGTTTAACTTTTGTGGTTTCTGCTATGATTATTAAACTAGGTAGTTTCGAAACTTTTTTATTGGCGGTTGTAATTGCGGGTGTCTTTCAAATACTATTTGGGTTTTTAAAAGGAGGTATTGTTGGAGATTATATTCCTAATGCTGTAATTAAAGGAATGGTAGCAGCCATCGGAATCATTTTAATGATGAAACAAATTCCGCACTTACTAGGTTATGATGCGGATTTTGAAGGAGATGAATCATTTTTACAAGACGACCACAACAACACCATCACAACCATTTTAACCGCATTAAATTATTTAACCCCAATGGCAGTGGTTATAGGAATAGTATCCATAATCATTTTGATGTTCTGGGAAAAAATAAATGTTACTAGCCAAAACTGGATACGCTTCATTCCAGGACCCCTTGTTGTTGTTTTTGTTTCTGTGCTATTGAATGTATTTGGTTCTACCCTAATTGGCACAAACCCACTTGAACAAAAACACTTGGTGTCAATTCCCATGGCAAATAATATTCAAGAATTTGCCTCATTTTTTACATTTCCAAACTTTCATGAAATTATAAATCCAGAAATTTGGTTGGCCGGATTTATGTTAGCGGTTATAGCCTCTCTTGAAACACTTTTAGGAATAGAAGCGGTAGATAAGTTAGATCCACTCAAAAGAGTAACGCCTTCAAACAAAGAATTAAATGCTCAGGGAATTGGTAATATTATTTCAGGACTTATGGGAGGACTTCCTATCACTTCGGTGATTGTAAGAAGTTCTGCAAATGTAAACGCCGGAGGTAAAACAAAACAATCAGCTATTTTTCATGGGGTACTATTACTCATTTGTATTATTTTGATACCCTCTTTACTCAATAAAATACCTTTGAGTGCTATTGCGGCTATACTCATTGTAACGGGTTATAAAATTGCAAAGTTGAGTTTATTTAAAGAAATGTTTCAAAAAGGATATCACCAATTCATTCCTTTTTGTATCACTATTATTGCTATTTTATTTAGTAACCTTTTGTATGGTATTGCCATTGGAATTATTGTCAGTATTGTTTTCATTATCCGTGGAAATTTCAAATCCGCTATCATAATGATTCAGGATAATGATAAATATCTTATTCGATTTAGAAAAGATATTACGTTTTTGAATAAAGCAATTATTAAACAAAAATTAGAGTCGCTTCCTGTGGATTCTTACGTTTTAATTGATGTTAAAAAGGCAGATTTTATTGACAAAGATGTCATTGATGAAATAAATGATTTTTTATGCCATATTCATTTAAAAAACATTTCGGTTAGCTTTAGTTTACACGAATACAACCCCAACCATTTGCTCATTAATTATTCGAAAAAATGAAAATATACGAAAAGTTACTTTTAGAAAATAAAGCATGGGCAGAAGAACGTAAGCTTGATGATCCCGGTTTTTTTTCCAGACTTTCAGAAATTCAAACACCTGATTTTTTGTGGATTGGTTGCAGCGATAGCCGTGTGCCTGCCAATGAAATAACAAATACGCAGCCCGGTGAAATTTTTGTTCATAGAAATATTGCCAACATGGTAGTGCACACCGATGTTAATTTATTGAGTGTACTCGATTATGCTGTCACCTACTTAAAAGTAAAACATGTTATTGTTTGTGGCCATTATGGGTGTGGAGGCGTTAAAGCTGCCATGTCTAACCATAGCTACAATAAAATATTAAACATGTGGCTTAAAAATATTAAAGACGTATACCGGTTTCATAAAACAGAACTAGATACACTCACAAATGAAGAAAACAAATTTGACCGTCTTGTAGAGCTAAACGTTCAAGAGCAGGTATTGCAATTATCTAAAACTTCCATTATACAAAAAGCTTGGCAAAATGAACAAAGACCACACTTGCATGGTTGGGTCTACGGTTTAAAAGATGGTATTATCAAACCCGTATTTGAAATGGAAGCTTGTTCAGAAATAGACCCTTTATATAAATATGATGACTTATAAGAAAATTTCACCGATTGTAGCTGCTAGAAAATTAGTAGCCATTTTACAGCTGGACAAAAAAGAAGTATCAGCAATCTATATTTATGCCATACTCGCTGGTCTGGTTCAGCTTGTTACGCCACTAGGTATACAAAGTATTATCGGATTTGTAATGGCGGGTGCGCTATCCACATCCATAGTAGTGTTAATTGCTGTGGTTGTATTGGGCGTTTTCTTAAATGGGCTTTTTCAAATCAGACAACTACAGATTATAGAAAAAATCAAGCAAAAGATTTATACCAGAGACGCTTTGAGTTTTGCACAAAAAATACCTCATTTGAATTTAGAAAAGTTAGATAATTATTATTTGCCTGAACTGGTCAATCGATTCTTTGACACCATCAATCTTCAAAAAGGTATCGAGAAAATTTTATTAGAAATTCCAGCCGCTTTTATTCAAATTTTATTTGGTATTATTTTACTATCACTTTATCATCCCATTTTTATAGCGTTTGGTATTGTTTTAGTATTGCTCCTATACATCATTTTAGCTACAACACTTCCCAAAGGTTTTACCAAAAGCTTATTAGCCAGTGATTATAAATACAAAACAGCTGGTTGGCTTCAAGAATTAGCCAGGGTTGTTAAAACATTTAAATATGGCGAAAAAACATCTTTACATATCGAAAAAACAGACGATTTAGTAAGCAACTATTTATTAGCTAGAACAAGTTATTTCAAAATTCTGTTAACTCAATTTTGGAGTCTTGTAGTTTTCAAAATTATTATTACAGCAGCCATGTTAATTGTTGGCGTATACTTACTACTCAATCAGCAAATCAACATTGGGCAATTTATCGCTGCAGATATTGTGATTTTAGCTGTAATTAGCTCTGTAGAAAAGTTAATACAAACGCTTGACAAAGCATATGATACCTTAACGGCCATTGAAAAATTAGATAAAATAAAAAGTGCCGAACTAGAAAGTGCAGGTAGTGAAAAAATCACTACTAATAATGGAATTAAAATTGATTTTAAAAACGTTAGTTTCAGTTATCCAAATGGAAAATCAGTTTTAAATGATATAAACATTGACATTAAGGAAGGAGAAAAAGTATTGATTGTAGGAAATTCTGGATCAGGAAAATCAACTTTACTTCGATTGCTCACTGGAACATTTACTAATTTTACAGGATCGATTAGAATCAACAATTTAGCAATTGGTAGTTATTCGATCGACTCGCTCAGATCCAATACAGGGGTACTTATTAGTCAACAAGATATTTTTCAGGGCACCATTAGAGATAATGTTACCATGGGCGATAGTAGCATCACCAACGATGATTTGTACAACATTACAAAAGTTACTGGCCTTGAAACATTTATTGAAGAATTAGAAATTGGTTTTGATACAGCTATTGATCCTGCTGGTAAAAAGCTTCCAGAAAAAATTAAACAAGGTGTGCTATTAGCAAGGGCGCTATTAAGTAAGAAAAGTTTGATGCTGTTAGAAAATCCTTTTGATGGTTTAGAAAAAGATACTATTGAAAACGTTAAAGTGTTTATGGCAAAATCAGAAAACACGACCATGCTTGTAACGGCTGCTAGCCATTCAAACGATGAAATTTTTGATAAAATTATTTATCTAGAAAATGGATCTGTTCTTTCAGTTCAAAGTAAAAATAAATAATAATGAAAGCGTATAACAATATTTATCAAATAGAGAAAGAAAATAGAATAACAAGGGTATTTGTTATTCTATTAATTGTCATGATTGTCATCCTATTTTTACCATGGACACAAAATATTAGGGCTAAAGGTAGTATCACAACACTACAACAAGAACAAAGAAGACAGGAAGTAAACACCATCATTGCCGGTAAAGTAGTAAAGTGGTGGGTTAAAGAAGGGGATGCCATCAAAGCAGGTGATACCATCATGCAATTAAGCGAGGTGAAGGTAGAATATCTAGATCCATTATTATTGGATAAAATGAAAGCGCAAATACAAGCCAAAGCTGCAGCAATAGAAGGCTATACCAGAAAAGGTGAAATGGCAAGTAAGCAAGAACGCGCTCTAGCTGAGCTTCAGCTCATTAAATTAGATCAGCTTAAAATCAAACAACAACAGTTACAGCTAAAACTAGTATCAGATAGTATGGAATTGGTTGCGCAAATCAATGAATTACAGGTTACAAAAAGACAAATTGATGCAGCTAAAAACATGTTGGATAGTGGTGTAATTTCACTAGTAGATTTTGAAAGAAGAAAAGTGAATTATCAAAATGCTTCTGCCAAAAAAATAGCAGCCGAAAATAAATATGCGCAGTCAAAGCAAGAAACACTTGCTTTGTTATTTGAACAAAGTAGCATTTTACAAGACTACAACGACAAAATTGCAAAAGTTAACGGCGATAGATTTACAGCTAGTGCAGACCAGGCGGTTGGTATGGGTGATCTTGCAAAGCTTGAAAATAATTATGCCAACTACGATGTAAGAAATAAACTTTACTACATCATTGCCCCACAAACGGGACAAATTACCAAAGCAAAAAAAGCCGGTATTGGGGAGTACGTAAAAGAAGGTGAGATGATTGTTGAAATTGTTCCAACAGATATCAAATATGCAGTAGAGCTTTTTATTGATCCAATGGACCTTCCCCTGATCAGTAAAGGTCAAAAAGTACGTTTTATTTTTGATGGATTTCCGGCTATTGTATTTAGTGGATGGCCTAACAGTTCCTATGGAACATTTGGTGGTGTTATCACTGTTGTTGAAAATGGTATTAGCGAAAATGGAAAATTTAGGGTTTTAGTTTCGGAAGATTATTCTGACACGCCTTGGCCTAAACAATTAAAATTTGGTGGCGGTGCAAATGGTATCGCACTTTTAAAAGACGTTAGTATTGGTTACGAGTTATGGCGAAATATTAACGGATTCCCACCAGAATATTATCAAGCACAAGTTGAAAAGTCGAAAAAATGAGGTATCTAAAACAAATAATATTCCTACTATTCATATGGTCCAAGGGATTTGGTCAACAACTTAGCTATAATGAGTTTATCGATCAGGTTAAAAAAAACCATCCCCTAAGTAAGCAAGCTTCAATTGTTGTAGATAAGGCAAATGCTGATGCGATGATTGCTCGGTCAAACTTTGACCCCACTATTGGTTTTCAATCAGACATGAAAACCTTTGATGGCAAAAATTATTTCAATTATCAGAATACAGAGTTAAAAATTCCTACTTGGGCTGGTATAGATATTAGTACAGGTATAGAAAACAACAGAGGGCAATTTTTAAATAGTGAAGTGTCCAAAGGACAAAGTAGTTACCTAGGTATTAGCGTACCGGTACTTAAAAACATAGTGATTGATAAGCGAAGGGCAGCTGTTTTACAAGCAAAAAATTTAATCCTAGCTAGTGAGCAGGAGAAACAATCGATTGTCAACAATCTCCTATTAGACGCCAGTTTACAATATTGGAAATGGGCAGCGCAGTATCAGTTATTAAAATTATACAACCAGTTTGTAATTACATCTACTAATAGATTTAACATCACAAAAATTGCTTTTAACAACGGAGAAAGAGCCTCGCTAGATACACTCGAAGCACTTACACAATTACAGCAATTAAAAATTTTAGAAAACGACGCTGAATTGCTTTTCACAAACGCAGGTATTGAATTATCATATTTTTTATGGGATAATCAGGATAGCGCCTTACAGTTAAGCCCTACAATGATTCCAGACACACTGGATAGCAAAAAAATATCTATGGAGACTGCAATTGGAGACTTAATTAGTTTATCCATTTTACAAAACCCAGAAGTACGTGCCTATGAGTATAAAATAAATAACTTACTGATTGAAAAGAAATTAAAATTTCAATCGCTACTTCCTATGTTAAATGTTAAGTCAAACATTTTAAACCAAAACTATAACGTCTTTAAAGACGCTGGCGCACAGTTTTACCAAAACAACTATAAGTTTGGCGTAGATTTTAAAATGCCTTTGTTTTTGAGAGAAGGTCGTGGCGAATACAGAAAAGCAAAACTAAAAATTGAAGAAACAAACCTAGCTTTTGCTGCAAAAAAAATAGAGGTTCAAAACAAGGTTAAAACTTACAGTAACGAGAATATTTTCCTTAAAAATCAATTGGAAACATTGTTTGTTATCAACAACAATACCAATTCCTTACTAAAAGGTGAGCTCATTAAATTCTATAATGGAGATAGCAACTTATTTGTCGTAAACGCGCGTGAAAATAAAGTAATTGAAACTGCAGAGAAACTTATTTCTCTGCAGTTCAAAATTGTAAAATCGTATTACGGACTTAAATGGGCTAGTGGTACTATTAATCAATAAGAGAAGCGTGCGCTAGCTGTAAGGCTTTACACTTTTCGTTAAAGTTTTTGATATCCTTTTCAAGTATAGCGTTAAGTTCCGCTTTATAAATAAGCCATTCGTTATTTAATTCTTTGAACCTTTGTACATGACCCAATGTAACATGGGGTGTATTTGTATCAAGCTCACCTCTTAAAAAGATATAATTAGCAGTTAGCTTATTTACAAAATTAATGACGTCGTCATTTGATTCAGACTTTGTTTGTATGAGCTTGGTTTCCCAAGCATCTATCTTAGCATTGATTGAATCTGCAAGCGTAACAATACTTTTTAAAGCCTCTTTATTTTCGATACGCTCAACGATGTCGTTTAATTGCTTTTGTAAATTGCGCATACGCACCACAGACACATGAATATCATTTACATCTGCAGCAATATTTTGTAAAAGGTTAAACTGCTCTTGATACGCTGCGGCAGTAGCTTTAATACGTGGATCTGGAAGTACTTGAAAGCTTTGTTCGTACACTAGTGTATCGATATGGAGTGCAACCTTATATGCTCCAGGCACCACGCGTGCACCGTCATAACTTCCTTCTATAAATACACCTGGAATAGATGCAATCGATTCCTCACGTAAATCCCAAACAAAACGGTTTAAGCCAGCATGTACAGTTAGCTCTGGATCATTTTCATTTTTATTGTTACTTGTTTTATTACTTGGATTATTGGCATAAAAAGTTCTAACCACTTTCCCTGTCGCATCAGAAAAAACAAGGTTGGCTTTTTCGGCTGCAGTATCTGCTGCATGAACCGTGTAATAAATAACGGCACCACTTGCTTGGTTGGCTGCTAGTGTATTAATGGGTTTGCCATTTTTATCAGTTAGATTGCCATAGTCTAAAATACTACCACCAGAAATACGGTGTGGATTGGACACGGCAAACAAATTACTTTTTGCCGTGTCTTTGCTATAGTGTCTGATAGGTTCTAAATCGTCTAAAATCCAAAATGCCCTGCCTTGTGTAGAAGCCAGCAAATGATTTTCATGCACTTTTAAATCTGTAATAGGAACTACGGGTAAATTTAATTGGAGTTGCTTCCAGTTGTCGCCACCATTGTATGAAATATAAAATCCGGTTTCTGTTCCAGCATATAAAATTTTAGGATTAGTAGGATCTTCTCTTACCACTTTTACAAACGCACCATAAGGTATACCGTTTGATATTTGTTTCCAAGAAGCACCATAATCAGTTGTTTTATAAATAATAGGTGTGAAATCATTTACTTTATATTTATTTACAGCAAGATATACAGTACCCTTGTTAACGCTAGAAACGTCAATCGCATTAATTAAAGACTCCTCTAAATTTTTAGGTGTAATATTTGTCCAATTGTTGCCGCCATCTTTTGTTAGGTATACAAGTCCATCATCACTACCTGTATAAATAACGCCCTTTTCATTTTCTGATAGCGCTACATAACTAATGGTGCAATAGTTTTCGCCACCTGCACCTTCGTTGGTATAAGGAACACCACTAATACCCATTTTGGTGGTATCATGTCTGGTCAAATCTGGAGAAACGGCTTTCCAAGTTTTACCCAAATCGGTGGTTTTAAATAAAATATTCCCCGCATGGTAATACGCTCCTGGCTCTAATGGATCATACACAATGGGTGCATTCCAATTAAAACGGTACTTCATATCTTTTGGCTGAAGTGCTTGGTATTGCACCGGGTGTTCCATAATGTTTACACCTTCTTTGGTAACATTATTATAGGCCTCAATAGTGCCCTGATAAGATCCACCCATGGTAATGACTGGATTGTTTGGATCAAATGCAACAAATGCAGATTCTCCACCCGCAGTGCTTGTCCAATCTTTGTCGGAAATGCGGTAACCGTTTGTTACACGACTTGCCATTTTGATGGAACTATTATCTTGCTGACCACCGTATAAATTATACGGGAATAAATGATCGGCATTAACGCGATAAATTTGTGAAGTAGGTTGATTGGCCTGCGTAGACCAAACTTTACCGGTATTAAATGTTACGGCAGCACCACCATCATTGGCAACAATCATATTGTTACTGTTTTTTGGATGAATCCAAAGTTGGTGATAGTCGCCATGGGTACCGCCCATATTGGTCCATGTTTTTCCTCCATCACTAGAGCGTAATCCTGGAGAGTTTAATACATACACAACATTTTCGTTGGTAGGATCAGCAAACACCTCGATGTAATACCAAGCGCGCTGTGTTAAGCGGTGGTCTTTACTAATTCTATTCCAGTTTTTTCCTGCATCATTAGAAACAAAAAGTCCACCCAATTCTTTTTCGGTATCACTTTCTACAAGTGCATATACTTTTTCGGGATTGGCTCTAGAAACAGAAACACTCATTTTTCCAAGTTCTTCAGGTAATCCGTTTTCAATTTTATTCCATGTGAGTCCAGCATCTGTAGATTTATACATGCCACTTCCTGGTCCACCACTTTTAATTTCCCATGGTAATCTTTGATACTCCCACATAGCGGCATACAAAATGCGCGGGTTGGTCATGTCCATGGCTAAATCGGCACAACCTGTGTTATTGTCAACAAATAAAACTTTAGTCCAATTTGCACCACCATCGGTAGATTTATATACACCACGATCTGCAGAAGGCCCATGTGTGGCACCTTGTGCGGCTACATAAACTATATCGGGATTATTAGGATCTATGCGTATCCAAGATATTTGGCGCGTTAATTCGAGACCCATATGCTTCCATGTTTTACCAGCATCTGTGGATTTATAAACACCATCACCATAAGAACTCATTACACCTCTTGGCGCATGCTCTCCCATACCAACATATACCACATTAGGGTCAGACTCTGCTACAGCGACAGCACCTACACTTCCTGTTTTAAAATATCCATCAGATATATTATTCCATGTTTGTCCGGCGTCTTCTGTTTTCCATACACCACCACCTGTGGTACCCATGTAATAGGTTAATTGATTTTGTACTACGCCTGTTGCAGTTACCGACCTACCGCCACGAAGTGGACCAATATTTCGCCACAACAAATTATTAAAGTGTGAAGGCACTAAATTTTCATCTACTACAGCCGCAGCTTGCGTTTTTGCAACTGGTTTTTTTTGTGCATGCATTTGAGGCGCAAATGCAAGAATAGATGCAAATGCACCCATTAAATACTTTGAAAACATAGAAAATATTTGATAAGGAATTAATAAAATAAATAACGCTTGGCACTATTTCGCCATCCAGCCTGACTTTCGTAGTCTACAAAAAATATTTTTATATCTGCTTGGCTTTCATAATCTACAAAAAAGATTTTCTTTTTTGCTTGAGAAGCATAAGAAGTAAAAAACCATTTCCCGTTGTTATCGCCTGCCTGACTTTCGTATTTAACTTTAAACACTTTTAGATCGGCTTGGCTTTCATATTTAACAACAAAAACTTTTACTTCTGCTTGCGATGCATAGTCTACCGCAAATATTTTTTGCGCTTGTAGATTGCTTACAAATGCGAATAGAAAAATAAGAAGGCCAAATTTTTTCATATAGATAAATTTAGGACTTCAAGTTATAAATATTCCGGCACAATAATGGCTACTTCACCACAATCTCGTCGGCAAAAATCCAAGCACCCGTGCCCGCCGCATGATGCCAATAAGGTGGTGACTTCATGTTTTTTCCAGTAACCCTAATAAATCTTGCTTTTTGGCTTTTTGAAGCAGTTGCAAAAACTTGTATGTCATTGACCTTACTGGTTTTTGCCAGTGGAAATACGTTAACGACAGTTTGTATAGGCGTATAGTTGATGCCGTCTTCGGAGGCCTCAAATGTTACCGCTGTTGGAAAAAACACCACATGATTGGTAACCTGTAAAAAAGAGACTGAAACTTGCGAGAAATTGGTAACCGCCCCTAGGTCGATGGTGGCTTTCATGTCATCTAAAAAACCTAGCCAGTTGGCATAAAAGCTCCAACCTCCAAATGCCCCATCGGTAAGGGCTTGTGGGTCTTCTTTGGCATATTTAACGGGTTTGATGGCAAGGTTTACCTTAGCATTTTTGGCCAAATTAACCTCTTTAGAATTAGCAACTAATTTTTGATACCCTTGCAAATAATCGGTTAAGGGTAAGCCCATTTCATTGATAATTTTGATGCCCTGCGCAGTTGTGGCGTTTGTGAACCTATCGATACGCTTGTTGATGTTTTGTACATCGGAAAGTGGAAATCCTGACTTGTTTAAACGGTAAAATTCGAGTGTTGCAAAATCAAGTCCAATACGCGCTTCATTGACGCGTGCCTGTAAGGCAGCATTACCCGCTGTTACTTGTAAAGCAGTATCAAATAGCGCATTATATTGCTTTAATTTTTTCTCACTTAACCAAGATTCAAATCCTTGCGCTGGATCTCCGTATAAGAATAAATAAAATTTAGGAGTTTCTTTTATTGCAGCATGCAAATCATTTAAATACTTAACAATATAGGGCGATGCTACGCCATAATAATTTTTTGCAAATTCATTAAGTAGCACATTGTAGTTTGCTTTTGGATTCCATAAAAATTTTGAAAGCAACCAACTGCGAAGTTCAAAAAATTCGGAAGGATTATGACTATGCTGTTCAAAAATCCAATTGGCATTGTTGTCTACAAATAAATTAATGTTAGGTTGTAAAGTTTCTAAATTTGGAAAGGGTGCTAAAAAATTAGTGAACTGTGTGGTGTAATCCCAAATTTGAATAGTGGCACCGATTGCCCCCCATGCTTTCAGGTCCGATTCAAAATCTTTACATTTCTCTGCTATAGGAGCACTTCGATCACACTCAATTGAACAAAGCGTCACTAAAACATTTTTTTCTGGTTTAATATGAAGGGGTGCTTTTCTGGTGTATTGATACGCAAGCGTTGCAATTGTTTTATTCGGAAAGTCTATGGCAATGCGGTTTACAAGGGTTATCATGGTACCAGATGGAGAACCTTCATAAGCATCGATGGCTGCACATTTATCGCAAGTACAATACTGCGTATTGTCATCCTGACTTACAGATAAAACAGTAGCTGTGGGTCTGCGATTAAAAAATGCTGCTACAGAATCTTTAATAATTTGATACACCGTATCGTTGGATAAACAAAGTTGTGTGGGTTGTCTCTTATTTTTTACAAGCGCATAAAATGTTGGATGGTGTTCAAAAAAGTTTTTTTCTGGTAAAAACTTATTAAAGGTATGCACGCGCGCCTCCGGAACAAATTTTGGAAATCCTTCGGTGGTTACTCTACGTTTGGCAGCAAAAGATGGATTGTCATAAAATAATTTAGAATGAACTGTTCTTGTTAATACAGCAGGGGTATATGCATAAGAAGCTGCAATACTAATATTTTTTGTTGTTGGGATTTTTTCGACTGTTGGCGATAAAAATTGACAGCCTAAAAATTCTTCTAATAAAACATATACGGTTTCAAGCGTTTGGTAGGGTGTGGCGCCTGTAATTTGAAGCTCATTTTTACTGCTCGCAATCGCAAATTCATTTTTTGTAAGTGCCGCATAATTAGGACAAGCACTACCAATATAAATAACTGAATTTTTGGCATTTTTTTGAGTTGAAACTGAAATGCGTGCACCACTCATTTTAAAAACATATTCACTGAGTTCGTTAGCCGCTAAAAGCTCGTCTTTACCTGCATTTACTGCGGTTACAATGACAGCACTCGAATGCCCATTTTGCACCATGGTAAAAGAAGGTGCTGTTACTTTTTGGGCATTTACACATGAAATAGTCATGCAATAAAAAAGCACAACTAAATAAGAAATTTTAGAGCGGAATAAAAAATTCATACGACGTATTTTAGTACCCTAAATTTAAATTATTTCAATAACTGAATTCTAACCTTTTTTAAGCCTATTTGAACCGGTTAAAAAATAAATAATGGGTTCATTTAATAGTGGCGTAAATTAACTGCAAATAAAAATTCATGAAAAAAATATTCTTTGCATTTGCTATGCTTTGCTCAAGTGTTATACTTGCACAAAATGTATATCATTTCACTAACGGACTTGCATCTGGTAAAGTGCATCAATATGGCAGAGAAGCCATGTACTCCGATACGCTTGCTTATAGTATCTATAAAGGTGAAAGTAAGCCGCAGGAAGGATTAGCGGTTTCAGCTGAGGCTAAAACAAAGTGGACAGCCATAAAGGCAGATAGCGCGAATAATTTTAGAAGTCAGGCGCTAGCGAATGGATATTTATATCTAACGTATAATGCTCCAAAGGCTGTTACAGCAGTGTTTATTGGTACAGGACACTCCATGGTATTTATTAATGGGGCACCACATGCTGGAGATATGTACCGATATGGATGGATGTACATACCTGTTCAGCTAAAAAAAGGAATCAATGAATTTTATATTCGCGCCGCAGGCGCTGGCAGGTGGGCATCGGTAAAGGCAATGCTTGATTTTTCATTTAAGCCAGTGCAATTAAGTATCAAAGACGCTACACTCCCGTTTTTTATTGAAGGAGAAACAGTAACAAAAAAATGGGCCGGACTTGTTGTTGTAAATAGTTCAAAAAATAATACAGCTGGCATGAGTATCACGGCCAGTGTGGAAGATCAAAAAATACAAACCAATATTTCAAACATTGCGCAACATATCGCAAGAAAAGTAGTTGTAGAAATTCCGGTACCAAAAAATGTAAGCAAAGGAAGTTATAGGGTAGCGCTTACCCTAATGTCTAACAATCAAATTATTGATACTACATCTGTTGTAGTAACAGCTGTAAAAAGTAATGAACACGCTTCTCATACTTTTATTAGTACTATAGATGGCTCTGTTCAGTATTATGCAGTAGCACCTCAGGCCAACGATAATAAAACAAATCCAAGTTTATTTTTATCGGTACATGGCGCAGAAGTAGAAGCTATTTCTCAGGCTAGGGCCTATAAACCAAAACAAGAAGGACCCATTGTAGCACCTACCAATAGAAGACCCAGAGGATTTAACTGGGAAGATTGGGGCAGACTTGATGCACTTGAAGTTTTTGAAATTGCTAAAAAAACATACCAACCCAACCCACAACATATTTATTTAACAGGTCACTCCATGGGTGGTCACGGTACTTGGTATTTAGGTGCTACCTATCCTGGAAAGTGGGCTGCTATTGCACCTTCGGCAGGATATCCAACCCTTGCTGCATATGGCTCTCATGATGGTCTGGTACCAAATGATACCAGCACGCCGGTTAAAAAAATATTGACAAGAGCAAGTACGCCAAGCAATGTACTGGGCATGGTCAATAATTACAAAGCCAACGGTGTTTATATTTTTCATGGCGATGCAGACGAAACAGTTTCTGTGAACTACGCAAGACAAATGAAAAAAGTACTCGCCGAATTTCATCCTGATTTTAGTTACTACGAATATCCAGGAGGCTCACATTGGTTTAGTGATGAGAGTGTAGACTGGGCACCTATTTTTGATTATTTCAAAAGACATACTATTCCAGTAAGTAGCAAAGTAAATGTGATTGATTATACACTACCATCTACTGCTATTACAAATACCTATCACTGGTTACAAGTGTTACAACAAACAAAAAGTTTTGATTATAGCCGCGTGCAACTTACGCGCAATATGAAAACAAAAAATATTACAGGTACCACCACAAATATTAATGCTCTTGCCATTGATACCAAAGATTTTGCAATAGGCGATACGGTTAGCATTGTTTTAGACGGTAGTTCTATAACACATATTGTAAATGGTAGTGCTCTCGTGTTGGAAAAAAATACAACTTGGAACAAAGGGATGTCGCCATCACTTACCAACAAGGGCATCCAAAGAAACGGTGGTTTAAAAGAAGCCTTTAACCATAATATGGTTTTTGTTTATGCGACACATGGTACAGAAGCAGAAAATAACTGGGCCTTACAAAAAGCAACCTATGACGCCGAAACCTGGTATTATAGAGGCAATGGATCTGTAAGTTTAATTGCAGATAAAGATTTTACTACAGCTGCTTATCAAAATCAGGGTGTTATTTTATATGGCAACGAAACCACCAACACCGCAGCAGCAGCACTTCTTACCAACTGTCCTATTAAGGTAACAACTGGTAAAATTGTAATGGGCAGTACCGTATATGAAGGCCAAGACCTAGGTGCTTACTTTATGTACCCAGCTCAAAATAATGGTATTACAAGCGTTGCACTTATTGGTGGCACGGGTGTACAGGGTATGCAGGCGGCAGATGCCAATCAATATTTTAGTGGCGGTAGCGGTTTTCCTGACTTCATGATTTTTTCACTGGATATGCTTATTAAAGGTGAGAACGGCATTAAAGCAGTTGGATATTTTAACAATGATTGGAGTTTAGGAAAAGACTTTTACATCAAAAAGTAAAGAAGAATGAAAAAAATATTCGTTGCTATTTCATTGGTACTCGTAGGATATTTTGCAGTAGCGCAAAAAAAAGTAAGTATTATTCCAGAGCCGCAATTTTTAAAAGTACATACTGGAAATTTTACTTTTTATAAAAACACACAGTTTATAGCGCCTGCAAGTTGGAAGCCTATTGCAAAATATGTACAGCAAATTACAAGTACATCTATAAGCACGCTACAAAAAGGAAATACGCGAATTATTTTTAAAGAGAATAAAAAATTAGCAGCTAGTGAATACACTCTAGAAGTTAGTTCTAATACCATAACTATTGCTGCAAAAGATTATGCCGGTGCACTCTATGGTGCGCAAACCATTGTTCAACTATGGTACACGAGTAATACACCCAGTCGTATTGCATGTGTAACGGTAAAAGATAAGCCCAGATTCGAATACAGAGGACTCATGCTAGACGTTTCTCGAAATTTTTATCCGGTATCTTTTATCAAAAGCTTAATTGATGTATTAAGTATTTATAAAATCAACAACCTCCATTTACACTTAACAGATGGTGCAGGTTGGAGAATTGAAATAAAAAAATACCCGCTTTTAACAAGGCAGGCTGCCTTTAGAACACATAAAACTTGGAAAGAATGGTGGAAAAATGGAATGGGTTATTTACAAGAGGGTGACCCTCTAGCCTACGGAGGTTACTATACACAAAATGATGCGAAAGACATTGTAGCATATGCAAAGGCAAAGGCTATTAATGTAATTCCAGAAATTGAAATGCCGGGTCACTCCGATGAAGTGCTAGCAGCCTATCCAAATTTAGCCTGTGATAGTGTGAAAGGCAGAACTGGCGAATTTTGTATTGGTAACGATTCTACATTCACTTTCATGCAAGATGTGCTCACAGAAGTGATAGGGTTATTTCCTTCAAAATACATTCATATTGGAGGGGATGAAGCTGCAAAAGGACACTGGAAAAAATGTACAAAATGTCAAAAACGTATCAAGGATAATAACCTAAAAGACGAGGACGAGCTCCAAAGCTATGCCATCAAAAGAATGGAAAAGTTTATCTCAGGTAAAGGGCGTTATCTACTAGGTTGGGATGAAATATTAGAAGGCGGATTAGCCCCTGGTGCCCGCGTGATGAGCTGGAGAGGAGAGCAAGGTGGTATTGATGCAGCTAGGCAAAACCACGATGTAATTATGACCCCGGGCGGTACCTGTTATTTTGATAAATACCAACAAAATCCTGCTGGAGAACCAGAAGCCATTGGTGGATTTTTACCGCTTCAAAAAGTGTATGAATACGAACCACTTCCTGCTGCACTTGAAAAAGACAAACAAGAATATGTAAAAGGCGCGCAGGCTAATTTATGGACCGAATATGTGCCTACGCAGGAGCATGCGGCATACATGATTTTTCCGCGCATCATTGCATTAAGTGAAGTTGTATGGAGTAATCCGGCTGCTAAAAATTGGGCACAGTTTCAAGAAAAATTAACCGCTCATTATACATTACTTCAAGCTTTTAATATCAATTATTGTAGGCCTTCTAATAGAGTAGATATTAGTGCCAACATAGATACTGCAACAAGATTTGCAACAATACGATTTAACAGTGAACAGTTTAAACCTACTATTTATTATACCACCGATGGAACGAATCCAACAACAGCATCCAACGTTTATACTGGGGCATTTTTAATGGATGCAAAAGCAACTATCAAGGCTGCTATTATTAATGCAAAAAAATCGGCACCAGATTCAATACTTATTAATTTTCACAAAGCCTTTAATAAACCCGTTACCTACAATATCCCTTTTAGTAAAGGTTACCCTGCTGATGGTGCACGCACACTTGTAAATGGTTATCGCGGAAGTTTAACCTACCAAGATGGACAGTGGCAGGGCTTTACCACGAATATGGATGTGGTTATTGATTTACAAAAAGTAGACACCATACATTTAGTCCAAGCTAATTTTATGCAAATTATTGGACCAGGTGTTTATATGCCCAAATATATAGAAGTGCAAACATCGGTAGACGGCGTAAACTATACCAATCAGGGTAGAGATAACAATACGGTATCTTCTACAGAGAGTAGTTTACTGTTTAAAGATTTTAAAGTACAAATGAACCCAACCGCAGCACGCTATATTAAGTTTGTTTCAAAACTGCAAAGCGGTTTTCAATTTATTGATGAAATAATTGTAGAATAAAAAAAGCGGCTCCTTATTACTAGAATAAGGAGCCGCTTTACAATTTTTACGGTTTAGTATTTTGTAACACCTGGAACCGGAACCGGATAGAATCCATCTGGACCTGGGTTAACCGGAGCCGCTGCATCAAATGCATACACTGATGGATGCAAATTAAGCCCCGAATTAATAGCTTTATCCCAATCAATAACTTGTCCACTATAGGTAGCCATTCGGCCTAAAATAGAAGTCATGGTTGAATAAGCGCCATTTTCTGCATCGGCATATTTATACTCACCTTTTGCAATAGCTGCAAAAAGTTCGTCATGCTCGGTTTGATACGGATTACGCTCTTTCGATTTATCAAATTGAAAAATAGTTTTACCACGTAAATCTGTGATACGTGCTGCATCACAATAAATTTTTCCCTTAGTACCTACAAGTAGTTCATCTACTTTACTTGAAGTGCCTGGCATGTGTCTACACTGCGAATTTAAAATAGATCCGTCGGCGTAATGAAACTCTACATAGTGATGGTCAAATATTTCACCATGTTCTTTTGATTTTCTTACTTGTCTTCCTCCAAATCCTTGCGCTTTTACCGGATACCCACCTTTAAACCAGTTAATCACATCTAAATTATGAATGTGCTGCTCCGTAATATGATCACCACAAAGCCACACAAAATAATACCAGTTACGCATTTGATATTCCATTTCGGTTTGACCTGCTTTACGTGGTCTTGTCCATACACCATCATTATTCCACCAAGCTTGCATCGATGTAATATCTCCAATCATATCTTTTTTTGCATAGAGTGCTCTGTATGAATCTTGGTAATGTCTTTGAAGACCTACTACAACGTTTAATTTTTTTTGCTTTGCAATTTTAGCAGCAGCTAAAACCCTTTGAACACCTGCAGGATCTGTAGCAACCGGCTTTTCCATAAATATATGTTTGCCTTGCTTAACAGCCTCTTCAAAATGAATAGGTCTAAAACCTGGAGGAGTTGCTAGTATCACTACATCTGCAAGTGGTATAGCTTTTAAATAACCGTCAAAGCCAACAAATTTTCTTTCTTCAGGAACATCGAGTGTACCCTTTGTACCAGCGCCTGCATTAGCTAATTCGCCAGCAACGTTTTTATAACATTCATCTAGGCGGTCTTTAAAAGCATCTGCCATCGCAACAATTTTTACATTTTGCTTGCTCATTAGTGCCTGAACTGCTGCACCTGTTCCACGTCCACCGCAACCAATAACGGCTACTTTGATAACGTCATCAGAGCCTGAAAAAAAGTTAGCGTTGGAAATTAGGGGCGCAGCTGCAATAGCACCTGCTAGCATTGTTCCTTGTTTTACAAAGTCTCTGCGTTTGTCATGAAAAGATTGATTTGACATATGGCTGTTGTTTTTTATTTAATTAAATAAGATGAAAAAAAATGATCTACTTGTTCTGGTGTTGGCTGTTGTAATGGCCTTACGAGTCTGATACCAACATCTTTAGCCTCTGTAAGCCACCACTTACTTTTTGGAATTTGCGGGTCACGTCTATTCCAAATGGGATCCGATTTTATTCGTTTTCCATTTCTACAAATACTTGCATCCGACAAAAAAGATCCACCACGTAATACCTTTGGATAAACCCCTTGCGTAGGCGTAACCATTGGATTTTTTGATTCGATGCTAGCATATCTGTTAGGTACATAATGATCGGTGGTCCACTCCATTAAATTACCAAGCATATCGTAAAGTCCCCAAGCATTGGGTAATTTTTGAGCTACTTTTTGGTATTTATTATTACTATTTTTTTGGAACCATGCATACTTAGAAAGCATGTTAGGATCAGTACCATAATAATAAGTCGTCGTTGCTCCTGCTCTGCTTGCATACTCCCACTCGGCCTCTGTTGGTAGTCTATAAAAAATACCTGTTTGTTTGTAGAGCCATTTGCAAAACATGAATGCCGCATACTGAGACATACTATTGGCAGGGTATCCACCCTCTTTGCCCATGCCCCAGGTTAGGTCTACATATTGAGGACTTGGTCTAGTAATCGCATCCACATCAGAGTTTTGAGAGGTGTTTTCGTCTTTTAAAAAAACATCAAAAACATCGCGTGTTACTTCGGTGGCACTCATCCAAAATGCATCTAGTGTTATTTCTTTTTGAGGCGTTTCGTCGGAGCTGATTTTTGAAACGGTAATTGTTGATCCAATTTTGAATTGTCCAGCCGGAATTGGCACCATTGCAAAATGCAAATTACCTACTGGTAATTTTTGCTCGTACTTTTCAAAATTGACAATGCTTTGTTGGGCATATGCACCAATAGAAATGGAACAAAATAAAAATGTAATAAAATGCTTAACCACGATTCGTTTTTAGAATTAGTAAGTTATGAATTTTTTAGAATAGGTGCAATAATTATTGCGCTAAGTATCCATCAAATTTTCCAAAACTAAGTTTGTGTATCCTTCCATTTTGTAATGTGGTAAGTAGTACTTCAGATTTGTACTTTTTTGCCAATATTTTAACCTGTTCAAGTGTCAGGATACTACAAGCTGTGGCCAACCAATCGGCGGTAGTAGCTGTTGGTGCTACAACAGTTACATTGCGCTGAAAAGTAACACCATAGCCAGTTCTTGGATCAATAATATGACCATACTTTTTCCCCTCATGTAACAAGTATTGAAATGCATCACCCGATGTGGCAACAGCTTTATTGGATAAAACAAGTTTACGTTCTAATAGTTTTTCTTGCTGTCCAGGCACATTAATACCAATAGTCCATCCCTTTTTTTGAGGTGGTATACCAAAAGCAACCATATCACCTCCAGCATCAACTAGGGCAGTTGTAATTCCAAGCGATTGCAGTAATGTCAGCACCTTATCGGCAGCATAGCCTTTAGCAATGGCGCCCATATCGAGTTGCATATTGGGATGTAAAAAAGTAATTGTTTGCGCGCCACTGTCTAACTGAACCTTATTAAATCCAATACGCTTGAGTGCTTCGTTAATTGCTGTTGATGTCGGAAATATTTTAGATTTTCGGGCATTTCGCCATAGACTAGAAAGTGGACCCACCGTGATATCAAAACTACCATCAGCGTCTTTATAGGCCCCCTTTGCAATATAAATTAGCTCAAATAAAATAGGAGACAGTTTAATAGGAACGCCAACGGCTGCATACCTTAATTTAAATAATTCGGAACTGCTATCGTAATCACTACAAATTAAATTGATGGAATCAACAAGCTTAAAACTTTCTTGTGCAGCACTGTCTGCGATTTGTTTTGATTCTGCATAGAGCACAATATTAAAAGGAGAGCCCATTTTTTGAACGCTATATGCATACCTATTTTTTTGTGCTACCGATATAAATACTTGTACAAAAAGTAACAAAAAGAAAATGAGCTTTTTCAAATAAAATAAGTTTGCGTTCAAAAGATTTGTAATTTAGAAAAACTTTAATCGTGATTGGGAAAATTAAGCAGATTTTATTGTATTTATTTGTTAGTTCATTTTTATATGTACTTATCACAAAATTTGTAGATCCTCCTATTACTATTACGCAACTAACAAACGCCTTTGGACTTGGTTTAAAAAGAGATTATGTAAGTTGGGAAGAACTCGGCTACCAAAGTAAACTAGCGGCTATTGCAAGCGAAGACCAGCTATTTGCAGAACATATTGGTTTTGATTTTGACGCCATCGAAAAAAGCCTACGCCCTAAAAAGAAAAAGAAAAAAAGTAAAATACCACTTGGAGGTGGTGCAAGCACAATAACGCAACAGGTTGCAAAAAATGTTTTTTTATGGCAAGGTGGATCTTATGATAAATACATCCGAAAAATTCCTGAAATCTATTTTACCTTTTTGATTGAATTAATCTGGGGTAAAAAAAGAATTTTAGAAGTATACTTGAATGTAATTGAAACAGGACCCGGCTGTTTTGGAATGGAAGCAGCCGCCAGACACTATTTTAATAAATCAGCAAAATCATTGACACCTGCACAAGCCGCCATGATTGTAGCCGGTTTTCCAAATCCTAAAAAGTTTACAGCGAGTCCCATGAGTAAGCGCGTAAGCTGGCGCTATCCTCAAATTTTAAGGCAAATGAGTAATATAGATACCGATGAAGACATCTATACATTACTGCATAAAAAATAATTTATTTCCCTGCTTTAAAAAAACGATAAGAAAAAATAATGGGGGCCACAACTATGGGTATCATTATTACAAAAAAACTAATAAATGCCCACATGCCTGGTAATACAAAACCAAGTATCATTTGAAGTAAGCCGCCATATAACCAAAATTTTCCAGCATAGCTATGTGTGGCATTCCAATTTTCTTCACTACTTAATGTCCAAGGGAGTTTAAAACCAGCAAAATAGTTTTGAGAAAGCTTTGGAAAAAAAGATCCCATCACAGCAAAAAACAGGCCAAGTAGCGGAAGTATCAATTTATCGATAGGCAGATCGGGTTGTTTGGTTTTAGTTAATATCACCATGTTTATCCCAGACAAAAATGCTACAGTGATGAGTCCAAATACCTTAAAATAAGCATCATTGTTGTTTTCATACCTTTTGGGATCAATTTTTTTGATATTGATCATTAATAAATAGGTAAACAAACTAACGATTCCTATAAATACTGGTCCAAAAAAAGCCATGCTTCTAGATCCAAAACCATCGGCTTCACCTTTGATATTAAAATGGGTTGGAATAGTTGCCGGTAAACTAGCATAAAAAGTAGATAGGTATACAAAAGGTGCTGCTAATAAAATAGCGACCAAAATGTAATGAGAATAATTCTTATTCATAGTTAGCGGGTTAATATATTTGTAATCAACAATTACAAATGATTGTAAAACTAAGAAAAATGAAGATTAAAATCATTTCCATACTAGGGTTATTGTGCTTATTTGTTGTAAGCCTATTTTCATTTACACGCACAACCACAAATTCGAGTTTATCTGGAGAAGCGCTTGCCAAACAATATTGTGGTAGTTGTCATTTATACACTGCACCAGATTTACTTGATAAAAAAACTTGGAAAGAAAGTGTGCTACCTAATATGGGCTGGCGTTTAGGAATTAGAGGGGTTAATGATAGCCCATACGCCTCTATGGAGCCAGATGAAGCAGCTATTGTAGAAAAATTAAGGGTCTATCCAAATTCACCCATCATTTCAAAATCTGACTGGCAAAAAATTGTAGATTTTTATGTTACTAAGGCACCGGCAACTGTAATTCCTGCAAAAACAACTGCTGTAGTAAAAACATCTACCAGACAATTTTTTAGTGAGCCTGTTTTTATTGATAACAAACAAGCGCCTAAAACAAGCATGATAAAATTTGATGACGCTAATGGCACATTGTATGTAAGTGATGCTATTAATGAGTTGTATGCTTTAGATAAAAATTTAAAGCTCAAAGAAACCTGGAATACACCGTCGGCTGTTGTAGATTTATTATTTGAAAAAAATAAAGAACCAAGAGCCTTGTGCATTGGTAGTATTGCACCTTCAGAAAAAAAAGAAGGCTTGCTAGTATCACTTGATTCTACAGAACAGAAAGCGTCTTTTGGTGGATTGGCTAGGCCTGTAAACATTGAGAAAGCAGATGTAAATCAAGATGGAAAAGAAGATATCGTTATTTGCCAATTTGGAAATCATACCGGTAAAATAAGTTGGTTAGATGGGGGTGATATCCGTAAAGAAAACATTTTAGTGTACCGCCCGGGTGCTAGAAAAGCAGAAATAGTTGATTTAAACAAGGATGGAAAATTAGACATCGTTGTTATGATGGCACAGGCCTACGAAGGAATCTATTATTTAGAAAACAAAGGAGGTGGCAGTTTTAAAGAAACGCCACTCGTTAAATTTCCACCCGTGTATGGTGTAAGTTATTTTGAAATGATTGACATCAATAAGGATGGCTTTTTAGACATAGTTATGAGTAATGGCGACAACTGGGATTTATCGAGGGTTAAAAAAAGATTTCATGGCGTTCGCATTTTACTCAATGACAAACTCAATCATTTTAAAGAAAGCTTTTTCTTTCCTATGTATGGAGCAAGTAAAGTGGTGGCCAAAGACTTTGATGGTGATGGAGATATGGACATGGCTGCTATTTCATTTTATGACGACCTTGCTAAACCGGAACAAGGATTTATTTATTTTGAAAACACAGGAAATATGCAGTTTGCGCCTACTTCCACACCAGAAGCGGCCAATGGAAAGTGGCTTACCATGGAAGTGGCTGACATAGATAAAGACGGTGACACAGATATCGTACTTGGCTCATTTATTTATACCTTTAGTGAAATGACACAACTCCTTATGAAAGGAATTGAACATTTCCCACAGCTATTGGTGTTGCGCAACAATAAAAAATAATTAATATGCTCCGCCTATTATTGATATTTCTTTTTCCACTCATTCAACTATCTCCAACTTGGGAGTCAAATTTTGATGTAGCAAAACAACTTTCAACAAAAGAAAGCAAAATTATACTTATTCATTTTGTACATAAAAGTGACGACGCTAAAAATCTTAAGCTAGAAAAAGAAACATTTGAAACCAGCGAATTTGCAGCATATGCAAATAACCATTTAGTACTATTAAAAATAGATTTAGGTGTAGATCAAACGAGTTCCGAAAAACAGTTTTCTCACAATTCAATTATTCGTGAACGCTATAACAGTGGAGCCGTTGCAACGTTTACTGTCATTACAGATTCCGATGGGAAAGTGTTAAAAACTTGGAATTATAAAAAGCCTTTAAATAGTGCTGAACTAATATCAGCTATCCAAACAACGATCGAAGCAAACAAACAATAAGCAACATGAAAAAATTCATACAATACATTGGCTTTGGAATTGTAGGAGTCCTTGTTGCCTTAGTTGTTACTGTTATTGTTTTGGCAGAACAGGATAAAAAATTAGAAACATTACTACCTGCATATGTAAACACAGCATCAAAATTTATACCTGTTTTAGGTATGAATGTACATTACCGAATAGAAGGTAATGCTTCAGATTCTGTTCCACTAGTGCTCATACACGGTACATCCGCATCATTACATACCTGGGACAGTTTAACACTCTTATTAAGTAGTAAGAAAAAAATTATTCGCTTTGACTTGCCTGCATTTGGACTTACCGGGCCCAATCCAGCAAACACATACAACGCAGATGTCTATAATATTTTTGTTGATTCGGTACTAGAAAAATTAAACGTCAAATCTTGTATTATAGCTGGAAACTCACTAGGTGGAAGCATTGCATGGCATTACGCGCTTTATAATCCATCGAGGGTACAACAGTTAATATTACTTGATGCAAGTGGATATCCGAAAAAAAATGAAAAAGGTTCGCTTGGTTTTAAAATTGCAAGCATGCCCGTCATTAATAATCTACTATTATGGGTAACCCCCAAATTTTTAGTTAAAAAAAGTTTGGAAGGGGTATTTGTAGATAAAAATAAAATCAATGACGAATCCATTAATCGTTACCACGATTTACTATTAAGAGAGGGTAACAGAAAAGCAGCACTTTCTATATTTAAAGCAGGCTTTAAACCAAATCCAGCGCCCATTAAAACAATAAGTAAACCAACCCTTATTATTTGGGGTGATCAGGATCAACTCATCAACGTTTCCAATGCTTACTTATTTAATAAAGACATTAAAGGAAGTAAACTGGTTGTATTACAAAATGTAGGACATGCACCCATGGAAGAAACACCTACAAAAGTAGCTGCGGAAATAGCTGCGTTTTTAAACCTACATTAAACAGGACTAATCAATAGGTAATTCGGGATTTTCGAGGGCATTTAAAGCAGCCGGTGCATCATTTAAAACCTCTACATCCCTTAATTGACGCTGAATAGCACGGGTTCGAACACCTACAACTTCATCGAGTTGTTTAAGTCCATTTTGAATATTGCCTTGTGCCTTTTCAATGAGGCCACCAAATTTTTCAAACTCTGTTTTTACATTGCCCAGCACTTTCCAAACCTCTCCACTACGCTTTTGAATCGCAAGCGTTTTAAAGCCCATTTGCAAACTATTTAAAATTGCGGCAAGGGTACTCGGACCCGTCACTATAATTTTATAATTACGTTGTAAATCTTCAAGTAAACTAGCTTTTCTTACCACTTCGGCATAAATACCTTCGAAAGGTAAAAATAAAATGGCAAAATCGGTGGTATTAGGTGGATCTAGGTATTTGTCAGAAATATCTTTGGCCATTTTTTTTATGGTTTGCTCTAGGTTTTTTTGAGCTGCTTCTATTTCTGGTAAATCGGAAGCGTCATATGCAGTTTGCAACTGCTCATACACATCTTTTGGAAATTTGGCATCGATCGGAAGCCATACCTGCTTATTATTATCATCACGGCCCGGTAGTTTAATAGCAAACTCTACAATGTCTGCGCTGTTTTGCTTGGTTTTTACATTGGCTGCATACTGTTCAGGTGCTAGTATTTGTTCAAGTAGCATCGCAAGCTGTACTTCGCCAATACCGCCACGCATTTTTACATTACTAAGTACCTTTTTTAATCCACCTACATCACCAGCTAAAGTTTTCATTTCTCCAAGTCCAAGTTGCACGGCTTCTAATTGCTTTCCAACCGCCTCAAAAGACTGACCTAGCCTTTCGTTTAGCGTTTTTTGGAGTTTTTCATCCACCGTTTCGCGCATTTGTTCCAGCTTTTTTTCGGTTTGTTGCACCAGTTTAGACTGACCCTCTGTTAGGTCGGTAAATTTATTTTTAAGCTCCTGTGTTAAATCAATTAAACCCGTTCTCAAATCATCTCTATTAAGTTTATGATTGGCATCTGTTTTTTGAATGAGTCCATCAAGTCCGGACTTTATGGTATTATTGGTCTCTGTTCTATTAAGGCTAAAATCTGTTTTTATAGAATGCTCTAGTTGTGCAATTTTAGATTGGAGTATGGCCATTTCATTTTGTAACCCTTGGCCATTATTAGATTTTGATAATAAGAGAATCACTAGGAAAAGTGACAAGCAACTAACCGCTAGCAAAGCGTATAAAACAAATTCATTCATAGCTACATTTTTAGAATTCAAATATACGCGTAGGGTCCTCCGCCTATTGGAGCAGTGAGATATTTAACAAAAAAATGTAAGAGATAGATTTGAAATAGTTGGTGTAAATTGAGGTTATGTCTGCTGCATCTTCTTACCAAATATATTCTATATCAGATCAGGCTGTCACGCTTGATTTTGGAGGGCCTATAAGTTTAGAAACAAACGATAGGGTGTATATGCTAGTGGATGCGCTTATAAAAAATAAAATTGAGGGCGTAACAGATATTATTCCTGCTTATAATTCGGTAACTGTTGTTTACAATTACATGACGGTATATCAGCGTCAATTGAAAAACGAAAATACAATCCCCGTTTATGCATTTATAAACAATTGGATTGAAAATAATGTAAACCAGGATGTCAGTGGTATTGCGCTTTCTAAAAATGAAATTATTATTCCAGTTTGTTATGATAAAACTGTAGCGCCCGATATTGAATCTGTGGCAGATCAACATCAAATGAGCACCCAGAAAGTTATAGAACTACATACTGCAAAAACATACCGTGTTTTTATGAATGGTTTTTTACCTGGCTTTGCTTATATGGGTATTGTAGATCCAGCTATTCAAACGCCAAGACACCAAAATCCAAGACCGCTTGTACAGGCTGGAAGTGTTGGTATTGCTGGTGTTCAAACGGGTATTTACCCTTGCAACTCGCCAGGTGGATGGCAAATTATTGGTAAAACACCGCTTGCATTAATAGATGAAAATGAAAACATATTATTAAGGCCTGGAAGCTTTGTAAAATTTAATGCGATTTCTCTTTTAGAATTTGAAAAACTAAACAAACAATGAGTATTCAAATTATAAAAGCAGGGATTTTAGATAGCTTACAAGGTTTGCCGGATACGGGTAAACAACACCAAGGATTTAGTCCGGGGGGATCGATGGATACCATTGCCCATTTAATGGCAAACGCGCTTGTTGGCAATAAAAGAGATGCGATTGTTTTAGAAATGCATATTCCCGCTGCAGTAATTGTATTTAATAAAGAAACACTATTCACATTTACAGGAGCTTTAACATCAGCAACGCTAGACAATGAAACTGTGTATAGCAATCAACCTATCATTGTAAATGCTGGATCAAAACTAACGTTTAACGCGCCCGCAAATGGGGCCAGAATTTATCTAGCTGTACATGGTGGGTTCAAAAGTAAAAAAGGAAGGCTTCAAAAAAATGATGTCTTACTAACGGCAGAATCATTTAATTATCACTTTGAAGGGGTAGGCCAATTACATGCATTAACAACCGGATGGACTGCAAATACCGGAGAATTTTACCGTTCCAATATCATTCGCTGTATACAAGGACCCAACTTTAATGTGTTATCAAAAAAGGAAATAGAACAGTTTGAAAATAAACAATTTGAAATTGACCTACAAAGTAACAGAATGGGCTTTCGCTTAAAAAGCGATCCCATTTGTCATACTATAACTCCAGAACTTCTATCCACAGCTGTAACAAGGGGCACTTTACAATTAACGCCAGCCGGGCAACTCATTGTTTTAATGGCCGACCATCAAACCACTGGTGGCTATCCCCGAATTGGGACGGTGATTAGTGCAGATATGGCTTCTCTGGCACAAATACCCATTGGAGGCTCGTTTGGGATAAAATGGATTGACATACAGGAAGCAGAAAGACTTTTATTACAGCAGGAAACAAATTTGCAGCAATTAGAAAATGCCTGTAAATTCAAGCTACAAGAATACTTTTCAGAAAAATAAAATGCTACTAATCAATTGCGACATGGGGGAAGGGTTAGACAATGATGAAGCCCTCATGCCCTATATAGACGCCGCTAACATTGCATGTGGTTACCATGCAGGAGATACGGACACCATCAAAAAAACAATTGCGTTAGCGCAAAAAAATAAAGTACAAATAGGTGCGCACTTCTCTTATTTAGACAGGGAAAATTTTGGTAGAAAAGAAATGTATTTATCAAATGCAGCGGTGTATGATATGGTATCTGAACAGCTACTTCTATTTTCGAATATTGCAAAAGAAATGGGGCAAATTGTAACGCATGTAAAACCGCACGGGGCTTTATACAATCAGGCTGCTAAAAATATTGAATTAGCTACAACCATTGCCAGCGCTGTGTTTGACCAGTTACCAGCTGCCGTTTATTTTGGTTTAAGTGGTAGTGTCATGTTAGATGCAGCAAATAATATAGGGCTTGCAACTGCGCATGAAGTTTTTGCAGATAGGGCTTATTTAAAAGATGGTAGTTTATGTCCGAGAAATATAGATGGCGCTGTATTTACAACTGAAAAGTCGGTAAAGGCACAGGTATTTCTTTTGATGCAAGAAAAAAAAATAAACACCGTGGATGAACTCGTTATTGATGTAGCAGCAGATACCATTTGTATTCACGCCGATACACCAAATGCGCTTGCATTTGCAAAAATTATTTTTAGTCTTGTAAAAAATCAATAGTAGTGAATTCAATAAAAAAACAAAATGCAATTATTGGTGCCGCTTTTTTAATGGCCACATCTGCTATTGGACCTGGGTTTTTAACGCAAACCACCGTTTTTACACAGCAGCTGCTTGCTAGTTTTGGTTTTGTAATTTTATTATCAATATTATTAGACATTGGTGCGCAATTAAATATTTGGAGAATTTTAGTAGTAAGTAGTAAACGCGCTCCTATTATTGCCAATGAACTACTACCTGGCCTCGGGTATTTTATAACGGGGCTCATTGTACTTGGGGGGATCGCTTTTAATATTGGCAATATTGGTGGTTGTGGACTTGGCCTACAAGTGTTAACTGGACTGAATCCAGCAGTGGGGGCTATTATTAGTTGCTTTTTAGCACTTTTTATTTTTTGGATGAAGGAAGCAGGAGCGTTATTAGACCGTTTTACCAAAATTTTAGGTATGCTTATGATGGGGCTTACCTTATATATTGCGATAAGCGCAAACCCGCCTGTACAAGAGGCTATTATCCATAGTTTTATACCAACCGTATTTAGTGCAAAAGCTATTGTGACACTCGTTGGTGGAACGGTAGGAGGTTATATTTGTTTTGCTGGTGGTCACCGTTTATTGGATGCGGGCTTTAGTGGAACCGCTTCATTAAGGGAAACAAATAAAAGTGCCGTTTCGGGAATTATAATTACGGCTATCATGCGCGTCGTTTTATTTTTGGCAGCGCTTGGTGTAGTATCTGGTGGTGCCGTGTTAGATCCTTCAAATCCTGCAGCTAGTGTGTTCAAATTTGCTGCCGGTAATATGGGCTTCTTGTTTTTTGGTGTGGTACTTTGGGCTGCTGCCATTACTTCTGTAGTAGGTGCTGCCTATACTTCTATTTCTTTTTTACGAAATTTTAGTGGATGGGTTGATAAGCATCATCAAATAGCCATTAGCATTTTTATTATTATCAGTACACTTGTATTTACGTTTTTAGGCAACCCTGTAAAAATACTTGTTACTGTTGGCGCACTTAATGGTCTTATTTTGCCAGTTGCTTTGGCCGTTATTTTAGTAGCCGCTCACCATAAAAAAATTGTAGGAAATTATAAGCAGCCTTTGTGGCTAGACATAGCAGGGTGGCTTGTTGTAGCCGTTATGACTGCATTAAGTATACTGACCATTAAAGATTGGATTGCAGGATTATTGTAAGTCAATTATAAACCAGATCTCGCTAACAAAGTTGCCGCATTTGCAGATGGATCAACACTTGACAGTTCTATTTTTTGAATCAATGATTCCGGATTTTCTCTATTGTAGGCGCCCTTTACATACAACTTATCGTAGTAGGTTAGTAAAACACTAAAACTATTTATAATATCGTCTTCAATTAAATAGTTGATCGCTGTTTTTGTTTCTAGGCCTCCTAATCTTTTTTTGATACGAAGTATCGCACTCATTAATTGATCTTTTTCGAATTTCCCATATCCACTAACAATAAATTGTAGGCGACTTGCAAAAGGAATATCTAAAAAGTAAAGCTTGCTTTTTCGCATTTGCTCAAATAGTTGAGTAGGAATATTCACAAGACCTATCCGCCTACTTTCATCTTCTACCCAAACATAATGATGCTCGGAATGTATCTTAAAAAGTGATTGTGCTAATAAATTTTCAAACTGTTCTTGGGAAGGTTGTACCGGCTGTCCCAAATTTCCAAAAGTAGATCCCTTGTGGTGTGCGAGCCCTTCTAAATCAATTATGGGTTGACCGAGTGCCTTTAAGGACTGTAAGGTTTCTGTTTTACCAGAACCCGTAAACCCACCCAATACTTTACATTGATAAGGAATAGTAAATTGCTCCAGTACCCAGTTACGATAAGCTTTATAACCACCAGCGAGCGTATATACGGTAAAGCCGTATAAATCTAAAAGCCATGCTACACCTGCGCTGCGCATGCCCCCTCGCCAACAGTGCACAAGCACCACTTTATTGTTTGAGTCAGGGCTTGCAGCGAGTAGCGCCTCTACTTCGCTTACCATCGTAGCCATTTTTACGCCAAAATAGTTGAGGCCTAATTTAATGGCAGGCTGTTTACCTTGTTGTTTGTATGCGGTACCCACTACTTTTCGTTCTTCATCAGTAAACAAGGGTAAAGAATATGCGTTTTTCATGTGGGCATGCGCATACTCCAATGGGCTTCGAACATCCAAGATGGGATACTGTTCCGTCATGGAAACAAATTCTGTTATAGATATACGTTTTACAGCCATCCTTACAAATATAAAGAAACGCTGTTAGATTGTTTTTTTTCTGTTTACTAAATAAACACCCGAAAAAATTAATAGTGCCGCTGCTCCTTTTATGATTGTAAAATGTTCGCCGGCAAAAACCATTGCGATAATGGTTGCGAAAACGGGTTGGGTGTAAATGTATGCGCCCGTAACGGATGGACCCAGCTCCTGTAAACCATACACCGTAAATAGATAGGATAAAAAAGTAACAAGTAGCACCACAAACGCAAGTGCTAACCACTCTGATGTTCCAAACAAAGACCAATCGGTGGCTATAAAATCAGGAAGGGCAAAGGGTAAAATAAAAATAGTACCAAATGTAAATACCCAGCGTAATACATGCAGTGCATTGTATTTTTCCATCAGTGGCTTCACGAGCACCATATAAAATGCATAGGAAATGGCATTTACAAGTATATACAAATCTCCAAGCAAACTACTGCTATTACTAGATTGTACGTCTTTTACAAGTACGAGTAAACCAGCCCCGCCAATTCCAAGTGCTAGTCCAAAAAATTTATTGATGTTAAATTTTTCATGGAGTAGCCAAACAGCAATGATGGTAATAAATATAGGTGTAGCTAATGAAAGGAGTGAACTATGTATCGCCGATGTTAAAGCCAGTCCTTTGATAAACATAATTTGATTAATGGCCACACCCGTTATACCACATAAAATAAAAAGTGGAATATCTTTTTTATCTATAGACGCTTTTGATGGCTTAAATAACAACAAAGACCAAAATAATATAAGACTCACCACAACGCGAACCACATTTAATGAATAGGGTGCTAAATACTCAGGTGTAATTGTTTTAACAACTGCGTACCCTGCACCAAAAATTAAATTTGCAATTAGTACTGCAATATGTGCCTTTGTTTTTGAATTCATGAAGCAAATATAAAGCAATGCTTGTCTGCTTTTTCATTTAGTGTGGTAAGGTCAAATGTAGACTGATCCATTATTACGGCCATTTTTCTATTGGCTAAAGATCTGGCCAAATATTCCTGTTCTGTTTGACCAGGCGTAGGGATCAATATCATTTTTTTATGCAGCGGTAATAGTTCCATCAGTGTAGAATAACCGCTACGGCAGACCACAAACTCAGATTGTAAAATAATGTCTAGTAAATCTTGGCCACTTGCATACCGGAGCTTGGTTAAGGAATTTTTTATTTGATAATGATTGGGTAAATCGGAAGGTCTTCCTTCTATTAATATTGATGGTACTTGAAATTGTTGAGCGCCGGATTCAATGATATCTTGCAACATAGTTCGTTGAGGCTCGGGACCAGACAATAAAAAACAGTACTTATATTTTATGGGAAGTGCACCAGTAGATGCATTTTGTAAAACACTAAATTGACTGAGTGGCCCTAAATAAGTTACCGGTATTTTGGGCATGACAACAGGGTGAGATAAATCAGCTGCATAGCCAGGATAATCAAACGTATCAGGAACCCAGCACTCAGAAAACTGATTGATAAAATAGTACTGTACTTTTTGAATTATTTTTTCGGCCCATGTAAATGGCGCTTTAACAATTAACTGATGGGTTATAAATGTGGTTTTTATCCTAGCATTAAAAAGCCCATACCTATTATCTGAAATGACATGATCAAACAACTGGGCATTTGCCTGTAACCACCTGTGTTCTTTATAAATAGCCAATACCATTTTTGGTAACTGAAAAAATAAAGCAAATGGAAGCCACCAAGCATTTTTACTATACCTGATATTATAATTAGGTATAGATACGTAGGTAGCGTTTGGAAAATAATATTGTAATAATTTTTTTTGTGCACCACTTGCAGCGATGGTAACGGTGTGCCCTTTTTCTATCAAATCCTGTATAATGGGCACGCATCTAGAAGCATGTCCAAGGCCCCAATCAAGTGGAGCTACTAAAATACGTTGTATGGAAGCCTCTGTTTTAATGGTATTTGGGTGAATTTTTGCGTAATTTAGTATTCAATTATGAAAAACAGTCTTCTTAAAATTATTATCATCACGCTTTTGATCGCTGTTTCGGCATCTGCCTGCAGCGTATTTAAGCCCGGCTACCAAAGAAAAGGTGGCTGCGGTTGCGCAAAAGATGTTAGATAATACTACCAGAATTTAACGTACAGGGCACTTAACAACATGAGTATGATTACAATCAGTACGAGTGTTGATTTGCTCACCTTAAACATGCTAGCATCAATTTCAAATGCTTTCGGGTTTACTTTTGGACCCGCCATACTTACAATCACCATTATTATTATCGTAAGCACAAACGACCAACCCATATTTATTAAAAACGGAATTTCGTAGGCGCCGTTTTTATTGAGGTATGCCGTGTACATGATATTATCAGTTCCAAATAAAGGAATAGCATAACTATTAAAAAATATAGCCAATACAAATCCGGTGATCAAACCTGTCATTGCAGCTGCACCAGTAGTTCGCTTCCAAAAAAAGCCAAGTATAAACATCGCAAAAACACCTGGGCTAATAAAGCCAGTATACTTTTGAATAAATGTAAAACCACCTTCGCCACCGATTCCTAATAAATCTTTCCAAGTAAATATCACCGCTATAACCATTGAAATAAATACGGTTAAACGACCGGTCCATACCAACTTTTTTTCGTTGGCTTCTTGGTTGATGTATTTTTTATAAATATCCAATGTGAAAATGGTTGAAATACTATTTGCTTTACCAGCAAGTGATGCAACAATAGCAGCTGTTAATGCAGCAATCGCTAATCCTTTTAAACCAGCTGGTAAAAAAGCAAGTATCGCAGAATAAGCACCATCTTTACCACCTTCAAAACCAGCTAGCTGACCATTTTTATACAACACAAACGCTGCAATACCCGGAAGCATTACAATAACCGGCATAAATAATTTCATGAAGCCAGCAAATAAAATACCTTTTCTAGCTGTTTCCAATTGGGCACCAAGTGCACGTTGTGTGATGTACTGATTACAACCCCAATAATTTAAATTCAAAATCCATTGGCCAGCAAAATACATGGCAATACCTGGTAAGATAATATACTTATCTCTTGCCAATTGGCCAGCAGCACTCATATCGGTGTTGTTGGGTTTTGGTAAAATTAAATGGAAGTGTTCTGGCGCTTGCGACAACAAGGTATTAAATCCTGCAAGTGCACTACCATCTATTACATGGTTGATTCTTTGATCTACAATTTGTAATGCCATATATACGGTTGCAAAACCGCCAATAATTAATACAGCCACCTGAATAACATCGGTGTATCCAATTACTTTCATGCCACCAAGCGTAATGATAAGTGCCATGATCATAAGTCCTATCATAACGAGGTGTAAATAATCGCCACCCAATAAACCATTGATAGCTACAGCACCTAAATATAGTATGGATGTAAAGTTTACAAACACATAAAGCAACAACCAAAATATAGCCATTACAAGTGCCACAGACTCGTTATACCTCGTTTTTAAAAACTGAGGCATGGTGTAAATCTTATTCTTTAAATAAATAGGAATAAACCAAACGGCAATAATAATTAAACCTAGTGCAGCAATCCATTCATAGGCTGCAATGGCAACACCTACAAAAAAACCTTCGCCACTCATGCCAATAAACTGCTCTGCAGAAATATTAGAGGCAATCAAAGATGCGCCAATAGCCCACCAGGTAAGGGATCCTTCCGCTAAAAAGAAGTCTTGAGACGCTGATACCGTATCTTTTTTTTTGCGGTACACCCAATAACCATAACTAGCAACCATTAAAAAATAAAGTACAAAAACAATTTTATCTGATAGTGCTAATGAACTCATAAATGGTTTCTAGTTATGGTTGTGAAAATTTGTTAGGGTGTTAAATTTATTTATTCGATTGTTTTGTAATCTTTAAAGATTTTTACAGGCGCCGCTTCTGCAAGTGTTCTCAATGATTTCCATGTACCATCAAAAAACTTATTGGCGCGTGTAATTACTTCTCCAACTTTTTGCTCAGCAAATGTGATAAGCCTATCTTCTTGTGCACCAGGTGCTACCGGCTTACCCATTACTGTCATTCTTGCTTCACCAAAAACACTACTAACCGTTACTTGCGGTATGTTTCCGTAACCTTGTTTGGTTTGTGGTTTGCCACTTAGCATTTCTCTGATCGCTTTCATTTCATCTTTAACAACCGTAACTGTTTTACGAATCGTATCAGCTGCCTTTTTATCCATGTCTCTTAAGTTGGCTTCAATTTTTGCAATGATACCATCTGCTTCTGTCATGCGCTCATTTAAGGTATTTAGTTTTTCGGTGGTTTTATCAAGTCTTGCATTTGCTTTTCTAATCGCATCGCGCACTTCTTTAGAAGTAGGCGCATACGGATCATCGTTCACAACAAGCATGGTGCTATCAGAAAAATTACGACCAACACTTACCACCACTTTATAGGTTCCTGGATCTACTGGTAAACCTGGTGCTTCTTGAGGCGCACCGCCACCAAATCCTGCACCACCGCCCATTCTGCCTCTACCGCCTCCGCCACTTGCACGAAGTCCGCGTCCTTCCATACCCCAGAAATATCTGTTAAAGCCAGCATCTGTTTTTGTACGAATGGTTCTTACAAGTGTATTAGTTGCGTCATAAAAACGAAGTGTAGCGGTGTCTCCAATAGCATTTTTACCGGTATCAGATGCTGATTTTTGAACAAAGAAACTGATAGGTAATCCTGATTTTTTATTTTCACCCTCATAAGTGCCCCACACACTATACTCAATACCCATTGCGTTTTTACGGTGTGCTTGGTATCCAGCTGGCGCATTAAATACAGTTACTTTATTTGAAAATACTTTGCCCATATTAGCTGCTGCTTTTCTCAAACCGCCTATATCATCTAAAATATAAATGGCTCTACCAAAAGTGGCAATCACTAAATCGTTTTCTCTTTCTTGAATCGCTAAATCATAGGTAGAAACAGAAGGATAATCATTTTTAAATTGTTGGAATGTGGCAGCGTTGTCGAGGCTAATCCATAAACCTTGCTCTGTTCCAACAAAAATTAAATTAGGTTGTGTTGGGTCTTGTAAAACACAAAGCGCGTATCCAATTACTTTTTTATCTTCTAAAATATTGGTCCATGTTTTTCCAAAATCTGTGGTTCTAAAAACAGTAGGTTTCATATTACCTCTTCTGTAATCGTTGGCTACAACAAAAGCTTCGCCAGCATTAAAACGAGAAGCGCGTATTTGTGGAACCCAAGCGCCCAGAGGCATTCCAGGGATTTTGCCCCTAAAGTTGGTCCATGTTTTTCCGCCATCTTGCGTTAGTTGAACATTACCATCATCGGTACCTGCCCAAATAACACCTTGTTGTTTTGCAGAAGGTTCGATACAAATAATCGTACAATAATTTTCAGCTCCGGTAATGTCTACGTTTAATCCTCCATTGTTAGACTGATCCATTTTTGCACTATCGCGGGTTGTTAGATCATCAGAAATTTGTGTCCAAGAAGCGCCTTTATCTGTGCTCTTGTTTACAAATTGAGATCCATAATAAATTGTTTTTTTATCAAATGGATCTTGCGCAATCGCAGCATTCCAATTAAATCGCTGACGAACGCCAGGTGCTGGACTTGGGGGACGAATACTCCACTCTTCTCCAGTTGCAATATTATAACGGCCCACTGCACCGCCCTGACTCATGCTGTACACCCAGTTTGCATCTTCAGCATCAGGAACTACATCAAAACCATCACCACCACCAACACCTTGCCAGTATGCATTTCTAATGCCGCTGTTTACCCACACATATGCAGGACCATGCCAGCTTCCATTATCTTGTAAACCACCCATTACATTGT
>JACCDN010438177.1_pt1 | contig 62077 bp, 47 predicted proteins | sample 7441691 | NCBI WGS metagenome assembly JACCDN01 (sample SAMN15323439, study PRJNA562643) | freshwater metagenome | isolation source: river surface water | place: USA:Blue River Watershed | collected 2017-08-16 | reverse complement strand
GATTGTGAAGGGTGAAGATTCCGTAGCTCAGTTGGTAGAGCAATACACTTTTAATGTATGGGCCCTGGGTTCGAGTCCCAGCGGGATCACAAAGCCTCAACGAAAGTTGGGGTTTTTTTATGCCGAAAAGTGTCGAAAGCTTGCTTTCGTAAACGTATGAGGCATAAAAAAACAAACGCAACCTTTGGTTGCGTTACTAGGCTTTGCGCTTGCTCAATGCGTAAGGGACGCCGGCGAAGTGAAACGGAGCCGACAATCCCAGCTTTATTACTTTAAATAGTCATTAATCTAAAGAGAATTTATCCTTAATTTTCAGAATATGCTTATTCTGAATATCTAAATCATCTCCATTTTCAACCCCTTTTTTAAGCACTGAGACCAATTCTTCTTTATAAAAATTTTTAGTAGGAATATTTTGTAGCAGATCATTTATGATTGCAATTGCATTATTAGCTTTTACAACTATTACTTCTGCGGGGATCTGCGAAATCTTTTTTAATTCACAATCCCCATAAAACACAATCAAAGAATGAAAGGGAAGATCAAAATAATTTGGAATCTGCTTTTTAATCGCTCGAATATGACCATCATTTTGAAATATAGGGTTATAAATAGGATACTTTACATTCCCATAATCAAGTACCTGTACCCATTTCTCTCTATTTCCCGTTCCATAAATCCAACCACTATACTTTTTAACTTCAATTACGATTACACCTACTTCTGTTAGGACAACAAGATCAACTTGAGAATAAGTTTCATCCTTTTTTTGAATGTATAAATCATGAAATATATTTTCAGATGGAAACCCTGCTTTAAGTAATCTAATTATTAAATCCCTTTCAGACCAGGTCCCTCTTCCATTTTGGGTTACTGTACTTAATAACTTTCCATCTTGAATATTTTGATAAATATGATAAGACGCAAAAGAACAAATTACAATAAACAAGAAAAATAAATAACCCATAGTCTAAAGGATACCTATTACTTTATTACAGGCTTATAAATAGCGCCAGTAGCAAAATCTACAAGTACACCAAATCCACCAAAAAAGAAAATGTCAGCTACTAATGCACCAACTTTTATTTCTCTTGCTGGTTCGCCAGGCAATGGTTTTGTGCGCTGACTTTCAGTTACCTGACCGCCAACAATTGTAGCACAAGATGTAACTTGTATAAGAATCACTAATAAACAAAGAGATAAAATGTATTTTTTCATGTGTCTAAGGTTTTAGTTATACTAATATAAATAAGATTTAATAAATCTCAATATAAACCCTCCCCTTAATTTCCAGCTTTAATAAACTTAACTACATCTGCAAACTTAGGGGCATCTATTTTAAGTACGTAAGTTCCAGACTTAAGGTTAGATAAGTCAATTGTTAACCCCTGAAACAGGCTATATCCAGTCTCTTTTCGAGTATTTATAAGAACCCCATCTGCCGACCATACAGTTAGGTTAAACGTTTCATTTAATGGTGGTGTATTGGTTGCTTTTACCTTGGTTTGGCCCTGAACAGGATTAGGATACATTTTAACTCCCAAAGAATTATATTGAAGCGACACCTCACAATTAATAGCAAAGTCGCCGGGAGCTCGTTTGCCCGTTAAAACAGCCATTCCAGATTGAACATCTATACAGGTACTAATGCCCTTGAACTGAATGGCAGCAATACTACTAGTGGTACCTGGAAAATTACCAATACTACTTACTACAACACCTTGTTGTGCGTACAATGACAAAGACATAGATACACAAACAACAACGAGGAATATTTTTATTTTACCTAGCACTAAAATATCGTTTTATAGTTTGATTATTAGCAGTATGAAATACAATAAGCTCTTTTGATCCAACAGATTCTATATTGTATATATATTCTACTGGATTAGATCCATTGGTAATTGCATTTACATGTATTTGAAGTTGATTCCCAACTTTTTCGATGTTGTACACCCCTACTATTCCGTCCGAATCTTTTGTAGATTTATCTTTTAAGAAATTGATAAAATAGGTTGATTGCCCAACATACGTTTTTGTTACAGAAGATGTTCCTGTTTGGGTAATTGAGTAATTTAACAACCAAGTTTTACCCTGAAGCATTTGCTCTGTAAGTTGTATTTGTGAAGCAGGGTCAACTTTACTACAAGAAGCAGTAAAGAAACCTACTGTTATTAATAGTATCAGCTTTATATTGTTTTTCATATAGTAGTGTTGAATAAATTAAAATAAATCTTTGGCTCTAACAAATACCCCTAAGTTAATCGAACTCATGTTGGCTTGAACCGGACTTTTTGTTAATGAATTAATATTATGGTTGTAGTGCATAAATAAGGTGTAATAAGAATTGTTATCAAACTCTACCCCTACATTGTAACCAAACACAATTCGATTGTAATTATTGTTGATTTGATTGTCTAAACTTTGTTTGTTAAGTCTTACATCTACACTAGGCCCTACCACAAAGTAAAATTTATATTTGGTGGTATCTAAAACAGGTAAAAGCTTTTTATAATTGGCTTTAAAACTAAAATTAAATAACTGATTGTCTGCTTTAAAATTAGAAAAGTCACCAACAAATGGATTTAATGTTTTTGCATTTTTATAAAAGAGGCCACTATTTATTTTAGTAAAGCCTAGCATAAATGCGTATTTATTGGTTTTCTTATAATCACCATCAAACCTTACTCCAATATAATAACCAGGCTTATACTCCTTATTGTTAATGTCGGTAAGTTTATAATTAAATGAAGACGTATATCCTGCTTCATTAATAGACTGTCTATTAAATCCTATACCTGCGTACAAATAGGTTTTGTTATTAGAGAAATTCACAAATGTTTTCTTTAAAACCTTTGAGGTACTATCTGTTAGTTTTTTAAAGAAATCTGACTTTTTAGTTTTTTGCGCAGAAACAGTTGTACTAATGAGCAAAACAGCTAAAAGACAAATTAATTGGTTTGATTTATTCATATATACTAATTGTAATTATTATAAAAGTCTTTCTATTGATATAAAATTGTTATTGTACCCAAGTCCAATAATCATAGTTATTCGCCAACTCATACCTGCGGACGTATCCATTATATTCCAAGTGCAAGTATTACCGGCACCATTAAAATTATTAATTGAATTCAAATAAGTAGGTGTAGTGGTGACAGACAATGGTGTAGATCCATCGATAGCAGAATAAGCAACAGCACCCGAAACCAATACCTGACTACCATAAACAGAATAAGTTCCTGTAACTGTACTTACTTGTATACTCATATTTCCACTTGATGGAAATCTCGCTTTTAAATTACCTAAAGTCACATCTACTCCTCTAGCAACAAATGCAGCTGCTTTAGTGGCTACATTACCCGCAGGATCCGTTACATTAATTTTACCAGTAACATTGACGTTTCCAATTACATCCAGGGAAGTTGTGGGATTGGCAGTATTTATTCCAACATTACCAGCATTATCAATTTTTATTCCTTCATTTCCACCGTCGTTTGAAATGTAATTACCTGTTAATTCAATATTCTTTGTTGCAGCGTGATTACCTAAATTATCTGCAGTAGTTGAAGTAGTGATAGCTGGATTTAATTTAGTGATAATTAAATTTGCACCATAGTAAAGACTTCTTGATCCATCCAAATTATAAAGCCTAAAGGTTCTTGTAGTTGAAGAACAATCAACTACGTCAGCTGCAAATGTTCCTCCACCCCAATCATTTGCACCACCATTACCAATTGCCGCATAACCGTTATCACCTAAAAAAGAAGACCAAGAATTTGAAATGTTTTCTTGAAGTACCATTAAATTGTAGGTACTTCCTTGTTGATAAGGAAGTGCCCATTCTATTTTATAAATTCCATTTGAAAGTGCAAAAGTGGTATTTGATGTAACAGTTAAATCACCAGATGCTATGTTATTAAATCTTCTATTCCAAGTTGAAACAACACTATTACCATTTGTGTTACTTGAAGACCTATAAACTGCTTGATTTTGAACATTTCCAACTGTAGTAGATAAACTAACCCATTTTAAACCTACATCATCCCAATAATAATAACCTGGAACTACTTGAAAAGGACTAGAACCAGCTGTAACTGTATTAAAAACCATTAAGCCATTGGCGGGATTTGTAATAGGACTTGCAGCGTTAGTAGCTGTTAATGCAACACGAGGAGGTAAAAAACCTTTATCGGTAGAATAAACTTCCAATTTTGCAGAGGCATTTGGCGTAGTGGTACCTATACCTGTTTGCGCAAAAATGCTTGCAGTAAATAATAAATGTAATAATATGGTTAAATGATATTTCATTAAATCAGTTTTTCAATTGAAATCATGTTGTTAATATAACTAGGCCCAACCATTAAAGTGATTCGATAAAAACGAAAATTTGTAGTATCACGTAAATAATAAACTGCAACGTCTCCACTTTGCGCAAAACCCCAAGTTGTACCTAAATGAGCAAAAGACGATCCAACATTTTGAGTTATATCAGAAAAATAGGTAAACGAATTTGTACCTGAAGCGCCATTATAGGTTGTATATGCAGATACCATTCCAACAAAACCACTTCCTGTTGTTTTTATCTGCAAACTTCTTGATGAGCCATTTGGAGCCATTTGCACTTGTATATCTCCCAAAATTACTGGCACAGCTTCGTTTACAAATTGAGCAATTTTATCTGACTGTATTGGTTGATTCCCTGAAATCACTTCGATAGTAAACCAAGGATAAGAACCAGTAGTTAAAAAATCCAAACTCCCTCCTAGTTGATTGGTATTAAAAGTTTGCATTATTCTATACGAAACAACTGTTTGTACAGAGGTTGTAAGTAAAGCATCACTTATTCCACCCGTTGCTCCATAACCTGCTGTACTTGCTCCAGAATATGAAGCCGAGCTACTACCTACATAAGCACCAGTAGTTTCGTTGTACCATCCAAATTGTGGGCGTGCATCGGAAGCAGAGGTTTGGAAAGTTGGCACTTGTGCTTGTAACCTATAAGTTCTACCAGCAGCTAAAGTGATTTGACCAGTACTCGTATTTAATGAAATATCTTGCCCAGCACTTTGGTCTACTTGAGTAAAAGCAATAAGTCCATTTGTACTTAATCCTGTTGTTTGAGCTGCTGTTCGAGAGCCTCTAACATATGACGAACTTACGCCCGATCCTGTTGCAGTGGCAATTGTAGCCCAACTAGATCCGTTCCAGTAATAATAACCTGCAACCAAATTTGGATTCGATCCTGTGTTATAAACCAATAACCCGGTAGCTGGATTTGTAACGGTTGAATTATCAGTTCTACCAGTTAATGTTACACGCGGAGGTAAAAACCCTTTATTGCTTGCAGAAACATCTAATTTAGCAGAAGCATCGGGAGTTGTTGTCCCAATACCCGTTTGAGCAAAAGAGCTATAAGAAATAAACAATAAAATAATAAACAGTTTTTTCATTTTCTATTATTTATTTTTATTTTCTAATATTAATAAACGGCGCTGCATATCCAGTATTATTTCTTGCAATTCAATTTTATCTTTAGTTAGTTGATTGATTTTAATATCCTGCTCTTGTATTGCTTTTACTAATATGGGAGTAATTCTTCCATAATCCACTCCTTGAGTAATCATTTTACCATTAACATCTACCGAATCTTTTTTACCAGTAACCGCGTAAGGCAAAATTTCTTGAAGTTCATGCGCCATTACACCATGCATTCTTGAACTGTTTGATTTCCAGGCAAAATCGTATGTTTTTATTTTGTTCACGAGATCAATTCCACTATAATTTCTTAAATCTGTCTTTAATCGGTAATCAGATGATGTATTATAACTAACCCCAGTGCCACTATTTGAAGATATTATCGAACCAATATTGTTACCCTGTTTTTGAAAATATATAAACTCATGATAGTTATAGGTCCAGTTCTGATCCGTATTGGCATTAAATATCGCCATACCATTATTATCAGATGTGGTACTTTCTACATATAAAGCAATATTATCTGATGATTGTAAATGTAATTTTTGAGTTGGAGAGTTTGTGCTTATACCTACTTTGCCATCAGAAGTAATCGTTAGTGCTGGAGTATTTGAACCATTTAAATTCCAGTTGGTGTGTAACTTAAATTTATCGCCATCCGCATTATCAATTCCTAAAGAGTAACCTTTGACTCCCCTAACATCAAAAGATAAATATGGGTTACCGCTACTATTACCATTTGTTCGCAAGGCCAATAATGAATGAGCAGAGTTAGAAGTATTATTTGCATTATATATATACATGCTTGGAACTGTATTTATACTAGGATCATCTCCACCACTAAATACATTTTCATTTTGAAGATGTAAAAGTGTTGAAGGGGTTGGTGTTCCCATTCCAATTTTTCCATTTTCTAAAATTGCCAATCCATTGCTTTCACTTGCCCCATTAAATATCCTAAATCTTGCATTTGATGAATTTGTGCCATACTGATCAATTGTCCAATCCACTGTACTACCTTCTAATGATCTTTTTAAAATAATTTGACCGCCTTCATATTGGGAGGATGTTGGATTTAATAAAATCTCTCCACCTATTGTACCAGTTTCATTTCCTACAGTCAATGTAGCAGATGGTGATTTATTTCCAATACCTACAGGTCCTCCGTTAGGATTTAAAACTAAATTATAATTGGTGCCATAATTTGATTTTAATCTAGCCTGTAACCATGCATAAGTACTAGTACTACTTAATCCAAAATCCAATACGTGCGAACCCGAACTTGGGCCTAATCTTACATTTCCGTTTGCTGAACTTCCCGAAGATGCCGGATCTGCAGTTGTTGCAACTACCTCAAACTTATTAATGGGTGAAGTTGTACCTATGCCTGTTTGTGATTTAACAAACGAACTTACAAATAAGAGAAATACTATGAAAAATACTTTTTTCATTACTTAACAATTTTATGTTCTTGAGCTAGTTTAAATAATTCAATATTGTTACTTACGCCAGTTTTAGCTAAAATACTTTTCTTGAATGTTGAAATAGTATTTGACTTTAATTCTAATTGAGCACTAATATCTTTTACTTGCGCACCTTTTAATATTAAGTCTAACACTTCACGTTCTCGTTTAGAAAGAACTTTAAAAGGATTAGCTATTGTTATATTTTCCATGTGATATATATAAGTTGTATTTAATTATATTAGAATAGTGCTCTGAAAACTACCCATTGAGTTCCGTCAGAAACCAACTTTACCCAATTATTAGAAGATTCGATCCCTAATGTTATTGAAGTTGCTTCACTGTTACCTGTACTATTCTCTTGGAAAATGGTTTCAGAACCAGATCTTTGAATGGTTAATGTGTATGCACTTTTATTCTTAATAAAAATTTCCTTCCCTCCATTACTAGCGGCAGCAGGCAAAGTAAATGTTGCTACTCCTGAAGCTGAAGAACTATAAAAAACATATTTATCAGAAAGTGTAATACTATATGATCCCGATTGTGTAGATGTTGTTCCAGCACCATATGCCCAAGAAGCTAATCCATTGGCGTCTGAAGTAAAAACCTTTCCTGCACCTGGTGAACCTCCAGTTATTTGAATTTGTCCATTAACTTTTACTATACCCGCAGTTCCAGTTCCATTTGCAGAACCAGGAGTTAGATTAATATTACCCCCATTCGTGTTACCTGATGCAAAACCATCTTGAGCTTCTAATGTAAAGTCACCACCGTTACCAGAAGTTGCGGTAGTTGGTAGATTTGACAAACTAGAAGAACCATAAATGACCGCTCTTGTGGTACTCGAATTACCAATAGTTGTTGTGTTATTGCCATTACCTTTTGAATTTGAGCCAATTACAATTTCATTAGTTGAACTGGTTGTGTTAGACAAGGCCATAGTTCCAATAAAGATACTATTAGTACTACTAGTTAGGTACCCTGAGGAAGTTCCCTGTGGTCCAGTTGTAGCATTATTGTATGCACCAGCTGAACTTCCTATGGCAATATTTGAATTTCCTGTTGTTATTTTAGACAAAGCATTTGATCCGATACTAGTATTTTCGGCAGCGGTAATTGCACTCCCCATCGAACTATTTCCAATTGATATATTTTTATCAGTTTCACCAGTAGTAGCTGAAACTAAATACCTTAATGAAGAACCACCAAATGCGATGTTATTTGATCCAATTGTATTAGCAGATAAAACATTACTTCCAATACCAATATTGCTTAATCCACTAGTCAATGCATATAATGTGGTATAACCTATTCCAACATTATTACTTCCAGATAAGTTGTTACTAAAAATACGAGCACCTATTGCATAATTGTAATCATACGCTCCCGTACTACTAAGGTTATCAGAGGTTCCTATAGATAAGTTAGAAGCATTACTAGTTGAACTTGATCCTCTAGAAAAATTTGCTCCATTAAATCCAGCTGCATATACATTTCCTGACACACCAACACCCCCATATACTTGTAAAGCTCCCGTAAATCTTGACGTTGAGGCCGTGCTTGAACTTACCAAAACACCTCCTCCACTGCCAACTTTTAATCCCCACTTTGTTGCACTACCTGTACCACTAAAGGTTGGGTCAATATCAAGTCCAACTAATTCATCTGAGCTAGACCCTGATGTTAAAGTTGGTGAAACTACTAAACCACGTGCTAAAGATGCACTAGCTGTTACAATAGGAGAAAACGTCTTAAGGCCAGTAAATGTTTGTGTTCCTGTAGAAACCAAACCTGGATTAGTCGCACTTGCTGCTGAGAGGGTTAATGTTGTTCCACTAATTGTTCCTCCTGTTGAATATGATGTTGCACTTGTGTACGTAATAGTATTTACTCCTGAAGGTGTGGATGAAACCCAAGTAGTTCCATTTGAAGTTAATACATTTCCAGATGTTCCGGGACTAGTTAAACCTGTTCCTCCTTTAGCAACAGCAATAGTTGTACCACTCCATACACCAGAGGTAATAGTTCCCACACTAGTTAAACTAGAGTTAACCACATTACTGGCTAACGTTGTTCCTGTTAAAGTATTTGCATCAGCTGTGATTGTTATATCCGCACTACCGTCAAATGCTACTCCATTAATATTTTTAGTAGCAGCTAATTTAGTAGCCGTACTCGCATTACCTGTTAAAGCACCAGTAAATCCAGTAGAGGAAACAGATGATAATCCAGTAACAGAAGTTACCGTTCCACCTAAAGTCATTGTTGTACTACCTAGTGTAGTTGAGCTATATGCTAATTGTGCATTTGTTATAGCAGCATTGCTTGCAAGGTTACTAGTAGTTAAACCCGTTGCAGAAATTGTTCCAGCACTAATTGAAATACCAGAACCTGCAGTTAATGCTCCTTGATAATCTGTACCTGCTACTGCAGCACTTACTACTCCACTTCCGTTTGCTTTAAGTAAACCATTAACAGTTCCGGCACCACCCACATTGCTTCCAATTGTTGTGCCGCTCCAGGTACCAGAAGTAATAGTACCTATTGTATTTAAATTTGATAAAGATGTTAAAGTTGTATTAGCTGTTGCAGTAATATTTCCTGCAGTTGTTGCAGTAGTTGCATTACCTAAAAAGTTTGGAGCTGTTACATCCTGTGTAAATCTACCATTTCCTTGAACATCGAATTGGAATGTTGTTGGAGCATAATTTGCTCCTATTGCTAAACGTCCATTATCGTCCATCATTAAACGTCCACAACAACCACCTTGTAATAAAGAAATACCGGTAGAACCAACACCCGCACCTAATTGCCATATAGCACTACCATTATTTAAAACAATACTAGGAACAGATACTTGATTATTAAATGTTTTATCACCTGCAATTGTTTGTGTTCCTGTAGAAATTAAACCAGGATTGGTTGCATCAGCTGCTGCTAATGTTAAAGTTGTTCCACTAATTGTTCCTCCATTAGTAGCACTTGTACTTGAATAAGCTAATGTAGAAACACCACTAGCAGCTGGCGCAGACGAAATCCAATTCGTCCCATCAGAAGTTAATATATTTCCTGATGCTCCAGGGCTTGTTAATCCTGTTCCACCTTTTGCTGCACTTATAGTTGTTCCACTCCAAGTACCACCATTAACATTGCCCGTTAAATTGATATCGCCTCTAAAATAGTTTGCAGTATTTGAATTGTTACCAATGGTTACCGTGTTGGAGCCGTTACCTACCACATTATATCCGATAGCGATTTCATTTGTAGATGTATTAGTTCCTGTCCTTACATTACTTCCAAGTAATACACCCTGAGACATGTTGGTTAAAGTTGTTCCAGTCCCAGCCCCCGCATAATAGCCCGACAGATATCCTAAAACTGTATTGTCATTACCTGTTTTTATATTATTTAACGAATTACTACCCACACCAACGTTAAAAGCTGCCGTAGTTGCATATCTTAAAGCATATGTTCCTATCGCCGTATTATTATCCCCTGTAGTCTGTGAAGCAGCTCCTGATAGCGCAGATGCCCCTAATACCGTATTATTTGCACCAGTGCTATATCTCATGGCTTGATCACCAACGGCCGTATTAGAATTTTGAGTAGAAGTTTGGTTTAATGCAGTATAACCAATAGCAAGATTTGATGTACCTGTAGTTAAATTTTCCAAAGCTGATGAACCAAATGCGGTAGCATTACCTCCTGTAGATTTACTTAAGGCCTTATTTCCAAATGCTGTAGAACCGCTTCCTGTAGTATTTAGCGCTAATGCACCTACACCAACTGCCGTATTAGAAATATTATTTCCACCACCTTTTCCAATTTTAATTCCATTGACAGTTATATCTGTCCCAAAAGTCGCCGTATTTGTAAAAGTCTTGGATCCTGCAAATGTCTGAGCACCAATTGTCACAATACCACCATTCGATTCATCCGCCGGAGTTAAAATCAACTCTGTAGTTCCACTAATAGTTGCACCTTTTGCATTTGAAGTTCCAGAAATAGCTCCTATAGAACTTAATCCAGCACTTGATGCAGTAATGGAAGCTTTAACATATTCCGTAGTTGCAATCTTGGTAGAATTGTCACTAGTAGCCGGCGTAGGAGCAGTTGGTGTTCCAGTAAATGATGGAGAATTTATTGGAGCCTTTAATAAAATATCAGCTGTATTTGCTGTAATACTAGCTGTATTAGAAGTTACTCTTGTATCCAAAGCAGCTTCTGCATTAGTAGCTCTTGTAATTTCAGCAGTAATGCTTGCAGTATTAGAAGTTACTCTTGTATCCAAAGCAGCTTCTGCATTAGTAGCTCTTGTAATTTCAGCAGTAATACTAGCTGTGTTTGCATTTACACTTGTAGTTAATGAACTAATATTATTTGTATTAGCAGTTATACTTGCAGTATTTGAAGTTACTCTTGTATCCAACGCAGCTTCAGCATTAATAGCTCTTGTAATTTCAGCAGTAATACTAGCTGTGTTTGCATTTACACTTGTAGTTAATGAACTAATATTATTTGTATTTGTAGTAATGCTTGCAGTGTTTGCATTTACACTTGTTGGCAATGTTGCAATAGTACTTGAACTCACCCCTCCTACACTATTTACAGTTGTTGCAAAACTTCCGTTTCCCGAACCAGTTACATCACCTGTTAATGTGGTAGTTGCAGTTGCAGACATTACATCTGTACCTATAACTAAGCCTAAATTAGTTCTTGCACCAGCAGCGGTTGTTGCACCAGTACCACCTTTTGCAATAGTAATTGGTCCGTTAATTTTTGCAGAGGTAATGCTATTGTCAGCAACACCTGCATTGGCACTTTGCTGATCTACATAATCTTTTATAGATTTTACAGTAGGAAATTTAGTTGTTGATGCTGCATCCGCTGCAACGTCATTGCTTTTATTACTTGCTACTTCAACACCTGCAATATCTGCTGGAGTTAAAACCACATTGGGGCCAGCATTTCCATTAACAGAAGTAACAGATGACGGTGTAGCTAATTCTACCCAATTGGCAATTGTTGCAGCTGGTAAAGCACTTAAAACGTAGTTTTTATTATTATCTGTTCTGATAGCAATACTTCCAACCTGTTGGTTAGTTAGGGCAAGCATAGCAGCTTGGTTAGCCACTACAGATGCACTTTGAAATGAAATAGCAGGTATTTGTGTAGAAGGAATTTTTCCATCATTGCCAAGTGTAGCTACACCATTATTTGCACCTTTATCAGTGGTAGCAATAAAATCTGATGTGCTATTATTTGCAGCAGAGCCAAATGCACGTTGCGCTAAAACATCTGTACCAATTACAAGACCTAAATTGGTTCTTGCAGCAGCAGCTGTTGTTGCACCTGTACCACCATTAGCGATAGCAACTGCACCAGTAATTTTGTTAGCAGCAACATCAGCAATTTTAGCATTAGTAATAGCACCATTTGCAATTGTAGGCAGTGCTGCTGTTCCTGTTAAATCGCCAGTTAATTGAACAATACCTTTAGTATTTGCATCTGCATCTGAAACAGTTGATCCATTTGCGATTGTTATATTAGACGTACCATCAAAGGCAACACCATTAATAGTTCTAGGGGTTGCAAGTTTTGTTGCACTCGCAGCAAGAGTTGCATTTGCTGCATTAGTTGCGTTTACTGCATTTGTAGCGTTTGTAGCATTTGCTGCAAGTGTTGCTGTTGCTGCATTGCCTGCAATATCTCCTGTTACTTTAGTACCAGCAACAGAAATTATTTTAGCATCGGTAACGGCACCATTTGCAATTCGAGGTTGTGCAGCAGTTCCAGTTAAATCGCCAGCCAATTGTACAATACCTTTAGTATTAGCATCTGCATCTGAAACAGTTGATCCTGTTGCAATTGTTATATTAGACGAACCATCAAATGCAACACCATTAATTGTTCTAGGCGTTGCAAGTTTTGTAGCACTAGTTGCTAGCGTTGCATTTACTGCATTTGTTGCGTTCACAGCATTTGTTGCATTTGTTGCAAGTGTTGCTGTTGCTGCATTTCCTGCTATATCTCCAGTTACTTTAGCACCAGCAACTGATACTATTTTAGCATCTGTAACTGCTCCATTTGCAATGCGTGGTTGCGCAGCAGTTCCAGTTAAATCGCCAGTTAATTGAACAATACCTTTTGTATTGGCATCAGCATCTGAAACTGTAGAACCTGTTGCAATTGTTATATTAGACGTACCATCAAAGGCAACACCATTAATGGTTCTAGGTGTTGCAAGTTTTGTAGCACTAGCTGCGAGCGTTGCATTGGTTGCGTTTACAGCAAGTGTTGCTGTTGCAGCATTGCCTGCAATATCTCCTGTTACTTTAGTACCAGCAACTGATACTATCTTAGCATCTGTAACGGCACCATTTGCAATGCGAGGTTGCGCAGCAGTTCCTGTCAAATCGCCAGTTAATTGAACAATACCTTTTGTATTGGCATCAGCATCTGAAACTGTAGAACCTGTTGCAATTGTTATATTAGACGTACCATCAAACGCAACACCATTAATAGTTCTAGGCGTTGCAAGTTTTGTAGCACTCGCAGCAAGAGTTGCATTTGCTGCGTTGGTTGCATTAGTTGCGTTCACAGCATTTGTAGCATTAGTTGCATTTACAGCATTGGTTGCATTTGCTGCAAGTGTTGCTGAAGCAGCATTGCCTGCAATATCTCCTGTTACTTTAGCCCCAGCAACAGAAACTATTTTAGCATCTGTAACGGCACCATCTGCTAATTTTGCTGTTGTAACAGAGCCATCTGCTAAAACAAAATTTGAAAACTGTAAATCTACATAGCTTTTTACGGCTTTTACACTCGGATATTTTGTATCTGATGCAGCATCTGTAGAAACATTTGTAGACTTATTAGCAATTAATTCTTTTTGGTTCAGTGTATTATAAATAGCAGTTGTATCAAATTTTACTGCCCTTAGTTGTGTTGGTGTAACATATATGGTAGTACTATCGGCAAGATTAACCTTTAATGCTACGTCTGTTTTTTTAGCATAAGGCAACAACATGGCAGCCGTATCTGTGATTTTAACTTGATCCTTTGCCGAAGCTGCACTTGCAGAATAAAAAGCGTATGGAACAGTTCCAAAGGCCGAAGCACCTAAATCAATCAATTCTTTGGTATAATCCCAATTAGCAATTGGCGACAAAGGCTTTATAGCAATTTTTAAACCCAAAAAGTAAGGTCCGTTTGCCCAATCAACTTTATCTAACCCAGTTAGAGTTCCCCCAATTCGAGTTCCACTACCTATACTTATACTAAATACCCCAAGACCATCAGTAGTTGTTTGGAATAGTTCGGTTAGTACTTTGCTGCCATTGGCGGCATTTTGAATAATGCTGGCCTCCACAAAAACGGTTCGGTCTTTTGCCGGGTTAGAATAGTTATCCCTGGCAACTGCCTGAAAAAAGATTCCATTATTGGTTGGAGCAATTTGAGCTTCTACCCTTGTAGAAACAAAAAAGCCAAATACTAAAACGAAGACAAAAATTAATTTTTGCATACCTTATTTTATGTTTAAGGCGCGCAATTTAGATTTATGTCTAATAATAGACGAATGTCTATGGCTAAACCATGTCCTATTTTAGAAAATAGGACTAAAAAGACCTATCATATAATATTAATATTATATAAACTACTTCATTTCAAATAAAAATGGAAACCCAAAAGCTACAAAAGCAGTCCAAACAAAATATACTGGAAGGAAAACAGCAATGCTTTTTTCAACATCTTCCACCCCTACTTTGCCTCTAACAATTAAAAACAGTTTACGGCTTACGAGTATTAGGTTAAACAAAATGAGTAAATCGGCGCCAAGTACCGAGAGTCTATTGGGCGAAAATCCATAGCTGCTAATACGGTATGAAATCGAAGAAAGCGCTATTATATTTACGACAATAGTTAAAACGGACAATCCTAGTAGTAACCACTGGTTCATTTTTTGATCCGAAGACTTTGTAATTTCTGTTAAGGAAAACAAGATAAGTGCCATAACGGCTACTAAAAGCACATTAAATAGCATCAAAAAGTCTCTGTTTGAGTTGGGGTAATTGCCAGTTGCAATAACGGTAGCTATAAATATAAACAGGGTAACAAATACTATAGGTGTAAAAATCCTAGCTATAACCGGCGATATTTTGCTCACCAATTGGTTGTTGTTTTGTAACAAAAAAGCCGCAATAACTGGTACCGATGATAATCCAATAGGCACTAAATAATCTTGAAAATACTTTTCAATTCTTATGCCTATCAGTGAAAATAAACCTATGGTGATTGCGCAAAATAATCCACCCGCTATGAGCATCAGGCCTGACATCACCATAAAATCGCCATTAAAACGTAAAAATGAAATTCTACTATTACTTTTTGCAAAACCTCCATTCATAAATACATAACCAAATACAACCCACAATAATAGTGGCATATGAATGGCCGCCTGAACAATAGAATCGCTCTTTGGTAAATTGGGTAGTACATTCATATATACCACAGAGGCTACTGTAATAACAACCGGAACAATAAAACTTGATAAACCCTGCTTTTGCTTAATAATAAAATAAGCCATTAATGCACCAAATAATATAAGTCCAATATTGCGCGAATAATAAACATCTTGTTCAATTTTAATAAAATTTGGCACAAGTGCAATTATTGATGCTACAGCAGCAACACAAATAACCATCCATAATTCATTTTTGTTTCCCCAGTTTACACCTGGCTGAACATAATGTAAGCGTTCATGCCAAACCTTTGCTACAGGCTCATCTTTAATACTTTCAAACGCCGAGTTAAATGCTAATTTAAACTGAGTAGCATCTTGCCTATACATTAATTCTAGTGCAGCTGGATTTCCAATATTTTCTATAATTGAATTTGTCATATTTATATTTTTGTTTGTAATAATTTTTCTAACGCCTTTACGTGTTCAGCAAAAGCAGCTTTGCCAGATTCGGTAGCGGCATAGGAAGTATTAGGTTTTTTACCAATAAATTGTTTGGTCACTTTTAAATAACCAAGCTTTTCCAGTCCACTAATATGGCTGGCCATATTTCCATCGGTAATATCAAGCAGGTCTTTTAACATGGTAAAATCTACATGTTCATTCACCATCAGTATAGACATAATACCAAGCCGAATCCTACTCTCAAAAGCCTTATTTAATGTGTCTATAAAATATTTCACTGCTCGTATTTATAATAAATAATAAAGCCATACACAATATGTAAAATCCCAAAACCCATCATCCAAAACCACAAGCCAGCTTCTACAAAAAATGCAGCCGTAATGCCAAGCAGTAATTCAAGCACCGCCAAATACCAAATTGTATCTATCGAAAACTTACTTGCATTTAATAAAGCCATGCCATAAAATACCAACATAAAAGAGGGTATAAATTGAAATAATTGGTGGTAGGCAAATAGCAAACACATGATACCACCCACTAACAAGGGTATAAAAAAGTTGAGCATAAAACGCTTAGCGGTGCTATCCCAAACTTTTTCATTTCTCTTTTTTGCCTTTTTTACCGAAAAATAAACACCAGCAATTAATGAAACCACCAACGTTACAGTAAATACAACCGCTAAAGCTGTTACGTCTGTGATATTAAAATAGATAATGCTTGAAAATACAAGGATTGCCAAAACACCTACTACTACCCCAGCAATGCCACTTATAGATGAAAACTTGCTAGAACGCTCCATCAGTTGCTTTATTCCCTTAAGTGCCTGCAATTGTTCCTGTTCTTGATTCATAATATTAAATTAAAAGTACTTTGAAATACAAAGTTAATAAACAATACTATATCACAAAAAATATTTTTTAAATTGAAAATCAATGATTTAAGAAAATTAAAGCAGTGCTTCGTAGAGAACTTCTACCGGATGAAGGGCCTTTTCACCTGTTCCATCCTTAATTTGATGCCTACAACTAGTTCCTGGTGCAGCTACGGTGCAAGTAGCGGCATTGGTTCTAACTTTTGGAAATAAAACAAGCTCTCCTATTTGCATGGAAACATCATAATGTTCTTTTTCGTAACCAAAAGATCCAGCCATACCACAACATCCCGATGGAATAGTTTCTACAGTATAATTGGCAGGCAAAGAAAGTATCGCAACAGAATCAGCAATAGATCCAATTGCTTTTTGCTGACAATGCCCATGTAGTAAAAGAGATTTACGATTAGATGTAAACTTGTTTTGAGTAATATTGCCTGCGGCCATTTCTTTGGCTAAAAATTCGTCGATAGAAAAACTATTAGCAGATAAATGATGTGCTGCAATTAAATTATTATCTGTGGCTAAGTCAGGGTATTCATCTCTAAAAGTTAAAATAGCAGAAGGTTCAATGCCTATTAATGGGCTGTCCGAAGTAACCAAACCACTTAACAATTCAATATTTTTATTGGCAATGATTTTTGCTTTTCTAACAAGACCTTTTGAAAGCCATGTTCTCCCACTCTCTTCATGAACCGGTATCACCACCGCATAACCCAAAGCAGTTAATAATTGTACGGCTTTAATACCAATATGCGCATCGTTGTAATTGGTAAACTCATCGCAAAATAAATACACCGTTTTTATAGGTGATTTTGGAGCCACATAATTTTTTTGATACCAGTGCTTTAGTGTTTGCACAGATAATGTTGGCATGGATCTTTTGATGGCAAAACCAGATACCGCTTTAATAATAGAGCCGGTTACAATATTTGAAACGGCAAAATTATACAACCTTGGCATGAGAGAACCAACCTTAGCAGCAGCCGTAAAATTAGCTATCAGCTTGGATCTAAAAGGAACGCCATTGGCATCATAATAATGTTGTAAAAATTCGGCTTTTAATTTAGCCATATCAACATTAGAAGGACACTCCGACTTACAAGCTTTACAACTTAAGCAAAGACTCATAACGTCGTAAATTTCTTTATGGTTATATCTATTTTGCTCGGTAGAATGCGTTAAAAATTCACGTAAGATATTTGCTCTAGCCCTGGTGGTATCTTTTTCGTTTCGGGTAGCCATATAAGATGGACACATGGTACCTCCCGACAAATGCGTTTTACGGCAATCACCAGAACCATTACACTGCTCGGCGTGTTGTAAAATATCTTGTTTATGGAATCTAAATATAGTATCAAAGGCTGGTGTGCTTTGACCGGGCTCATACCTGAGCATATTATTCATGGATGGCGTATCCACAATTTTGTTAGGATTAAAAATTCCTTTTGGATCCCAAGTATATTTTACCTCCTTAAGTAATTTGTAATTTTTTTCACCCACCATTTGCTTAATAAACTCACCACGCAAACGACCATCACCATGCTCGCCACTTAATGATCCATCGTACTTTTTTACAAGTGTTGCCACTTCTTCGGCAATGGTTCTAAAAAGTTGATTACCCTCAACCGTTTTTAAATTTATAATGGGTCTTAAATGTATTTCACCAGAGCCAGCATGCGCATAATGCACCGAGTACAACCCATGCTTTTTTAATAGCTCATTAAAGTCTCTAATATAGGCTGGTAAATCGTTTACATCCACTGCCGTATCTTCAATAACAGGTACTGCTTTTTCGTCACCAGGTAAATTGCTAAGCAATCCAAGGCCTGCTTTACGGAGCGTCCATATTTTTTTGGTATCGGCACCAAATAAAACAGGAAAATGATATCCAAGTCCCGCAGCGCGCATGTCTGCTTCTACCGCGTTTGTAAGTGCTACAATTTCTTCTCTGGTTTCTCTTACAAATTCAATTACTAAAATAGCACCTGGATCTCCTTTTACAAAAAAACGGTTTTTACTTTGTTCTTTGTTTTCTTTGGTACATTCTAATATGTAATGATCAATTAATTCACTAGCACTAGGATTGTATTTAAGTCCAATTAAATTAGCGCGTAACGATTCATCGATGGTATTAAAATGAACACATAAAAGTCCAGTTTCTTTGGCAGGAGCTGGAACAACATTTAATTTAATTTCGGTAATAAAAGCAAGTGTACCTTCTGATCCTGCAATTAAATTACAAAAATTAAAAGCTGGGCCACCCGCTGTAAATGGGCTTGCATCCACAAGAACATCAATGGCATACCCTGTATTACGTCGTACAATAGATTTTTTAGGAAACTCTTTTTTAATTTCTTGTTGGTTGTCATAATTGCTAAGCATCGACCTAACCGACTTGTAAATTTTTCCTTCTAAAGTATTTAATTCACATTTAGCATGAAAATCATCATTACTAATGGTGTTAAAAACAACTTCAGATCCATCACTTAAATAAGCAGTAACTTCTAATAAATGCTCACGCGTACTTTTATAAATAACCGAATTGGAACCGCAAGAATTATTACCCACCATGCCACCAATCATTGCTCTATTAGCAGTAGAGGTTTCTGGGCCAAAAAATAAACCATGAGGTTTTAAAAATAAATTAAGCTCATCTCTAATCACACCAGGTTCTACCCTTACCCATCCTTCCTCTTTATTTAACTCTAAAATTTTTGTAAAGTGTTTAGATACATCCACAACAATACCATTTCCTACCACCTGACCTGCAAGTGAAGTACCTGCCGTACGCGGAATTAGTGATGTATTGTTAGCTGCAGCAAATGAAATTAAAGTAGCAATATCGGCCTTTGTTTTAGGGATAGCAACAGCAAGGGGCATTTCTCTATAACTAGAAGCGTCTGTAGCATATAAAGTACGCATGGTATTGTCAAAAAACAATTCACCCTGCAGTGTTTCTGCTAAACTTTGTAACGCTTTACTCATTGCTGCTTATTCTGCAGCAAATTTACTTAAAATTTAGAGACAAATTGATAATGTCCAGAACCAAGTTCAACCTTTACATATCCGTCTTTATTTTCAAGAATTTTGATTAACCCACCCATATTAATGGGCAATCCATTTTCTGTAATAGTTGCTGCATCTTTACAAGGAATATATACAGTAGCACTTGTATTTACGGGAATTGTAACATCCATTAAACAGTTGTTAGCCTCTACTTGCCAGCCACAACTTACAATACCATAATACGTTTCTAAACTTGCTTTTGCATTTTTAAACCCGCCACCAATATGTGGCATGATTTTTATATGCTTATAGCCTACTCCATCTTCGTACGTATCAATACCTACCATAGAACGGTACATCCAGTCTCCAATGGCACCGTATGCATAATGGTTAAATGAGTTCATTCCTACACTCTGAAAACTACCATCAGGCTTTTGCCCATCCCATCTTTCCCAAATGGTTGTAGCACCATTTTTTACAGGATACAACCAAGAAGGATAATTTTCTTGTAGTAATAATTTATAGGCTATATCCGAATAACCATATCTGGTTAATACATGACATAGATAAGGCGTACCCAAAAATCCTGTTGTTAAATGGTTGCCATAGGAAGCAATATTTTCTACTAATTTTTTTGCAGTTTGAGATCGTAAATTTTCAGGTAGCATATCAAATTGCAATGCCAACACATAAGCCGTTTGAGTACTAGAAACCAACCTGCCATTAGGTGTTACGTATTCTTGTAAAAATGCTGTTTTAACAGCTTGCAATAAATTGGTATAGTGCTGAACATCGATTTGGTTATTTAAAACTTTAGCAGCATTAACCAATAATTGAATAGAATTGGCATAAAATATTTGAGCGATCAAATTTTTATCTGTTACCGCAGATCTTCCATCATTGTCATCTTCTGGTCTAAAAAATAACCAATCCCCAAAATGCGAACCATTGTTCCATAAATTATTATTGGCAACGGCTCTTAAGCTTTCTACATAAGCTTTCATACTGTTGTATTGGTCAGCTAAAATTTTTGTATCTCCATAGGCTAAATACATATTCCAAGGAATAATGGTAGCCACATCAGACCAACCCGCACTATTTACATTGCCTTTACCCAATACATTTGGAATTACATGCGGCACACTCCCGTCAATTTGATCTGCTTCAAGATCTTTAAGCCATTTAGCAAAAAATGGGTGAACGTTTTTATTAAATGCTGCTGTTCTAGAAAACACCTGGGCGTCTCCTGTCCAACCCAATCGCTCATCTCTTTGAGGACAATCTGTGGGGACGTCTAAAAAGTTCCCTTTTTGACCCCATTCTATATTATGCTGCAATTGATTGATTAAAGTATTAGATGAAGTAAACTTTCCAATTGATTGCATATCAGAATGTAATACATGAGCAGCAAAATTTTCTTTTATAAGATCTCCAGGGTATCCAACAACCCTAACATACCTAAAACCTTGCCAGGTAAAGTGTGGTTCAAACACTTCTTCTCCATCTCCTTTTAACACATAGGTTGTCTGCGCTTTTGCAGCACGTAAATTGTCTGTATAAAAATTGCCATTTTTATCTAATACTTCGGCATGGTATAGCGTAATCGTATCTCCTTTTTTCCCTTTCACTTTAAATGAAACCCATCCTGATAAATTTTGTCCAAAGTCTAAAACTGTTTCTTTTTTTGGAGTTACTATAATTGTTTTAACTGTTAATTTTTCCTGCTTTTTAATAGGCTCATTTTCTGTTGAAATCAAATTTGCATAACCAAAGCTAGCAACCTTAACACCACTCCATTTTGCATCATTAAATGAAACGGTATTCCAACCGTTTTGCTCAAGTCTTGCATCGATGGTTTCTCCATTATAAATTTCAGAATAAGTTATTGACCCAACACTTGATTTCCAAGTATCATCTGAAATAACTAAAGCAGTGGTACCATCTGTATAGGTGATATGCATTTGAAATAATAATGCAATATCAGCCCCATACGTATTTTTATTGTTTGAAAAACCTATGATGCCTCTATACCAGCCACTACCAAGGGTTACACCTACTACGTTTTGACCTGTTGAAACCAAATTTGTTACATCATATCGTTGGTATTGCAACCTTTTATTGTAGCTAGTCCAGCCGGGTGTTAAATAAGCATCACCCATGCGCTTACCATTAATGGACGCTTCATACATTCCATGAGAAGTAATAAAAACAACTGCCGATTTTATTTTTTTAACTGTATTAAATTGTTTTCTAAATAACGGACTTGGTCTGTTTTGGTTTTCCTCAAAACCAGGCATAATCCATTGTGCTTTCCAATCATTTGTATTAAAATATCCAGTAGAAAAACTAGCCTCTTTACTCCATGCTGGTGTAACATTATTTTGATCCCAAACTTTAACATGCCAAGTATACGTTGTATTTGAAGCAAGTACGTTTCCTTTGTATACTATCATCACAGAACTATCACTATTTACACGGCCAGAATTCCAAACCACATCTTTTCCATTTTTAACTTCTATTTGATATGCAAGCTGATGTGTATTTCGATTAGCAGCATCCATAATCCATGTAAACCGAGGCTGTAAGGCAGTTATACCATTTGGTTCCACTAAATTTTGGGTAAGCATTTTGGTTACCACAACTTGCGCATGAAGCCAGCAAAAACAAAGAGTCATGGATAAAAAAAGGATCAATTTTTTCATTGGATGGCATTTATGATTTAAAAGATAATTCAAAATTTATAAATAAAAGAAATTAATTTAGGGTCTATGAAAACAAATATCAAAATCCTGTATGTCCTAGTTTTTTTAGGCATTTTTGTGAGCGGCAAAAGCCAAACCAATAGCAATTATGCAGTCAATAAAAATCTTCCTTATTATTCGAAAAGTATTTGTGATACAAATGCCTATATCAAAGAACAATGTTTACTAGATATTTACAAACCTATTGGTAAAACAAATACGCCTGTTATCGTTTGGTTTCATGGTGGAGGACTCACGGGTGGCACTAAATCCATTCCAAAAGAATTACTAGACTATGGCTATTTAATTGTTTCGGTAGAATATCGTTTAAGCCCTAAAGTAAAAGCGCCAGGATATATAGAAGACGCTGCAGCAGCCACTGCGTGGGTGTTTCAGAACATTGCAACATATGGAGGAAATGCACAACAAATATTTTTATCTGGACACTCTGCAGGTGGCTATTTAGACCTCATGATTGGATTAGAAAATAAATGGTTGGCCAAATATGGCATTAGTACAAATTCTATCGCAGGCCTTTTACCATTAAGCCCTCAAGTAATAACGCATTATACAATACGTGATGAAAATGGTATTTCAAAGTATCAACCCTTAATTGAAGGATATGCGCCAGTTTACCATATCAAAAAAAATACACCTCCTATTGTTTTAATTACAGGTGATAGAGAAATGGAACTTTTAGGCAGGTATGAAGAAAACGCCTACTTTTTTAGGATGATGAAAGTCATTGAAAATAATAATGTCAAACTTTTTGAACTTGAAGGTTTGGATCATGGTGAAATGATGAAACCTGGTATAAGTATACTCATGAAAGAGATAGCTACTATACTTAAGAAATAAATATAATATGTCAAGCAAATTTGACTATATTTTATCCCCAAATTGCTAATAATTAACACATTTCGGTGTATATCTACTTAAATTCGATGAAAAATTTGGTAAAGAATCCCGTTTTGTTTAACATTATGAACGATTTGCTTGTCAAATTTATTTATTAACCTATTATTAAACAGACCAAACAAAATCTTATGAAAAGTTTGCTTTTAGTTTTTTGTTCTGTTTTGTGCATGTTAACTGCAACATTTGCACAAACACGACAAGTTTCCGGAAAGGTAACCGGCCCGGACAACAAGGCAGTAGCAGCAGCTACCGTTAAGATCAAGGGTAGCACAACTGCTACTTCAACAAGTACTGATGGTTCTTTTAGCATTAAAGCGCCAGCAGGAACTCTTGTTTTAGAAATTTCTTCACTAGGCTTCGCAACCAAAGAAGTTAGTGTGGGTGCTTCTCAATCTAGCGTTTCAGTATCACTTGCAGCACAATCTTCAGATTTATCTGATGTGGTTGTAACAGCACTTGGTGTTAAGCGTGAGAAAAAGGCTTTAACCTATGCTTCTCAACAAGTAAGTGGCGACGAATTAAGAAAAGGCGCCAACTTTAACTTCATGGACGCATTAAGTGGTAAAGCAGCTGGTATTGATATCAAAATCAGTGGCTCTGGCGCTGGTGGTTCAACCAAAGCTGTGCTAAGAGGTGCTAAATCACTTATCGGAACATCAGAAGCGTTATACGTAATTGATGGTGTACCAATGGTAAACAACAAAGGTGGACAACCTGGTTCTTACGGTGGTACTGATGGTGGTGATGGTCTTTCTTCTATCAATCCTGCCGACATCGAAAGTGTAAACGTTTTACGTGGCGCTAACGCATCTATCCTTTATGGTAGCCAAGGTGCAAACGGTGTAATCGTTATCACAACTAAAAAAGGTAAAGCGGGTAAAACAACTGTAGACTTTAACCATAGCACAATTATTGATCAAGTTTCTGGTGTTCCAGACTTACAATTCTCTTATGGTGCGGTTAATGGTTCTGACTATAACTGGTCTAAAACAAAGTCTAACTATTACCAAAACAATTACGTTAATGAATTCTTTCAAACTGGCGTAAACGTTACCAATTCAGTTTCTGTAAGTGGTGGTAATGATAAAACAACTGCGTTTTTCTCTTATGCAAATATGAATGTTAAAGGTGTAATGCCAACTAACACGTATAATAAGCATAACGTTACCTTAAACCAATCAACAAAATTATTTAATGACAAGTTAACGGTAAGTTCTAATGTAATCTTCTCTTATGAAGAATCTAAGAACCGTCCAGGTGCTGGTTATTACAATAACCCATTAACTGGTTTATATTTATTTGCTCGTGAAAGAGATTTCAATTCTTATAAAACAAACTATCAAGTATTTAATCCTGATAGAAACATTTATAAAATGAATTGGTACTCTACCGAGGAAAAACAAAATAACCCTTATTGGGAAATCAACAACAACTCTAAACTTCAAACTTCACACCGTGTAATTGCAAACGTAAAATTATCTTACGACATTGCTAAGCACATTAAGTTTGAAACAAGAGCAAACATCGATTACAATAACATGTTAAGAGACAACCGTTATGCAGCGGGTGGTAACTCTGTAAGTGTTAGCCCTAATGGTACTTGGTCATATTCTAAATACAACGACCAAGCATTATATGCCGATGGTATTTTCACGTACAATAACACTTTTGGTAATTATTCTGTATCTGCTCTTGCTGGTGCGAGCTACCAAAAAAATACTTTTAACAATGGTATGAGTGTTGGTAACGGTACTGTAGCGCTTATGTATCCAAACTTCTTTACGTTTGCGAACATGCCTTACAACGTTATCTTCAACCAAACGTTTAACAAAACCATCAAACAAGGTGCATTTGCAAACGTTCAGTTAGGTTACAAAGACATGTTCTATGTAGATCTTTCTGCACGTAACGACTGGGCTTCTACCCTAGCATTAACAGGTAACCAATCTTACCTTTACCCAGCTGTGGGTATCTCAGGTATTGTTAGCCAAATGGTTAAATTACCAGAAGTAATTTCTTACATGAAAGTTAGAGCTTCATACTCTCAAACTGGTAACGAAGTTCCTTATAACGTGGTTAACCCTTGGAACTCTATTAATGGTTCTGGCGGCCCAACAGGTATTGGTGGTATCGCTAGAAACACACAAGTTCCTTTCACCAATTTAAAGCCTGAAATTATTGAAGGCAATGAATATGGTTTAGAAATGAAATTGTTTAAAAACAAAATTGGTGTAGACTTCACTTACTACAAAGATATCAGCACCAACCAATTCTTATCATTAGCAGCTCCTTCTGGATCTGGTTATACATCTTACTATGTTAACGCTGGTAGAATTGAAAACTCAGGTTTTGAATTAACTGTAGATGCACAAGTTGTAAATGGCAATAATTTCAAATGGAAAACAGCTGTTAACGTTTCTCAAAACAAAAACTTAATTGCAGAATTAATTGCTTCTAACCCTAACTACCAAGTTGGTGGTGATGATGAAGGTTTTGCTTCTGTAATTAGAGCTGGTGGTTCATTTAATGATCTTTGGATTTTTAAATTTGCTAGAAACAGCGCTGGTCAAATTATCTTAAATAGCACTTCTGGTGTTCCAACCAAAGCAGCTACTCAAGAAAAAGTAGGTAACGTTAACCCTGATTTCTTATTAGGTTTCAACAACAACTTTACATATAAAAACTGGTACGCTACTGTACTTGTTCAAGGTAAATTTGGTGGTGTTGCATTCTCTAAAACAGAAGCTTTCTTAGATTCTTACGGTGTAAGCCAAAGAACTGCTGATGCAAGAGATAAAGGTATGATGCCAATCAATGCAATTCAAGGTACTACTGCTGTTACTTCTATCGATCCAGCAATTTACTATTCTGCTGTAGGTGATAGAAATAAAATCATGGAACCTTACTTATTTTCTAGAACAAACGTAAGATTAGGTCAATTGGTTTTAGGTTACAACTTAAAATCTAAAAACCCTAAATCAATCATTAAAGATGCGAACTTCTCATTAGTAGGTAGAAACTTATTCTTCTTCTATAAAGATGCTCCATTTGATCCAGAACAATCTATGAGTACTGGTAACGGCATGCAGTCTAACGACGTGTTTGGCTTACCTTCTACAAGATCTTATGGTATCAATGTTAAGTTTACTTTCTAAAAATTTTATAAATACATTAGTATGAAACAATTATTTATTGCATCAGTCATTCTAATTGCCTTTGGATCTTGTACAAAAGATTTCCAAGCTGCCAATCAGAATCCGAATCAAATTTCTGATGAGATGCTTAAGCAAGACTTCAACCTAGTAGGTTCGCCTTTCTCTGGTATGTTGTACGAGCTGCATGGTAATCAGGGTAGTCAAACTCAAGAAGATTTATGTTATGACTCTTGGATGGGCTACATGAACACACCAACCGATTTCGTTGGTAACGTTAACAACACTACTTATTACATTCGTTGGAATGGATACTGGGGTCGTCAATACGGCAACATCATGTCTCCTTCTAAACAAGTAATTCAATTAGCAAAAGACAATGGTTTACCATTATTTGCTACTTGGGCTAAATTAATTAGAGTATTATCTATGTCTCGTTTAACAGCGATTCATGGTCCTATTATCTATTCTAATTATGGTTCTACTGCTTCAACTATCTTATATGACAAAGAATCTGATTTATACAACACTTTCTTTGCTCAATTAGATACCATCCAATCTGAGTTTGGTGCAAATAAAACCTATGCAGGTTTTGCTAAGTTTGACCCTAGCTACAAAGGAAATATTTCTGCTTGGATGAAAGTAGTAAACTCTTTAAGATTAAGACTTGCTATTCGTTTATCTAAAGTTTCTCCTGCACTTGCAAAAACACAAGGTGAAAAAGCAATGGCAGATCCTGCTGGCTTAATTGCAACAAACGCAGACAACTTTAATATCTCTTTACTTGGTAACATTATGCCTGTAGGTATGATTTGTTTCCAGTGGGATGATACACGTATGGGTGGTCCAATCGAATCATTTATGGTGGGTTTAAAGGATAATAGAATTTCTAAATTCTTCTCTCCTGTAACTGATCCTGCTTTACATGCAGATCATCCTAGTTCTCCATACAAGGGTATTAGAAATGGTGCTTACATTGGTGCTAAAATCCAACGTGTACCATTCTCTAAAGTTTCTACAGACTTTAATACCGTTCAAACTAGAAGACACTTTACTGCTTCAGAAGTTTACTTCTTAAAAGCAGAAGCTGCTTTAAGAGGTTGGGCTGGTGCTGGAAGTGCAAAAACAAACTACGAGACTGGTGTTAAATTATCATTTGATGATTGGGGTGCTGGTGGAGCTGATGCTTACTTAGCAGATGCAACAAGCAAACCTATCAACTATGTAGACCCAATCGATTCTCGTAACAACTTTACTGCTCCATCTACTATTACAGTAGCTTGGAATGAAGCTGATAACAATGAGCTTAAATTAGAGAAAATCTTAACTCAAAAGTACCTTGCTACTTTTACCAACACTTTAGAAGCTTGGGTTGACCACAGAAGAACTGGTTATCCTAAAATTCCAACTGTTGCTAAGAACGACTCTGGTCCAGATTGGGGTACTATCCCAGCAGGACAGTTTATTAAGAGAATGCCATTTATTAACGGTGAAAGAACTGGTAATACTGCTGGTGTTGCTGATGCCGTTTCTAAAATGGGCGCTGGTGCAAAAGATGATATTGCAACTCGCTTATGGTGGGATACAGGTGTAGCTACTAACTTCTAAACTATACTTAGTTGATATTAAAAAGCCCTCCGATAAATCGGAGGGCTTTTTTTATGTAAAATTTTGTGCTAATAATTTTACCTAGCTCCTAGTGTTTATGATCTAACTGCGTTAAATATCGCTCCGGAAAATTAGTTGTTATATAAGTTATTCCTTGCGCAACAAGGGAGTTAAAATCTTCATCCTTGTTAACAGTCCAGCTACCAAGCATTAAATTTTGCTTTTTAGCATTAGCTGCTATTGTAGGATTGCCAAAAAACTGCGCATAATTAAAATTGATACCATTAAATTTTGCAGCTATTACTTCTTCCAAAGACTTATTATTTTCGAGATATAAAACAGTTGCATTAGGTCTATTTCTTCTAATCGTTTGTAACACTTCAAAATCAAAACTGATGTAAATAATTCGGTCTTCGATGCCCAGTTTTTTAGCAAGCGTAATTGTTTCAGTGGTTGTTAGTTGGCTTGTGGTATTACTTAAAAGGGCAGCCTTAATTTCACAAATTAAGAGTGTGTGATGGTTAGTAGCAGTACCTTTTTTAAAATAATCTTCTAATAATGGTAAGTCTTCCCCATTGCTTAGCTTTTTTGCATTGAGTGCTTCATATGTTTTTAACTCAATGGTATCACCAAAATGTGTTGGATCATGGTTTACCACCAGTTTGCCATCTAGTGTACGACGTACATCAAACTCACTTCCGTAAGCTTTTATTTCGATGGCTTTTTGTAGTGCTGCTATAGAATTTTCTGGCAAGTTAAATTCTTTCCAGGCACCTCTGTGTGCAATGATTTTTGTTTCTTGGGCCTTCATTTGTTGTAACATACATAAAGAGGCAAGGGTGAAAAAAAGTTTTTTCATGTTGTTTATTTTAATTGCTGCAAGGCTTTAGCAACAGTAGAATCTTTACTATTGAGTATTTGATAATAGCCTTCACTTCTCCATATTTGTCTAGCCATTAAAGCCTTAATGGATTGTAACAAATAAGTTTTACCCTCTGCCGAAACCTTGTTAGCTACAATATTGTCCTTTGCAGCAGCAGCAACAAAATCATTCCACTCGGGCGTGCCGGGTATAAATTCGTTGGCAAATTGTTGAGGGGTTTTAAAAGACGTAAAATACGCACGGTTGTTTTTATATAACTGGTATACAAAATTAGAAAGCGTATTGGACAAGTACAATTGCATAATTAAAGTGTCTTGTAAACTTGTAGCAAGAGGTACTATAACATCGGGGGTAATACCGCCACCTCCATATAAAATATGACCTCCAGGTGTTTTGTATTTTTTGCCTTTTAAAACACTTGAATCTGTTTTATCTAATAAACCACTATGATAACGGTCTTCTAATTCTTGTTCATATTTTTCTTTACCAACTGCATAGGTTTTTTGAATATTTCTACCTAGCGGTGTGTAATACCTTGCAATCGTTAAACGAACGGCACTGCCATCGGTTAAGTTAAACTGTTGCTGCACAAGTCCTTTACCAAAGGATCTTCTTCCAATAATTGTTGCTCTATCCCAGTCCTGTAAGGCTCCCGCTAAAACTTCACTAGCAGAGGCAGATGTTTCATCAATTAACACCGTTAGTTTTCCGGTTTCAAATAAACCTGGGCGTTTACATATAAAATCATTTCTTTTACTATTTGAACCTTCGGTATATACAATCAATTTGTTATCGCTTAAAAACTCGTCTGCAATATCAACAGCTTCTTGTAATAAGCCCCCTCCATTGCCCCTAAGATCAAGCACCATCGATTTCATTCCCGCTTTTTGTAACTTTTCTAAGGACTCCATAAATGATTCATAGGTTCTATCAGAAAACTTATTGATTTTAATATATCCAATGGTGGGTTGCATCATATATGCAGCATCAATTGGCGATACCGGAATAACACCTCTTGTAATGGTAAAATTTTTCTTTTTTTGATCCCGTAAAACAGTAATTTTTACAGTACTACCTTCTGGTCCTCTAAGTTTAGATCTAATCCAGTCTGCGTCTAAATTTTTACCGTATAATTGTAAGGAGTCGTTGGCTGTTAAAATTTGATCACCTACCTGTAAACCAGCCTTAAACGAAGGGCCATCCTTAAACACATTCATGACGTTTAGCGTATCGTGTAAGAGTTGAAATTCGATTCCAATACCCATAAAACTACCGGCAATATCATCGTTAAATTCCTCTAAATCTTTGGCAGGGATATACGCCGAGTGTGGATCTAAATGAGAAAGTAAAGCATCGGCAACAAGCGCATTGATACTATCTGAAGCTACCGGATCTACATATTTACTGTTGATAAGAGAAACCAGTTCTTGCACCGAACTACGTCCAGAAAATCCTAAAAACTTACCGCCAGCGGTGTTGTCACGTAATTGATATCCAATGGTCATGCCAACAACCATCACAACAGACAACAAAACAGGTAACCACAAACTAATTTTCTTTTTTTGATCGTTCATTTTTTCTAATTATTTAGGCGTCCTTACAAATATCCTATTTAAAAACATAAAATTGCCCTAAAACCTTAAATATTAGTTAGATAAAGGCTATTTTGTCAGAGATATTTTCGTACTTCGTAGTATCATTTTTAAACTAAAAAATTATGCGGGTAACTTTAATTGCAGACAGTGGCGCTACCAAATGTGAGTGGTGTTTACTGGTAGATGGCAAGAAAAAAAAGACCATACTTACAGATGGCCTCAGCCCCTATTTTTTATCTGCTGCTCAAATCACAGCGCTTTTAGAACAGCACTTACTTCCAAAAATTAAGAACTTCCCTCCTAAAAACATATTTTTTTATGGTACAGGTTTAGCCAATCCGGCTAATGCCAAAGTCATCAATAGTGTTTTAAAAAGCTTATTTAGCAAAGCAAAAATTGAAATCAACAATGATTTAGATGCTGCTGCTAGAGCTCTTTGTGGCAAACAAAAAGGAATTGCCTGTATTTTAGGCACAGGTGCAAATGCAGGATATTATAATGGCAGCAAAATTGCAAAAAACAGTCCGGGGCTTGGATATATTTTAGGTGATGAAGGCAGTGGCGCATATCTAGGCAAAAAAGTAGTGCAGTATTATTTGTACCAAACATTTGACGAAGAGCTGATGGCGCGTTTTAACAAACGATTCAATACCAGTAAAGACGATATTTTAAACCACGTTTACAAGCAACCCCTTGCCAATAGATACCTTGCCACTTATGCAATATTCTTAAGCGAGAACCGAGGGCATTACATGATTGAAAATATCATTGAAGATGGATTAAATGATTTCTTTTTTACGCATCTCTATAAATTTAAAGAAAGCTGGAAACTTCCAATCAATTTTGTAGGCAGTGTAGCCTATGGTTTTAAAGATGTATTAAAAGAACTTTGTCATACCTACGAATTAGAACTGGGTAAAGTTTTAAAAGCACCAATGGAAGGCTTAATTACCTTCCACAAATAAATTTACATGGCTTCATTTACAAGAATTACAGAACAAGATTCTAATTACAGACAATTGCAAGACATGTCTGTAATGGAGGTTCTTACAAGTATTAATAAAGAAGATCAAACAGTACCAGTAGCAGTAGCTGCAGCCATCAACGATATTGAAAAAGTAGTGAGCATTGCTATCGAAAAAATGTTACAAGGTGGTCGTTTATTTTATATGGGTGCTGGTACAAGTGGCCGACTTGGCATTGTTGATGCCAGCGAATGTCCACCTACGTATGGCGTACCTTATGGATTGGTAATAGGTATTATTGCTGGTGGAGCACATGCCATTACCAACGCCGTAGAAAATGCCGAAGATGATACAACACAAGGTTGGCTTGATTTACAAGCGCATAACATTAACGCTAACGATGTTGTGATTGGTTTAGCAGCTAGTGGCACAACTCCCTATGTAATCAATGCGCTTCAAAAATGCAATGAAAATGGTATTACCACCGCAAGTATTTCTTGTAACCCTGGCTCACCATTATCGGATGCTGCAAAATTCCCTATCGAAGTGGTGGTAGGTCCCGAATTTGTTACCGGTAGTACCAGAATGAAAAGTGGTACAGCGCAAAAACTGGTGCTTAATATGATTTCTACTGCAGTAATGATTGGGCTTGGCCGTGTAGAAGATAACAAAATGGTGAATATGCAACTCACCAACGAAAAACTAGTAGACAGAGGTGTACATATGCTTATGAAACAAATTAATAGTACCAATTACGATGAAGCAAAATCTTTATTATTACAACATGGTTCTGTTAAAAAAGCTACCGAAGCATATTTAGGTTCTTAATAATCTTTCATGCATAACATAGAGCCTTTTTTTAATTGGAGACATTTATACACCGCCGAAGAGGACCCTCAATCTCCTTTTTACGGGCGTACTTATTCCGAATTTGAATTTACGCAGGTTATTTACAATTACTACATTCATCCACAATGGGATGATTTTGGCAGCCGCACGCTCTATTTAAAAATATTATTTGTAGATTATGATGAGCAGTTTGCTATTGTTGAATTGATGGGTGAATGGAATGATGCAATCGAAAATGACATCATGGAACTCAAAAGAGAAATTGTAGATCAATTATCTAAAAAAGGGATTTGTAAATATATTTTGATTTGTGAAAATGTTTTAAATTTTCATAGCAGCGATAAAGAATATTATCAAGAGTGGTACGAAGAAGCTTCAGAAGAAAATGGCTGGATGGTTGCCATCAATATGCCGGAACAAACACAGCAGGATTTTAAACAAAAAAAACTACATTATTATATCGAGCTCATGCAAATTGACAATTGGCGAAACTTTACACCAGCCCATTTATTTGAAAAAATAAATGTAGAATTGTCAAATCGACTTACATTATAATAATTGATACTTGGCGTTTTCACGGAGCCTTACAGTACAGGTCTCTCCTACAGTAATTCCCGGTTCAAAACTAGCTACCTGTAATACCAAACCTTCTAATTGTACCTGCACTAAGTAATGACTACCCATAAATGAAACTGCTATTACTTTGCCTTGTAATCCAGCAGTATCAGGCTTTTCCAACACTATTTGCGAAGGTCGAATAAAAATTTGTTGCTCAATATTTGCGTTTGGCACCAGTGTAGTAATAGCCGGAAACATAGCAGCACTTATACAATTACAAGTACCCAATAGTGCCGCTTCATATTCATTACCTGGTGCATAAAAAATAGTATCTGGGTTATCATCTCTAATTATAGCACCATCTTTTATAAGGAGCATTCTATTGGCCCATGGAAGTAAATCTGCAGCATCGTGGGATACTAAAATACAAGTAGTATCAAAATGCATTGCAATATCTGCAATAACATCTTGCATGATTTGCTTATGAATTTTATCGAGGTTCGAAAACGGCTCGTCCAGTAATAACAATGAGGGCTCGGTAGTAAGTAATTGCGCAAGTACAATACGCTGTTTTTCGCCACCCGAAATTTGATTGGTTTTACGCGAAAGCAAATGTTCTATTCTACAAACCTTATAAATATGTTGAGCCCTTGCTTCCGGTATTTTACGGGCCATGTCTAAAAGCTCTTCTACCCTATAATTGTTTCGGAGCTCAAAGTGTTGCGATAAAAAGGCAATTTTTTGATGACCCGGAATAAGCTGCTCACTAGGCATTAAAACACGTTCTCCATTAAAATGTACTGATCCTGAGTTGGGTTCCAATAAACCCGCTATCAATTTTAAAAGCGTGGTTTTACCAGAACCAGTTTCACCAGCAATCGCTAGTTTTTGACCCTTAGGCAAAGTAAAAGAAATGGTATTGGCATTACCACCCCCCGCATGATTTTTTGCAACTTCACGTACCTCTAATAAAAACATGGAATAAAATTAAGCCATTCACCCATTAGCTACCGGTAAATCGTATATTTGAACATAAATATTTTAAAAATGGCTTTACCCGTAAATAATTCTAAAGCAGGCAAACCTGGAACTAAAAACCAGGCCAACAAAGCGCAGGGATCTAAATTTATTGCTAAACCAGGTACCAAAGCGGTAACTGTAGGCAAAAAACCTATTAAAACAGGCGGTTCACGAGGAAGTTAATAGTTTAATATATTAAGTCTTCGTAGGCAGCTTGCAGTTCTGAATAGGCATGCTTGTCCCCTGCTATCTTGCAGGCTTCCAACCCCTTTTCATACCATGTAATAGCCTCAGTGGTTTGCTGCATTTTTTCAAGCAATTTGGCTAAATGGTAGTATGTACCCACGTAACTTGGCGTTTCTGTAACGATTGCAGTAAATAATGCCTTGGCCTCATCGTCTTTACCAATTTTGATATACTCGAGGGCTAAAGCGTGCCTTAAAAAGTTATCTGAGGGTTGCTGGTCCAAAAAACCAAGCAATTTTTCTATTCGGTCCATAAACCAAAGATAGCCGAACTTTGTATTTAAAAAGCTACCTATATTTGCAATTAGTTGCATAAACAACTATGTATTTATATACCACAAATTAGATCTCATGAAAATATTAGTTTGTATTAGTAAAACACCAGACACCACGGCTAAAATTGCATTTTCAGATGCTGCCAAAAAATTTGATGAAGCAGGTGTTCAGTGGATCATCAATCCTTACGACGAATGGTATGCGCTTGTCCGTGCCATTGAATTAAAAGAAAAAGACCCAAGCGTTACCATTCATTTATTAACGGTTGGTTTAGCAGACGCAGAACCTATTATCAGAAAAGCACTTGCATTAGGTGGAGATGAAGCTATTAGGATCAACGCAGATAGTTCAGATAGTTATTATGTAGCTGCGCAAATTGCAGCAGTTGCTAGCACCGAAAAATATGATTTAATTTTTACCGGTAAAGAAACCATCGATTACAATGGGGCTAGTGTAGGTGGTATGCTTGCTGCGATGTTAGATGCCCCTTATTTGTCTTTGGTTACCTCTTACTCTATAGATGGAAATACTTCTACCATCACCAGAGAAATTGAAGGTGGAGAAGAAGTACTAACCGTAAATACGACTGTAGTTGTTAGTTGTCAAAAAGGTGTTGCAGAACAAAGAATTCCAAACATGCGCGGCATTATGGCTGCACGCACAAAACCACTAAAAGTGCTAGAACCCGCTGCAGCAGACACTTTAACGAGTATCGAAAGCTTTGAATTACCAGCTCCAAAAGCAGGCGTAAAACTTGTAAGCTCAGATAACGTTGAAGAACTTGTAAAACTTTTACACGAAGAAGCAAAAGCTATTTAATTCATTTCAACATTTTTATTATGGTACTCGTATATATAGATCATCAAGACAATCAAATTAAAAAAAGCACACTTGAAGCTATTTCATATGGCGCTGCTGTAGCTGCTCAGTTAGGCACCGAAGTGCACGGTTTATTATTAGGCAATGTTACTGAAGATTTGAGCACACTAGGTCAATACAACTTAAAAAATATCTATCAAATATCAGATGCATCTCTTTCAAATTTTGATGCACAAGTATTTGTAAAAACAATTGCAGCTGCTGCTACAAAAGTGGGCGCTACTACACTTATATTTTCACACAACCAAACAGGTAAAGCGGTTTGTGCAGGTGTTTCTGCTTTATTAAAAGCAGGACTTGTTTCAGGAGCCATTGCACTTCCAAAAACAGATGCCGGTTTTGTTGTAAAAAAATCGGTGTTTTCTGGAAAGGCATTTGCCAATGTTTCCATTTCAACAGCGGTAAAAATAATTGCTATAAGCCCTAATAGTTATAAAATTGAGGGTGGCGCATCCGCTACAGCAACGATCACTCCTTTAGACATTCCTGTTACTACAGGTCATATAAAAATTACTGCCGTAAATAAAACAAGTGGCGAAATTTCTTTAACAGAAGCCGACATTGTAGTAAGTGGTGGACGAGGGTTAAAAGGCCCAGAAAACTGGGGAATCTTATTAGACCTTGCTAAAGAGCTTGGCGCAGCTACTGCCTGTTCTAGACCCGTTGGTGACGCACATTGGCGCCCACACCACGAGCACGTAGGTCAAACAGGCGTTCAGGTAGCCCCTAATTTATACATCGCCATTGGTATTTCTGGTGCAATCCAGCACCTTGCTGGCGTAAATAGAAGTAAAACCATAGTCGTTATTAACAAAGACCCGGAAGCGCCGTTTTTTAAAGCAGCAGATTATGGAATTGTTGGTGACGCATTTGAAGTGGTACCTAAATTAACCGAAGCGATTAAAAAAATGAAAGCTTCGGCTTAGTTTTTATACGCCTTCTGTTCAATTCTATATTTTTTGAATTAATTTCGTGTTGTCTATGAAAAAAATAGAACTCGAAATAGTAGCCCTCTCCCATAGCATTACCCAATCGCATTCTTATGCCGTTGTATTAGGTGAAGCAGGTGGCGGTTCTAGACGTCTTCCTATTGTTATTGGTGGTTTTGAAGCACAAGCCATTGCTGTTGCTTTAGAAGACATGCACCCTAGTAGACCACTCACCCACGATTTACTTAAAAACTTCATAACGGCGTTTCATGTAGAATTACAAGAAATCATTATCAATGATTTACAAGAGGGTATTTTTTATGCCAAATTGGTTTGCTTTACAGACCATGACACCATAGAAATTGACTCCCGAACTTCTGATGCCCTTGCATTAGCCGTTAGATTTGGATGCCCCATTTACACCTACGAACATATCTTAGATAATGCAGGTGTTTTAATGGATGAAGGTGGTGTAAGCAAACAAAAAATAGAAGCCGTTGGCGGGGAGCAATCCTTCGATGATCAAGATGATATTACCAAACTAGATTTAATAGCACTTGAACAATTACTACAAGAAGTACTAGAAAATGAAGACTATATAAGAGCCATTGCCATACGCGACGAGATGCAAAAAAGGAAAAGCAAATGATTTGTTTTCCTACCTGCAAAATCAATCTAGGACTGCGTATCACACAAAAAAGAGCAGATGGTTTTCATGCTCTTGAAACCGTTTTTTATCCATTATCACTTACAGATGCATTAGAAATCATTAGTGCAGATTCAAATGCATCAACGCCCCTTACATTTACCAGTTCTGGATTAACCATTGGTGGCTCTGAAGCGGATAATCTTTGTTGTAAAGCATATTGGTTGCTAAAAAAAGACTATCCTAACTTACCCAATATTAAAATGCATTTGCATAAAAATATTCCCATGGGTGCTGGGCTTGGCGGAGGATCGTCAGATGGCGCTTTTACGCTAACTCTACTAAATCAACTTTTTAATTTACAAATAAATGAGCAAGCTTTATTGGATTATGCTTTACAGCTTGGTAGTGATTGTCCATTTTTTATTTTAAATAGACCAGCATTTGCTACTGGAAGAGGTGAAATACTTACACCTACCAATGTTAACCTAGAAGGCTATTCCATTATTGTAGTAAATCCGGGGATTGGCATTTCAACGAAAATGGCTTTTTCACTCATTACGCCAAATCAACCAAGCACACATCTTCCTGATATTTTAAATTTACCCATCAATGCTTGGAAAGATGCGCTCATCAATGATTTTGAAGCACCGATATTTAAAGCTTATCCGGAACTACAAACTATTAAAGAAACACTTTACCAAAAAGGTGCTGTATACGCTGCTATGACAGGAACAGGAAGTACTGTCTATGGAATTTTTCCTAGCTCAATAATTGATGTAATCGGTTTTGATTTTCCATCCAATTATTTCGTTCACATTCAATAGTATTAGATAAACTATCGTTTGTTTGTTTTACTGTTTATTATTTGGTGAAATCTCATTTTAATGTTAGCCAATTTTTAATTAATTTACGTCCACGATTGCCTGCCATAGTTTGCTTTATTCCTGAACTTTAATTGGGTTACACATGCTTGTTTCTAAAAACAACCAGGGGTTGTATGATCCCGCTTTTGAACATGATGCTTGCGGCATCGGTTTTGTTGCTAATATCAAAGGCATTAAGTCTCATCAGAATATTTCTGATGCACTTACTGTATTAGAAAACATGGAGCACCGTGGTGCTTCTGGATTCGAAAAAAATACAGGTGATGGTGCTGGACTCATGATTCAAATTCCACACGAATTTTTCTTTGATGAATGTATGGCACTTGGCGCTCATTTACCTGACTATGGTAAATATGCTGTTGGTGTTTTATTTTTCCCAAAAGACAATGCATTAAAAGAAGAATGTCGTGAAATTTTTGATAGAGCTGCCGAAAAATTAGGTCTTGAAATTATTACGTATCGTAAGGTTCCCGTTAATACACACGATATTGGCTTAACGGCACTTTCTGTAGAGCCAAGCATGGAGCATGTTTTTATTAAATGCCCCGATACCATAGATTCACCAGAAGAATTTGAACGCAAGTTATTTGTACTTAAAAATTACGCATCTCATACCATTACCAATAGCATCAAAAAAGATGAAATTGGTTTTTATATCGCTTCTCTTTCTTATAAAACCATTATTTATAAAGGTCAATTAACCAGCATGCAGGTTCGTGATTATTTCACTGACCTTCATGACAAGCGTGTAGTGTCTGCGTTTGGCCTAGTGCATTCTAGATTTGCTACCAATACTTTTCCTTCTTGGAAATTGGCACAACCCTTTAGATACATTGCACATAATGGTGAAATCAATACCCTTCAAGGAAATTTAAACTGGTTACGTGCCGGCGAAAAAGGGTTTAATACCCCTAACTTTTCCAAAGAAGAAATGGAAATGTTGTTGCCCATTGTAACGTCTGGACAATCAGACTCGGCATGCCTCGACAACATGATTGAACTTTTGTTTATGAGTGGCAGATCATTACCACACGTAATGATGATGCTTATTCCAGAAGCATGGGATGGTAATGAAAGCATGGATGCAACTAAAAAAGCGTTCTACGAATACCATGCATGTTTTATGGAACCTTGGGATGGCCCTGCATCTATTTCATTTACGGATGGAAAAATTATTGGTGCCACACTTGATAGAAACGGCTTAAGACCATCACGTTATTGCGTAACCAATGATGACCGTGTAATTATGGCATCCGAAACAGGCGTGCTTCCAATAGATCCTTCTACTGTTATAGAAAAAGGACGACTACAACCCGGAAAAATGTTTGTTGTAGATATGGAGCAAGGACGTATCATTAGTGACGACGAATTAAAACAAAATATTTGCAGTCAACAACCTTATGGCGATTGGCTCAATCAATATAAAATTAAATTAGAAGAACTTCCTGAGCCACGTGTAATGTTTACGCACCTCGAGCAAGATCAAGTTTTCAAATACCAAAAAGTATTTGGATATTCTACCGAAGATTTAAATACCATCATTGCTCCTATGGCCATAGATGGAAAAGAACCTATTGGTTCGATGGGTACCGATACACCACTTGCTATTTTAAGTGATCAGCCACAACATTTAAGCAGTTACTTTAAGCAATTGTTTGCGCAGGTAACCAACCCACCTATCGATCCAATTAGAGAGCGCATGGTGATGTCACTGGCTTCTTTTGCCGGTAGCAATGGTAATATATTATCAGAAGACCCACTAGCTTGTCACTGTGTTGCATTAAAACATCCAATTTTAACCAACCATGATTTAGAAAAAATCAGAAGTATTGATACGGGTATATTTCAGGCTAAAACTTTACAAACGTATTTTAGAGCAGACAATAAACCAGGTTCTTTAAAAGCAGGATTGGATAGACTTTGTCGGTATGCGGTAGATGCCGTAGAAGATGGTTTTGAAGTAATTATATTAACGGACAGGGCTATTGATTCTGATCACGCACCAATCCCATCATTACTTGCAACTGCTGCTATCCATCACCACCTTATCCGAAAAGGATACCGTGGTCAGGTAGGTATTATTGTAGAAGCCGGTGACGTTTGGGAAGTACATCATTTTGCATGTCTTGTTGCATTTGGTGCTACAGCGATCAATCCGTACTTAGCACTGTCTAGTATTAGAGACATGAAAATTTCTGGCAAGCTAGACACTTCATTAGAAATTGACAAGCTCAAAAAGAATTATATCAAAGCCGTTAATGATGGGCTATTAAAAGTCTTTTCAAAAATGGGTATCTCCACTTTACAATCATACCAAGGGGCTCAAATTTTTGAAATCATTGGCCTTAATAAAAAAGTAGTAGATACATATTTTACCGGAGCCACTTCTCGTATCGAAGGCATGGGCCTTGACGAAATGGCTAAAGAAATAATGGCCAAACATTATTTTGCCTTTCCTAAAAAACAAATTTCAGTTAATAGACTTACAGTAGGTGGCGTATATCAATGGAAACGTAAAGGTGAATTCCATTTGTTTAATCCGCAAACCATTCACTTATTACAACACGCTACCAAGTCCAACGATTTTGACGTATATAAGAAATACGCAAGGCTCATTAACGATCAATCTGAAAAAGCTGCAACCCTTCGTAGTCAATTTAAATTTAAAAAAGTAAGACCAAGCATTACTATTGATGAAGTAGAACCTGCAGCAAATATTTACAAACGTTTTGCAACAGGCGCCATGTCTTTTGGTTCCATATCTTGGGAAGCACATACTACGCTTGCCATTGCCATGAACCGTTTAGGAGGCAAGAGTAACACTGGAGAAGGTGGTGAAGACGAAAAGCGTTACACACCACTAGAAAATGGTGATTCAATGCGTTCTTCTATCAAGCAAGTGGCGAGTGCAAGATTTGGTGTAGATAGTTACTATTTAACAGAAGCCGACGAACTGCAAATTAAAATGGCACAAGGTGCTAAGCCTGGAGAAGGCGGCCAATTACCAGGTCATAAAGTAGATGACTGGATTGGTAAAACAAGAAATGCTACACCTGGTGTTGGATTAATTTCACCTCCACCGCACCACGATATTTATTCTATCGAAGATTTATCTCAATTAATATTTGATTTAAAAAATGCTAATCGTGCAGCCCGCATCAATGTTAAGCTTGTTTCAAAAGCAGGTGTTGGAACCATTGCAGCCGGTGTTGCCAAAGCAAAAGCCGACGTAGTATTAATTGCAGGACATGATGGCGGCACAGGCGCCTCTCCTATTAGTTCTATTAAACATACAGGACTTCCTTGGGAATTAGGCCTCGCCGAAACACATCAAACGCTGGTAAAAAATAAATTACGTTCTAGAATTACGGTACAAGCTGATGGTCAAATGAAAACGGGTAGAGATATTGCCATTGCTACACTATTAGGCGCCGAAGAATGGGGCGTTGCTACTGCTGCGCTTATTGTAGAAGGTTGTATTATGATGCGCAAATGCCATTTAAATACATGCCCTGTTGGTGTTGCAACACAGGATCCTGAATTGCGCAAACGTTTTACAGGAAACCCAGATCATATTGTCAACTTCTTTACATTTATTACGCAAGAACTTCGTGAAATTATGGCCGAGCTTGGATTTAAAACCATTGATGAAATGGTTGGCCAAGTAGATGCACTAGAAATGCGAAATGATATTACACACTGGAAATACAGCAAATTAGATTTATCAAGTATTTTATACAAAGAACCTGCAGATGCTACAACTGGTTTATACAAACAAGAGGCGCAGGATCATGAACTTTCTAAAGTACTAGATTGGAAATTATTAGAAGCTGCAAAAGAAGCAATTGAGTCTGGCAAAAAAGTAAAAGTGGCTTTCCCAATTACCAATATAGATAGAACAACAGGCACCATTGTATCCAACGAAATCACTAAAAAATACAAAGCAGCAGGTTTACCTGAAGGCACTATTCATTATACATTTACGGGTACTGCAGGCCAAAGCTTTGGGGCTTTCAATACAAAAGGTGTTACACTAGAAATTGAAGGTGATGCCAATGATTATTTTGGAAAAGGATTAAGTGGCGCTAAACTTATAATATATCCTAGCAAACAAGCACAATTTGTAGCAGAGCACAATAGTATTATTGGAAACGTTGCACTTTATGGCGCAACATCTGGCACAGCCTATATAAGAGGTAAAGCTGGCGAACGTTTTGCCGTAAGAAACTCTGGTGCAGAAGTTGTAGTGGAAGGTGTTGGCGACCATGGCTGTGAATACATGACGGGTGGTAAAGCTATTATTTTAGGAGAAACGGGAAGGAACTTTGCAGCGGGCATGAGTGGTGGTATCGCATACATATATGACACTGCTGGAAATTTTGCAGATAAGTGCAATACCGAAATGGTGGATCTAGATCCATTAAACGAATCAGATAAAAAATATTTACAACAAATGATTGGTGAACATGCAGCTTTAACTGAAAGTAAAGTAGCGGGATTTATTATGTCTGATTTTGAAAATCAATTAGCACATTTTGTAAAAGTATTTCCTAGAGATTATAAAGCAGTGCTTTTACAAAAAGAAAAAAACAATCAAAAAGCGATTTAAATTTTTTATAGATGGGTAAGCCTACCGGATTTATTGAATTTACAAGAGAGCTTCCAAATAAAAGGGCTCCACAGGAAAGAGTTAAAGACTACAACGAATTTGTAGAACGCTTTTCTGATCAAAAATTAAATGAGCAGTCTGGAAGATGCATGAACTGCGGCGTTCCATTTTGTCATAATGGATGTCCTTTGGGAAATATCATTCCAGAATTTAATGACGCCGTTTATAATAACAATTGGGAAGAAGCATACGAACTATTAAGTGTAACCAATAATTTTCCAGAGTTTACAGGACGTATTTGCCCGGCCCCTTGCGAAAGTGCTTGTGTACTTGGTATCAATCAACCAGCTATTACCATCGAAGAAATTGAAAAGCACATTATTGAAATTGCTTTTGAAAAAGGATTTGTACAACCAAAAAATCCAAACCTTCGTACCGGTAAAAAAATTGCCGTAATTGGTTCAGGCCCTGCTGGCCTTGCTACAGCAGCCCAATTAAATTACGCTGGACACCATGTAACAGTTTTTGAAAGAGATGATGCACCCGGAGGTTTGTTACGATATGGTATTCCAGATTTTAAATTAGAAAAATGGGTTATTGATAGACGTGTTAAATTATTAGAACAAGAAGGTGTTACATTTAAATGCAATAGCAATGTTGGTGTAAACATAAATATTGCAGACATTATCAATGAACACCATGCAGTTGTTATTGCTGCAGGATCAACTATTCCAAGAGATTTAGATATACCTGGCAGAGATTTAGAAGGCGTTTATTTTGCTATGGATTTTTTAAAGCAACAAAATAAAAGAGTAAGCAATAAAGAGGTTGCAGGTAAAGACATCCTTACAACAGGACAAGACGTTGTTGTAATTGGCGGTGGCGATACAGGTAGTGATTGTGTGGGTACATCAAATAGACAAGGTGCATCATCAGTTACACAATTAGAGCTCATGCCAAAGCCACCTGTTTCCCGCACAGACGTTATGCCTTGGCCTACCTACCCTATGACTCTCAAAACATCTAGTTCACACGAAGAAGGTGCTAATAGAGAATGGGCTGTATTAACAAAACGTTTTATTGGTGAAAATGGTAAGCTAACAGGGATTGAACTTGTAGACTTAGCCTGGAAAGCTTCAACACCGGATAAACCAGCCAGATTTGAAGAAATTGATGGTACTACTAGAATTATCCCATGTCAAAAGGCTTTTTTAGCGATGGGATTTTTACACCCACAACACAAAGGTTTTATTCAGGATTTAGGTTTAGAACTTGATGCAAGAGGCAATGTTCTAGCCAATGAATCTGATTATAATACTAGCGTTCATAAAGTATTTGCTGCCGGAGATACCAGAAGAGGACAATCACTTGTTGTATGGGCTATTAGTGAAGGTAGGGAATGCGCAAGAAAGGTAGATGAATACCTAATGGGCACTTCTTCTTTAGAATCAAAGGATAAAAGCTACCTAATTAATATATAATTTATTTTATAATATAATATACTCAAAGCCTGATTTACGAACAATCAGGCTTTTTTATGCTGTATATGGAAGGATTTTGACTACAATTAAGAGATTATCTTCAAAAGACTATTCACATTATAAAATATTATATGTTTATATTTTTAATAAAAATATATCATTTTATAAGTAATTTAGTGGTGTAATCATTACATTATAATTAAAACTTATTTGTTTATGTATCAGAAAAAACTAAACGTTTACAATGTAGCACCATTTTTGGTTCTACTTATTGTGGCTATTATAGCCATATTTGCCCCACCGGAATTTAGCTTTGAAGACAAAGCAGGTGCCTATAATGGTGCAGATATTGCCTGGATAATTGTAGCAACGGCTTTAGTGTTTTTAATGACCCCTGGCCTTGCCTTTTTTTATGGAGGAATGGTGCATCGTAAAAATGTAATTTCTACCATGATCAAAAGTGTGGTAGCAACAGGTGTGGTTACCATCATTTGGGTGACAGTTGGTTACAGTTTATGTTTTGGTGAATCTATTGGAGGCTGGATAGGTAATCCAAGTACACATTTATTTATGAAAGGAATCAATAGCGGTGCTCCATGGAGCTTAGCCCCTACTATTCCATTGGGTTTATTTGCATTATTTCAACTCATGTTTGCGATCATCACTCCAGGACTTGTTGTGGGCGCTGTTGCAGAAAGAGTAAAGTTTACTTCATACATTTTATTCATTGTATTGTTTAGCTTATTTGTGTATGCACCTATTGCACATTGGACTTGGCACCCTCAAGGATTCTTATTTAAGATGGGTGCTTTAGACTTTGCTGGAGGTACCGTAGTGCATATTTCGGCAGGTTGTGCAGCATTAGCTGGCGCGCTTGTTTTAAAACGCAGAAAAGCACATTTAGAACAACAAGAAATTCCACCTGCTAACATTCCATATGTATTAATTGGTACTAGTTTATTATGGTTTGGCTGGTTTGGATTTAATGCAGGATCTGCATTAGGTGCTAATGCCCTTGCTGTAACTGCATTTGCAACAACCAATACTGCTGGAGCTGCAGCTGGTTTATCATGGATGTTTTTTGATGTTATGCGTGGCAAAAAACCATCGGTGCTTGGCTTTTGCATTGGTGCAGTTGTAGGCCTTGTAGCTATTACACCTGCTGCTGGTTTTGTTGCGGTACCACAAAGTATTTTTATTGGTTTTGTTGCAGCAATCATTTCAAATTTAGCTGTTTACTATAAATCAAAATCTAAATTAGATGATACCCTAGACGTATTCCCTTGTCATGGAGTTGGCGGTATGGTAGGTATGTTAATGACAGGTATTTTTGCAACTAAAACCGTTAATGGCGCTGGTGCAGAAGGTTTATTATATGGTAACACCGAATTTTTTATCACGCAAGTTAAAGCACTTGTAATTGTTGTAGCATATAGCTTTTTAGTATCACTACTTATTTTTAAAGCAATTAGCTTAATGCTTCCTTTACGTGTAAGCCAAGAAGAAGAAGAAATAGGTTTAGATGCTACACAACACGATGAAAAATATGGTAGAAACCCACATAAAATTTAAATAAAAAAGGTACAGTCTTGTATAAATTCTCTGACCAGAATTTAAGACTGTACCCCTAGTTAACTAAAAACCATTACAATGTTAAAGAAAATTTTAATTGCAAGTGCAATTTGTTGCACCCTTGCACCCTCATTTGCACAAAAAGATAGTACTAAAAAATCAAGCACTACAATTACAGCTTACGTAGATGGTTATTACAGAGCATTAACAAAAGATGGTGGCGGAAGTAATAACAACCTAACTAGTTTTACCAATTCACACAATGCATTTAAACTTGGAATGGCGAGTGTAAAAGTTGATCAAGCTATTGGTAAATTTACTGCAAGCCTAGATCTAGGCGCAGGAAAAAGAGCAGATGAATTCTCTTACAATGATCATAATGTTTTAACCAATATTAAACAAGCAACCCTATCCTACGCAGTTTCTGATAAACTTAAATTAACAGCGGGTAAATTTTCTACCCATGTAGGTTATGAATTATTAGATGCTACCAGCAACAGAAACTACAGTATGTCTTATGGGTTTTCGTATGGTCCATTTTTTCATACTGGATTTAAAGCTGATATTGCTTTAGGCGGAAAATCTGCAATGATGGTGGGGTTAGTGGATCCTACAGACTATTCAAGTTTAAATGGTACGCCAAAATATATCATTGCTCAATTTAGTACAGCAACTAGCAATGATAAACTAAAAAGTTATTTCAATTTTGTTCATGGCGATATTACCACCCAGTACAATGTGGTATTGCTAGCTACTTTATCTAATAAAGTAAGCGCCGCATTTGATGGAAGTATCAATCAACAAAAAATTGGTGCAACATCAAGTAGTTGGTCCTCAGAAGCTTTGTATGTAAATTATGATATTTCAGAAAAATTTGGATTGACACTGAGAGAAGACTTTTTTAGCGATAGAAAAGTAAATCCACTAGGTATTGGCAATGCAAATGCCACTACGTTATCTGGAAAAATCAAAGTAAAAAAATTAACCCTCATACCTGAATTTAGAATAGATAATGGCAATACACCCTTATTTAGCACTAAAACAGGAACCGCTAGCAGCGCCTCAAACTTTGTGCTAGCCGCAGTATACGCGTTTTAATAGTTCAGATATAGCAAGCAATCGAAAAAAGTGGCGGTTCAATCTAATTGGCCGCCATTTTTAATGCGTTTATTAGAATATTGCTTAAGTTAGCACCTATGAAAAGGGTGATACACTTATTACGTTATATCTATAGCATTTACGCACTTATTACATTTATACTGGTGATGCTATTAGTCATGCCCTTTGTGTTTTTATCCCTCCCTTTTGGAAGGGTAATGGGAGGCAACTTAATTTATCATTTATGTAAAGTGTGGGCTACGGTTTGGTACTTTTTTTTAGGGGTACGACACCAAGAAATACATGAAATAGAACATGAAAAAAGTAGGCAATATATTTTTATTGCCAACCACAATTCATACATGGATATCCCTCCCATTGTTCGAATTGCACATAGCCCACTGCGCATATTAGGTAAATACGAATCCTCTAAAATTCCAGTATTTGGTTGGATTTATAGCAAAGCAGTTATACTGGTAGATCGCAGTAACCCAGAAAGAAGATCTCAAAGTGTTAGGGCCTTAAAACAAGCGATTGCCGATGGCCTCTCGATATTTATATTTCCAGAAGGCACGTTTAATGAATCGGAACAGCCTTTAAAATCATTTTTTGATGGCGCTTTCAGAATTGCCATTGAAACACAAACCCCTATCAAGCCGCTCTTATTTATTGATACCATCGAGCGTATGCATTTTACATCCGTATTTTCAATAACACCTGGCAAAAGCAGGGTTGTTTATTTAGCAGATATTCCAGTAGATGGTTTAACGATGGAAGACCTACCAGCACTAAAGGCAAAAGCCTACCAAATAATGGAAGAAGGTCTAAAAAGATACCGCAAATACCCAACTGTTTTAAGCGTATTTTAGCACAAAATTGGCCCCTTGTTTGCAGAAATCATAATACCACTTGCCTTACCCAAAAACTATACATGGGCTATCCCTGCAAGGTTTCAGGCACTCGTGAGCCCCGGTATTAGAGTAGAAGTATTACTTGGACGCAACAAAAAATATGCAGGCATTATAAAAAAATTAAGCCTCCAAAAGCCTGCCGCTTTTGAACCCAAAGAAATTTTACAAGTAATTGATGAAACACCCATTTTACATCCTACACAATTGGAATTTTGGGAATGGATTGCGTCATATTATATGTGTACCGAAGGGGAAGTGATGCAAGCTGCTGTTCCGGCCAATTTAAAATTAACCAGCGAAAGTATTTTAATTTGGAATGAAGACCGTACACTTGATTTTTCTGATTTATCAGATAACGAGTATTTGGTAGCCGAAGCATTGCACATCAAAAAAGAATTGAGGCTTTCTGAAGTGCAACAATTAGTTGACAGTTCTCATGTTTATCCACTTATCAAAAAACTAATTGAAAAAGAAGTTTGTTTTATTTGGGAAGCATTAAAAGATAAATACAAAGCAAAAAGAGAAACATTTATTCGTTTATCAGAAACCTATAGTAGTGAAGCAAGTATAGAAACGCTTTTAAACAACTGGACAAAAGCACCCAAACAAATGGAACTGCTACTTGCATTTATCCATTTACAAAAAACGCAGGATGTAGTAATCCAATCAGAACTATTAAAAAAAGCGGGGGCAAGTGCAGCACAATTAAAAGGGCTTATCGAAAAAGGAATATTAATAGCAGAAAAAAAAGCTGTAGACCGTTTTAATTACGGAATAAATAATGCCGAATTAGAAAACACGTACACCCTATCTGAAGCACAAACAAACGCTTACAATAACCTTGTTACCTTATTTGACTCAAAACCTGTTTGCTTACTGCATGGTGTAACAGCCAGCGGTAAAACACAAATCTATATAAAACTCATAGAATCCTTTATAGCAAAGGGCCAGCAGGCACTATACATGCTTCCTGAAATTGCTTTAACAGCGCAAATGATTCGCCGTTTACAGTATTATTTTGGCGATAAAATTGCTATTTACCATTCTAAATTTAATGCCAACGAACGCGTAGAAATTTGGAACAAAGTAAATTCGGGACAAATAAAAATTGTACTAGGTGCTAGGTCTTCCCTATTATTGCCGTTTAAAAATTTAGGACTTATTATTGCCGACGAAGAGCATGATCCGTCCTATAAGCAACAAGACCCAGCCCCTCGTTACCATGCAAGAGATGCAGCTATTTATTATGCAACACTATTTAATGCCAAAGTATTATTAGGTAGCGCTACCCCTTCTATCGAATCGTATTACAATGCACTTCAACAAAAATTTGGACTGGTAAGTTTACAAGAACGATTTGGTGCAGCAACACTCCCAACCATTGATATTATCAATGTTCAAAAATTACCTAAAAAAGGGAAAGTAGCACTCACCGAACCACTTATTGCTGCTATTCAAGAAACACTTGCCAAAAATAAACAGGTGATCTTATTTCAAAATCGAAGAGGCTACGCTCCTTATATGATATGTGATACCTGCGGTTGGATTCCGCAGTGTAAACAGTGTGACGTAACCCTCACTTACCACAAAGCAAAAAATACGTTAACCTGTCATTACTGCGGTAGCAATTACCCGGTCGTGCATCAATGCGCCGCTTGTGGTAGCAATCAGTTTACACAAAAGAATTTTGGTACCGAGCAAATACAAGAACTCCTATCGGAACTATTACCAGATGCACGTATTGCACGCATGGATCATGATAGTGTAAAAGGGAAAAATGAACACGACGCCCTTATTAAATTATTTGAACAACGCGCTATTGACATATTGGTAGGTACACAAATGGTGGTAAAAGGACTCGATTTTGAACACGTTAACTTAGTAGGCATAATCGATGCAGATGGCATATTAAGCTTCACAGATTTTAGGGTCAATGAAAAAGCCTATCAGTTAATGGAGCAAGTAAGTGGTCGAGCAGGACGTAAAGATGATCAAGGAAAAGTGCTTATACAGGTAAGTCAGGCCAATCATCCAGTATTACAATTTGTACAAGCACACAATTATCCAGCTCTATTTGATTTTGAAATACATAACAGACAAGCATTTAATTATCCTCCGTTTTCACGAATCATACTAATTACCTGTAAGCACGTTGATAAAAACATAGCACAAGAGGCCGCCAATATATTAATGCGGGGCTTAAGTAGCTCTTACGGTAAATATATTACTGGGCCAGCACAACCTCTTGTAGACCGTATTAGAAACCAATATTTATGGGAGCTACTTTGTAAAATTCCTAAACAACAAGTTAGTATTGGTACTTTTAAAAATAGGTTGCAACAACAAATAATGATACTACAAACCAATAAAAGATACCGATCCGTGAGTATTGTTATCAATGTGGATCCGCTCTAGAAAAAATTTTGACAAAAAAAAACAGCTGCCGAAGGCAGCTGTTTTACTATCATTTAAAAATACCAATTAGTATTTTAATTTTAATTCTACTCTTCTATTAGCTGCGCGGCCTTTTGCAGTTTTATTATCTGCGATTGGGTTTTTAGAACCAAAACCAGCAACCATAATTTTAGCAGCATCTACTTTACCTTTTGAAGTAAGGTATGTTTGAACACTCTTTGCACGGTTTTCAGATAATGGATCATTTACAGCATCTGTACCAGTGTTATCACAATGTCCTTCGATAGATAATTTTAAGTTAGCATCTTCATTTAATGCTTTTGCTACTTTATTTAAACCTTTGAAAGAACTAGAAGCTAATTTAGCACTACCGGTTACAAATGTGATTTTTTTAGCACCATCAATTGCTGCTTTAGCAACTTCTTGCTTGATGGCAGGGCAACCATTGTTTTCTTTAACACCAGCAAGTGTAGGACACTTATCTTCTTCGTCGTTAATGCCATCATTGTCTGTATCTGGTACAGGACAACCTTGGTAACGAGCAACACCAGCTACTGTAGGACATTTGTCTTCTTCATCATTGATACCATCTTTATCAGTATCAGGAATAGGACAACCTTGGTATTTAGCTAAACCTTTTACAGTTGGGCATTTGTCATTTTCATCATTAACACCGTCTTTGTCAGTATCAGGTACTGGACATCCATCATATTTTGCAACACCTGCAACAGTAGGACATTTGTCTTTGCTGTCAACTAGACCATCATTGTCAGAATCTTTTTCTGGTGCTGGTGGTGGCGGTGGAGGTGTAACTTTAACAGGCTCTGGTCTATCCTTAAATGGAGAAACGATACCAATGTTATAAGCGATATGATTTACTGCTAAAGAAGACATGGCAGCTTTGTACACAAAGTTTGTGTTTAAGAAATTATCATTTCCTAAGTTAAATTGGAAACCCATACCTGCTGGCGCATAAGCCGCAAAATAAGTTCCACCGTACATTGAAGCACCAACACCAAATGTTAAGTAAGGAACCATGAAATGATTATCCTTTAATAATTTAACATTTAAGGCAGCATCCGTTTCTAATAATAATTTTTTAGAAGATGGTACAGCAACACCAGATTTAGCATAAAAAGGGTATCTAACAAAAGAAGCACCTAAAGAAACTTGTAAATCGATGTAATCTGTAAGACCTTCTACGTATTGAAAAGACATACCAGGATCCAAATCTTTGATTTTAGTCCATTGGTTATTAGTTAATACAGATGACATTGAATTTTTGCCAATTAACTCGGCAGTAGTCATGTCTTGCAAAAGGAAATGAAATCCTAATGACGGTCTTTTTTTATAACTGATTGGAGTTGTTTGAGCAGAAGCAGAAACAGCCATACCAATCACGATTAAAGAAAAGAGAAATTTCTTCATAAACAGTTTTTTATTAATTATTGCAAAAATACAAGCTGAATCTGATTTTGAGAAAAAATAAATCAAAAACTAAGGTATTAATTTACCCCAATCGGTGTAAAAACTACTTAAGGGGCTCTTTTTCCAGTTTTTGAACCAAAACAGTACCAATACCTAGCTTTAAAATGCCAAGATCTTTAGCCGCAATTCGAGAAAGATCAACAATTCTACCCTTTTTAGACATGGATTTATGCATTCTATCGTTGATTTTAACCACTACATATAGCTTGTTTTTGGCATTTGTTACCAAAACATAGGTTCCTAGCGGAAAACTATTACTGGCAGCCGTATATTTTTTATGACTAAAAATACTACCGGTAGCCGTTTTTCTTCCCTCAAATTTTAAACTATAAAAACTTGCTTTTCCTTTTTTAACTTTTCCAACAACTTTATATTGGACGTCGTTAAATGTAACTTTTACTGTAGAATCTTGAGCGCTACGCTTTTTTGCACTTACTGTATTGGATTCAAAACATCCAATCAATAGTAAAAAAATATGTAGGGTACGTAATAACATCTACTTCAAGTAAAATTTTAAATAAGTTTTGTAATATTGTGTAAACCAATAAATTATATAGACTCTACTAAAACTACTGCAGATAAATTGATGGGGCCATGAATATGCGGAAAAACCTCATTAATAGAACCCGCTAACTCGTAAATAAGTGGATGTGTCACTTTAGATTTGTCGATGGTAAGTTTTACCAAATTGGCTTGACCTTTATAATATCTTTCTAAAACCCCTGCTACCTGAGCCTCGGCACTACAATGAATAAAACCTTCGATGGCTAAACTTTCGGCAACATATTCTCCAACTTCTTGAGCATTAGCCCAGGCAGCTGATGTGGTAATATGATATATAAAGCTAGAATCCATAGGTTTAATCCTTAATAATTAACGGCATTTTTTGTGCCCGAAGCATCATATCTACCAAAACCATGGCAGTTACTGCTTCCAAAACAACAGGCACACGAAGTGCAATACACAAATCATGCCTTCCTTTAACGGAAAAAGGCTCTACTATATTGCGCTCCCAGTTCCAGCTCTGCTGTTCTTTAGGGGTTGAAGCGGTAGGTTTTATAGCAATTTTAAAATAAAGGTCGTTACCATTGCTGATTCCACCTACTATGCCACCTGCATGGTTGGTACTTGTTTTACCTGATGCATCCAAAATAGCATCATTATGGTTTACCCCAAACATTTTTGCAGCTGCAAACCCTGTTCCAAATTCGATACCCCTAACGGCAGGAATAGAAAATACAGCGTGCGATAACATAGACTCAAGTGAATCAAAGAAATGTTCTCCTAAGCCAACGGGTAAATTAGAAGCGGTACAATCTACAATACCGCCAATGCTATCTTTTGCATCAATGGCAACTTGTAAACCTTTTTCCAAATTTGTTTCACCACCTATTTCTAATATTGTTGAATGCACTTTAATAGCATTTGTTGATGCTAATAATTTTTTTGCAATCACACCTGCAGCAACTAAGCAAACAGTTAACCTGCCGCTAAAATGTCCACCACCTCTATAGTCTTCAAAGCCTCCATATTTTGCGTGTGCTGTAAAATCGGCATGGCCAGGACGCGGCACTTCTCGGTGCTTATCGTAATCTTCGGATCTTGTATTATTATTTTCAAATAAAATAGTGATGGGGGCACCAGTGGTATGGCCTTTAAAAATGCCTGATTTAAAAATAGGCAAATCATCCTCTTTACGCGGTGTTGTACCTTTTTGAACACCACCTTTTCTTCTTTCGGTATCTTCTATGAAATCTGATTCTTGAAGTGGCAATCCTGCAGGACAACCATCAATGGTAATGCCAACACAAGCACCATGCGATTCACCAAAAATATGTACGCGAAATAAATGTCCAAAACTATTCATGGGTATAAAATTTATGAATACCGTTTACTTATAATCAACAGTAGCAGTAAGGTACGAAAGGTCTTTGTAAAAATTAGGATACGATTTATTAATTGCATCTGCATCTTCTATTTCAACAACACCACTTGCTTTTAACGCTGCAACAGCACATGCCATAGCAATGCGGTGATCATGTCTCGAATGCACAATGCCACCCGTTACACCCTTTCCACCTTCAATAATCATAAGGTCATCTTGTAAAACAATCGACACGCCTAATTTTCCAAACTCTTCTTGCAAAGTAAGCGCTCTGTCACTTTCTTTGTGGGCAAGTCTACCCACACCCTCTATCACAGTTTTACCTTCACAAAAAGATGCGAGTGCTACAAGCGGCGGGAACAAATCGGGACAATCGGTGGCATTAAAATGAAACGCTTTTAATGGAAGTGGTGCAATTTCAATTTTTGTAGGTTGAATAGAAATTTGACAACCACAATCAATAAGCGCTTGTAAAACAGCTTTATCGGCCTGCGTAGAAAAAGGATCTAAACCTTCTACAACAATGCCTCCAGCAATCGCACCTGCCACCAGTAAAAAGGAAGCGCCACTCCAATCTCCTTCTACTTGATATGCAACAGTTGTATTGTCAAGCGCATTATTGGGTGCTGAAAAAACAAATTGTTCATGATTGATACAGTCTACGTTCCAACCAAAATGCTTCATGACAGCAAGGGTAAGATCGATATAGGGTTTGCTTTTTAAATTGGTTACAGTAATGGTACAATCACTTGCACCAGCTCCACCATATGCCATTAATAGTCCAGTTAAAAACTGAGAACTAAGTGAACCATCTACCGTAATATTTTGAGGCTTAATAGGCCCCTGAATGTGTAAGGGTAATTTACCAGCATCAGATGTAATGGATACACCTACTTGTGGTAATATTTCATCAAAGAAATGCATGGGTCTTGTTGTTAAACTACCCATACCTGATATTGTAATTGGACGACTACTTAAAGCAGCAATAGGCGTAAACATTCTAATGCCTAAACCGCTCTCTCCACAATTTATGGAATTACTCGCTGGCTTTACGCCACCTGAAACAATATGTAAATTTCCATTATCCAGTTTGGCAACAACAGCACCAAGTTTTTGAATCACGTCAATAGCAGCCAAGTCATCATTGCTTACGCCTGGATTTTTAATTATCGTTTCGCCATGTCTAATTAAAGAAGCCGCACAAGCACGTTGCATACTACTTTTACTAGCAGGTGCAGTAATGGTACCCGTAATTGTAGAAGGCGTTACGCGTGCTTTTATCATACCTAAATACCTTTAAATATTTTTTCTAGTGTTACAAACGGGATCGTTTGAATAACACCTTTACCTATTTTTTCTAACAAAATATAATGCACTGCATCTTTTGTTTTTTTCTTATCCTTTTGCAAAATAGAAACAGCCTTAGCTATATTAAATGAAGCATAGGTTGGTAAACCATACTTTTCTAAAAGTGCTACTAGAGTGTCTCTACCCTTAAATTGTATTAATTGTTCAGCAATTATAGCAGCATAAGTCATGCCAATACTAATGGCTTGACCATGGCTTAACTCATATGTATTTTCTAGCGCATGCCCTAGGGTGTGCCCAAAGTTTAAAAGTTTGCGATCTGCCTTTTCAAATTCATCGGCAAGTACCACTTTGGTTTTAATCATTACATTTCGCTCAACTAGTTTAGCAGTTAAAGACAAGTCTTTTTTATAAGCAGCTAGTGTATGTGAATGCAATTGTTTGATTAATGCAGCATCTTTAATCGCACCATGCTTGATGATTTCTGCAAAGCCGTTTTGCCACTCTGATAATGGCAAAGATTTTAAAAAGCTGGTATCAAAGAGTAAAAAATTAGGCTGACGAATAATGCCCACCATGTTTTTATATACTCCAACATCAATGCCATTTTTTCCACCAATAGAAGCATCCACCATGGCAAGTAAAGAAGTAGGCACAAAACCTACTGCTATGCCACGCATATAAATACTTGCTACATATCCTGTTATATCGGTAATGACACCACCGCCAACACCAATTAAAGTGGTTTGACGATCGGCACCTAGTTCAATGAGTTGGTCAATCACAACATCAACGGTTTGCTGTACTTTGTACTGCTCACCAGGTTTTAATACAATGGTTGACCAACCCTTAAACTTTTTTTTATGGGCATTAAAAACATTTTCATCTGTAATAATTACAGATGATGCAATTGGCACAATGTTTTTTAATGCATCAAAAGAAGCATCAAAATAATAGTTAACAGGTTTACCTGAAAAATGAAAAACCTTTTTTTTCATCAACTAGGAATTCATGATTTTATTTTGATGGTTGATACTTTCCATATGCACCGCATCAAAATACTTTGTAATAAATTCTTTACCAAGACCCAGCTTCTCGCCTCTTTCGTAGGCGCGCTCTAAAATAGCATTCCATCTATTGGTTTGTAAAATGGTAATGTTATTGTCTTTTTTATATTGACCAATTTTATCGGCAACTTTCATACGTTGACCAATGAGTTGCAATAACTCATCATCTAGCTGGTTAATTTGCTGACGCATTTTTTCCATAACCGCATGAAGTTCTTCAGAATCAATTTCTTCTGTTCTCCAAATAATTGAACCAATCATTTCACCTAGTACTTCTGGTGTAATTTGTTGCTTAGCATCACTCCAAGCATTGTCTGGATCGATATGGCTTTCAATAATTAAACCGTCAAAATCTAAGTCAATTGCTTTTTGAGCAACGTCTAATAATATATCTCTTCTTCCACAAATATGTGAAGGGTCATTAATAAGTAACATGCCCGGATTACGGCGCTTCATTTCGATGGCTAAATGCCACATAGGTGCATTTCTATATTCGGTATTACCATAAGAGCTAAAGCCTCTATGAATAAGACCAATATTTTTAATGCCTGCATTTGCAACGCGCTCTACAGCCCCAATCCATAATTCTAAATCTGGATTGATTGGGTTTTTAATTAATACTGGAACATCGGCTCCTTTAAGTGCATCTGCAACATCTTGTACACTAAAAGGATTTACGGTGGTTCTTGCACCAATCCATAAAACATCTACACCAAAATGTAGCGCATCTTCTACTTGTTTAGCAGTGGCAACTTCAATGGCAACTGGCAAGCCAGATGCTTTTTTTGCTTGTTGTAACCATGGCAACCCTTTGGTACCAATACCTTCAAAACTACCAGGACGCGTACGTGGTTTCCAAATACCCGCACGTAATATGTCTACTTTGCCAGTAGCTGCTAATCTAGTAGCTGTTTGAATAACTTGTTCTTCTGTTTCTGCACTGCAGGGTCCAGAGATAATTAAGGGTCTTTTTTGTAGAAGCGCTTCCACTCCTGTTTTTGTTTCGATTGCTTGTTCCATAAAAATATTTAACCAGTATAAAAAATTATTCTCCTCTTCTTGGTCTACGTTCACCACCACTATCTGCATCATTCATACGAATGCGTCTTCCTTTGTAGTTTTTACCATCTAAGGCACTCACCATTTGTTTAGCAGCACCCTTTTCAATTTCAATCCAAGAGTTCATGTCTTTCATATCTATTCTACCAAGTGCCTCTTTCTTAAGATCACTCATGTCTAAGATATATTGTAAAAAACTTGCTTTGTAAAAACCATCTTTGGTTCCAAGGTTTACAAAAAGCCTGCTGTAACCATTACCTCCACCTCTTGCATACTCTTTGCGATTATCACCTCTACCACCATCACGGTCTCTTCCACCATCACGATCTCTACCATCTCTGCGTCTTGCTTGATCAGGAGCATCGCTTTGTTCGCGTCTACCTTTATCTCTATGATTAAGGTCTTCGGCGTTTTCGTAATACTTTAAGAACCTATCAAACTCCATAGCAGCAACGCGCTTTAGAACGTCTTCTTTGCTAACATCAGCAAACTTTTCTGCTAACATTGGAACGTAGGTTTCATAATCGCCGTGGCTAATATCTGCAGACAATAATTTTTCCATGAAAAAGAAAAATTGTTTGCGGCAAACATCTTTACCACTTGGAATATCTAGTTTAGAAAACTTAGAATTGTTGATGCGTTCAATTTGCTTAAACTTGTACATCTCTTTTGAGTGTACAATTGAAATACAAATACCTTGTAAACCCGCACGACCCGTTCTACCACTGCGGTGCGTGTATACTTCTACATCATCCGGCAATTCGTAGTTAATCACGTGCGTAATACCTTGTACGTCAATACCTCTAGCAGCAACGTCTGTAGCAATTAGGAGTTGTAAAGTTTTATCTCTAAACTGTCCCATTACTTTATCACGCTGTGCTTGTGTAAGATCACCGTGCAATGCATCAATATCATATCCTTCGCGGGTTAAACGCTCAGAAATTTCTTGTGCATCAATTTTAGTTCTAGTAAAAATGATACCATAAATACCCGGGTTAAAATCGATGATTCTTTTAAGGGTTTGGTAACGGTGTTGCGCAGTAGTAACATAATATTGGTGATCAATACTTTTGTTAGAAGTATTTACTTTACCAACCGTTACTTCTACAGGATCTTTCATGTAACGCTTACTCACCTTTCTAATTTCAGGGGGCATTGTTGCACTAAACAACCATGTACTTTCGCGTTGTGGGGTATTCTTTAAAATGAATTCAATATCATCCTGAAAGCCCATGTTTAGCATTTCATCCGCTTCATCTAAAACCACGTATTGAATTTGCTCTAGGTTGATTGCTTTACGTTCAATCAAATCAATTAAACGACCAGGGGTAGCTACAATAATTTGTACCCCTCTTTTTAAGTCTCTAATTTGTAAACCAATAGAAGTACCGCCATAAACGGCTACTACAGAAATACCTGTCATGTATTTCTTGAATATTTCTATTTCCTTTACAATTTGCATGCAAAGTTCTCTGGTAGGACAAACCACTAGTGCTTGTGGATATTTTGCCTTTTCATCTATAATATGTAATAGAGGTAGTCCAAATGCGGCTGTCTTTCCTGTTCCTGTTTGTGCCAAGCCAATAAAATCCTTGGTTCCACTAAGTAAAACCGGGATTGCTTGTTCTTGGATTGCTGTAGGGTTCACGTACCCTAATTCTGTGGTTGACTGAATCAATCTAGCATCAATTCCCAACTCTTCAAATGTCGTCATGTATTAAAAATTTTGCGGCAAAGGTACTTATAAGGTGGTGCTTCGCCTGTTTTTTCTTTATTGTAAGCCTGTTTTTAACAAAGCGGGTTACTTTAAAATCCGCTTTATTCCGTTGGCTTTCTCAATTAATTCAAGCAAATAATCGGGATTTTCCTTTTCTAAGCTTGCCTTAAATTTCCTTAACTGAGATATATGCTCATTAAGAACGTCCAAAACGTTCTCTTTATTCTGCATGAGAATAGGAACCCACATACTTGGATTACTCTTTGCAAGGCGAACCGTACTCTCAAAACCACCACTTGCCAGTTCAAAAATGGCATCTTCTTCCCTTTCCTTCTCCAAAACGGTGTTAGCGAGGGCAAAAGATGTTATATGTGAAATATGACTAATATATGCAACGTGCACATCATGGGCGGCAGCGTCCATGTACAAAAGGTGCATTCCCAGGGTCTGATACACCTGCTCCACCAGGGCAGCAGCATCTGGGTCGCTGGCTTCTTTAGAACAAATTACCGTTGCCTTGTCTGTAAAGGCATTTTTAACAGCTGCTTCTGGTCCACTGTACTCGGTACCCCACATTGGGTGTGTTGCAACAAATCTGCCTCGTTTTGGATGTGTACTTACAATTTTACAAATATTGTTTTTGGTAGAACCCACATCCATCACTACTTGCTTGGTAGCAATATCTAAAATTTGAGGTAGTAAATTTTCGGCGGCATTAATAGGTGTCGCAATAATAATTAAATCAGAAAGCGTAACGGCATCTTGTAAAGTATGCGCTTCGTCAATAATACCAAGTGCAAGTGCCTGCGCTAAATGCTGCTCACTCGCATCTACGCCAACCACTTTTGTTGCAAAGCCCTTCTCTTTTAAAGTAAGCGCCATGGAACCACCAATTAAACCCGTACCAATTATTGTTACAATCATTGTTCTACAATTTATAATGCAATACCTGCATTTTTTACCCTTTCAATAGCTAGTTCAAAACGTTCTACTGGTGCGCATAAACTAACCCTAATAAATGCATTTCCACCCGTTCCAAAAATGCCACCTGGTGTTATAAAAACATTGGCATCATATAAAACTTTATCACTTAATGCAAAACCATCAGCGTAAGACGCAGGTATACTAGCCCATACAAACATACCTACTTGCGTTTTTGAATAAGTGCAATTCAATAAGTCGAGTAATTCAAAAACTTTTTCTCTACGCGTTTTATAAATAATATTAATACTATCATACCAATCTTTACCAAGGCTTAGCGCCTTTGCTGCTGCCAGTTGAATTGGTAAATACATACCACTATCCATGTTGGATTTAAATCGTAGCACTTCTTCGATACGTTCTTTTTTTCCAGCCAACATACCAACTCTCCAACCAGCCATATTAGAACTCTTACTCAAAGAATTTAATTCTACCACCACTTCTTTGGCACCTTTAACAGCAAGCAAACTTTTGGGTGTTTCATTTAAAATAAAACTATACGGATTGTCATGACAAATTAATATTTGATGCTTTGTTGCAAATGCTATAAGTGCTTCAAAAAAATGATCTGATGGAAGTTGCCCTGTTGGCATATGCGGATAATTCACCCACATTAATTTTACTTTAGACAAATCTGTTTTTTCGAGTGCTGCTAAATCTGGTTCCCAATTGCCAGCCAATGTTAAATCATAATAAACAGGCTCTCCACCTGCTAATTTTACAGCACTACTATAAGTTGGATAACCAGGATTAGGAATGAGGGCCTGATCTCCTGCATTTAAATACGTCATACAAATATGCATGATGCCTTCTTTACTACCTATAAGTGGCAATACTTCTGTTTCTGGATCCAATGTAACGCCATACCATTTTTGATACCAACTTGAAATGGCATTACGTAACACCGGAGATCCTTTATAAGATTGATATGCGTGTACATGATCTGGAGCAGACGCTTCTTGCAAAGCCTTTACCACCTCTGGATGTGGCGCCAAATCTGGACTACCAATACCTAAGTTAATAATTTGCTTTCCCGCTTTATTTAACTGTTCAATTTCACGCAGCTTTTGTGAAAAATAATATTCACCAATGCCGTCTAATCTTGTTGCTAATTTCATTTCCATAACTACCCTTTTTGCATTTTACCTTTTTGGTAAACACCAAAAATTCTTACACTATTTGTTAAATCTGTTATTGCATGAAGTACTTGATCTAATTTTTTACGCTGATCAAATTCCATGTCGGCAAAAAAACCATATTTAAAATTACTTCCAGGAATAGGCATACTTTGTAACTTAGATAAGTTTACATCGTGCTTTGCAATTTGCGTAAGCACTTTTGCGAGTACCCCTTTGGTATGATTGGTTTGAAAATATATCGACGCTTTATTTGCTAGTGGGTCTTCTATAACATCAGCGGATCTTTCCAAAACTAAAAACCTTGTAAAATTATTTTTTTGGGTTTGAATATCTGGCCCAATAATATCCAAATTAAAAAGCTCTGCAGCTAGTTTACTAGCCACTGCCGCCACATGTTTAGACCTATGCTGTTGTAGATGTTTTGCACTTAGCGCTGTATCTTCAGTTTCTACTAATTTCCAATTGTTTTTTTCTAGGTAATCTAAACACTGTAAAAGCGCCATTGGATGACTATGCACTTCTTTAATATCAGTTAACGAAACGCCTTTATTAACCAGTAAATTTTGACTAATTGATAAATACACTTCGCCCGTTACTTTTAATTTAGAACCAAGTAATAAATTATAGTTGGGCAATATGCTTCCAGCAATTGAGTTTTCAATGGCCATCATGGCACCCGCCGTTTCTTTTTTATTTTCAGCCTTTTTTATCAACTCCCTAAAATTAGCACAAGGCACAACCGCCACGTCTTTACCAAAAATGGTACGCGCCGCCACTTGATGGAAACTCCCTTCATAACCCTGAATAGCAATACCCAGGTCATTTACAGGCTTTCTTGATATTTTGTTTTTTGTTGGCATATAGTTAAAAAAAATCCCGGCCAATTGGCCGGGATTGTATGTAAAAATTTTTAGTTAAGCTAATACATATAATACCCGGCTCCTTTTGGTAAAGAAGTAATAGTAATAGAAACTAAACCAAGTATTTGATAATAATTCTCTCATTGCATTTCAAATATAAGAAAAAATTTTACTCATTTTGAAAAAGAGATCAGAAATTTTATGCTAACAAACTTTAGTTTTTCTTGACTTCAATGCATTAAAAGATTGAAAACCAAGAATACTACTTGTAATAAATAAGCCCTCTTGTAGAAACAAGAAGGCTATTTACGATTGCTTGCCATATGAAAATCTTATAGATTGTTGAAACCGGCAAGCTAGTTTTGACCGTTTATGGCCTAAACAATCTAGCTAATGTTTTAAAATTAGTGCTTAGTTGTATCAACAGCAGCAGCAGTTGTGTCAACAGCAGTTGTATCAGCTGATACAGTTGCAGTTGTGTCAACAGCAGTAGTGTCTGCAGTTGCTTCTTTGTTTTCACCTGAGTTACATGCTACGAAAGCTACTACAGCTAAAATTGCGAATACTTTTTTCATTTTTTTGGGTTTTT
>JACCDN010109342.1_pt1 | contig 62098 bp, 62 predicted proteins | sample 7441691 | NCBI WGS metagenome assembly JACCDN01 (sample SAMN15323439, study PRJNA562643) | freshwater metagenome | isolation source: river surface water | place: USA:Blue River Watershed | collected 2017-08-16 | reverse complement strand
TGTCCGGCTATTTGGCCAAAGATCACTTCTCTTCCGTGTTTGTCGTAAGTGGCACCTTTTCACTGCTGGCTTTGGCCTGTGCAGGCATGCTGATGAACCGACAAACTTTATTGACACCACCTACTGCTTCGGGCCTTATGCCTGGTGCAACTGTCTAAAATAACAGCTTTAACTTATCAATCGACACAAACCGTGCAATTTGAAGGTGTAACTTGCAAATTGCGACATGCATCTATTCCAAATCTCATTTTTTGCAAGATACTGTCACTTTTTGACAGTATCTTGCAAAAAATAGATATCTATCTTAAAATAACAGCAAGTAGTCTAAACCTAAGAACATCTTCATGACAAAACCACTACAAACCCTTTTTTTGAACTGGCCAAAAGCCTGGATCCACGATAGTGATTTAACCATTCTATTGGAAAATTCCACCCAAGGGCGCTACGGCCTTGTAAAACGTGCCCTAGCAGAAGGTGGTCTGATTCGCTTAAAACGAGGTTTTTACCTTATTGGAAAACCCTATAAACAAGATCTGCCCAGTCTCTATGAGGTTGCACAGTTATTATATGGACCTTCCTATATCAGCCTTGAATCCGCTTTATCGTACCACCAGTGGATCCCAGAAGCTGTATATACAACAACCAGCGTGGCGCCTAAACGCCAACGAAACTTTGAAACACCCCTCGGTTTGTTTCATTTCGCCACCACGCCCTTAAAAAATTTTTATGAAGGCGTGCAAAAAATCGATCTTAATAATACACATTATCTTATGGCCTCTGCCATTAAAGCCTTAGCTGATTATATCCATGTGCATAAAAAATCGTGGAAAAATATAGAAGAGATGTCGATTGATCTCAGAATCGAACCAGTACTTTTAAGCACTGTAGATCTTTCACAGATCCGTCAATTAGCGGATGGTTATCCTAATAAAAGGGTGCAAAAATTTCTCAGCAACGTTATGTTGGAGTTATCAAAAGAATGAATATCATCTTAGAAAATCGTTTAAAACAATACACTCTTCAATCGAAACAAGATGAATTAAATGCATTAAAGGAAATTTTCCAAGAAATAGCTTTAGCTGCTTTATCAAGAACAGATTTTTTCAAATACGCGGCCTTTCAAGGGGGTACCTGCCTTAGAATTCTCTATGGATTACCGCGGTTTTCAGAAGATCTAGACTTTGTTTTACTAAAAACAGATCCCAACTTTCAATGGTCTTTGTTTCTAAAAACCATGCAATTAGAATTCGAAGCTTATGGCTTGCACTTAGAGGCAACGGACCGCTCTAAGGCTGATATAGCCATTAAAAAAGCCTTTCTTAAAGAAAGGTCTTTTGGGCAGTCTTTAACCTTAAGCTATCCTCGAAATACTTCGGATACCCAAAGTATTCAAATTAAATTGGAAATTGATATTAATCCCCCTGAAGGTTCAGCATTCGAAGTAAAGTACTTAGATTTTCCTTATCCTTTCTCTTTGACTCTACAAGATCGCCCCAGTTTATTTGCAGGTAAGTGTCATGCTTTACTCTGCCGTAAATATGTAAAAGGTCGGGATTGGTTCGACTTTATCTGGTATGTTACTCAAAAAACGCCTATTAATTATGACTTACTAGAACAGGCTCTCTATCAAACGGGCCCTTGGGAAAAACAACCGGTGGGTACGTTCTCTAAAGATTGGGTATTTGAGCAATTACATGCAAAAATTTTTAGTGTCGACTGGATCGATGCCAAAAAAGATGTAGCCCAGTTTTTAAAGCCCAGAGAGGCTGAAAGCCTTCCATTGTGGAACAAAGATTTTTTTCTACATTATTGTGAACAATTAAAAACAATAAACCCCTAAATGTTCCACGTGGAACATCTCTTAGGACCGTAGCTTTGTAGGGGTTTGGATAAAATAAGGCCATGCTTCTATTAAGACTTTTAATAGATTATATTTGGTCCTACTAGAACAACTGGAGGCTTATATGCGTTACTCTTCTCAAATGAAACCCATCAGCTATCTTAAAGCGAATGCTGCTTCCATTTTTTTAGAGCTTGCGGAGCAACGGCAACCCATGGTTATTACTCAAAATGGTGAGGCTAAAGCTGTACTCCAAGATATTGCCTCTTATGAAGCCGCTCCAGAAACCTTGGCCTTGCTTAAAATCCTAGCACTAGGGGATCGTGAGATTGTAGCTAACAAGGTGAAAAGCATCACAGAAGTAGTCCAACATCTTCGCAAGAAAAGACCCCCAATCTCTGATGAAACATGAGGTTTTTCTCACCCATTCTGCAGAATTGGACTTAGCAGAAATAAGCACCGCAATCAATCCAACCTAAATGTTCCACGTGGAACATACCTTAATTTAATAAACCATTTTTACAATCTTAAACCCAGCACTATAATAATCCAAACACCACCCCGGCACTCACTCCAAAACATCGTACTTCCCCCTCTTTCAGAAAAGCACTGACTGACTCTTTCAATACGCTGCTAATCAATATCTGTGATCCCAAGCTCGATAAAGCCCTAATCAAAGCGCCTGCAGCTCGATCATCCAGTTCCGCATGTAAATCGTCTACCAAAAATAGGCAACGACGATCTTCTTTCTGATGAAGAAGCACAGCCCTACTTATTAGCAATGCAGCAATAAAGAGTTTTAATTCCCCACGAGAAAGCAAAGATTTAGCCGAAATCCCATCGATTAAAATCTCCAGATCGGCACGCTGGGGCCCCACCGTTGTGTATTTTAGGGCTAGATCCCGGCTGAGATACTTGTTCAAAGCCCCTTCCAAGCTATAGTCTGCTGGCCATCCCTGTTCATAACGAATGCTAATCTCTTTTTCTAAACCCAAGAGTTCTGTAACCATTCCAGAAAAAATCGGGATAAATTCTGCTAATAATGCTTTTCTTTGCGCATCGATAATCTGCCCCGTTTGTACAAGTTCATGATTCCATGCGCTAATATCGCCATGTTGTCCTGTGTTTTCCATACGTAGCACGGCATTACGCTGTTGAAGGGCTCTATTGAAGCGCTGCCAAACCGGATGGAAGGAATGTTCCACGTGGAACATCATCCAATCCACAAAGCGTCTTCTATGGGATGGATCTGCCTCCAAAAGGTCGTAACTATCGCTATTGATAAGCTGTAGTGCCAATACTTTGGCAAGCTCTGCCATAGAATGGCAGTCTTTTTCGGCTAAGCGTATCTTGCTGGCACCACTGCTAAAACGCTCAACCCCTAGAGGTATGGGGCGTTGAAGCGCTTGTTCTTTCAAAGGGGAAGCTAAACCTGAAACCCGGTAGGAGGCTTCTCCTACACGAATAATATTTCGTGCATGCATCGATCGAAAGGAACGACCACTCGCCAATAGATGCACTGCTTCTAAGATACTGGTCTTTCCACTGCCATTTTGCCCAAAAAACAGGTTAAATCCGGAAGATAATGATAATTCAGCCTGGGCTATATTTCTGAGGTTGATAATAGAAAGACTGTTAAGCTGCATAAAAGGGCGTTAAATACTCATGGGCATAATCACGTATGCCGCATTCGATTCTCCAACCCCGACTAAGTGTGCAGAACTATTCGCATCCGAAAAACTAAACCGAAGCATCGAAGTTGAAATCACATTCAAAAAATCCATCAGGTATTTAATATTAAAGCTAATGACCAAGGCTTCACCTTTATAATCCACAACCAGATCATCTTCTATTTCATCTTGCTCTGCATTTCTTGCCAGAATCTTTAAAGCGCCTTCACTTAAGCTGAAACTGACCCCAGATGATCGATCGCCCAATAAGGCCGCAGCACGCTGCAAACTTTCCTTTAATTGATCGCGCGATATCAGCAGCTCTTTATCCCCCACATTATGCACAATACGGAAGAAGTCTGGAAAATTAGACTCTAATAATCCAGCACTTAGTCGTGTTTCGGCTGTTTCTAGCTGAATATGCTGCGTTCCAAGGCTGATCCGAATAAGCTCTTCAGCCGGATCCTCACTGCGCTGCAATAAGGTGCGCTGCAGCCCCACAATAGCTTTTCTAGGCACCAGCACACGGATCGCTTGTCCTGGCTCTACATCAATCGCCGCAAAAGCAAAAGCTAAGCGATGGCCATCCGCAGCAACCTGATAGAGTGTTTGCGTCTTGATTTCCCATAACATGCCATTCAAATAGGCACGCACATCTCTTTCTGCCATAGCAAATTCGGTTTGTGCAATCAAGGTTCGCAATTTTGTTTTGCTCATCGAGAAATGAAGCTCGCCTACATGTTCAGTTAAGGCGGGAAATTCAGCCGCTGCCAAGGTAGAGAGGGTTAATCGACTGCGCCCTGCACAAATCACACAGCGCCCTGCCTCTGCACTAAAGGATAAAATCTGTGCTTCAGGGAGAGCCACACAAATATCCAACAACTTTCGAATAGAAACGGTTGTTTCGCCTTCTACACCGACAGGTTCTTTGAGTGCTGCTGTGGCAAACAGCTCGATTTCCTGATCGGTAGCAATCAATGAAAGACGCTGATTCTGCACCCGTATTAAAACATGCCCCAGAATGGGATTCACAGGGGTTTGTCTATGTCGCTCGACCACGCCCGCAACAGCACGCAAGGGTTTTAAAAAGTCTTCTCTTTGAATACTAAAACGCATGCAGTCTCTTTCCCTAAAATTAGCAGCTGTTCAGATAAGTTTTTCCAAATATTGCTCGGGAACATACATCCCTGTATTCGACGATTGTCCGTCCCTGGAATCGACGCCCCTCGCCAACATTTGTAAAACCTTGTCTAAGGCCATACTAAGTGGACAAAATCCTATTTAAATTCGAAAAATCTTCTGCCATATCCGATTCGCTGTCTACCAAACGCTTAATGACCTTGCAAGCATGCAGCACCGTTGTATGATCCCTTCCACCAAAAGCATCACCAATTTCGGGCAGACTATGGTTGGTTAAATCTTTACAAAGCGCCATGGCCAATTGCCGAGGACGTGCCAAAGAACGATTTCTACGCTTAGAAAGCAACTCTGAAACTTTTATTTTATAATACTCTGCCACCGTCTTAATAATATTCTCGATGGATAACAATTTTTCCTGCAACACCAGGAGATCTTTCAGCGCTTCCTGCACAAAGTCCAAGGTAATCACCTGCCCTGTAAAAATAGCATTGGCCATCACTCTTTTTAAGGCACCCTCTAATTCACGCACATTCGCTCGAATACGCTTGGCAATAAAAAAGGCGACGGTTGGATCCAGCTCTACGCCTGATTGTTTGGCTTTATTCATCAGGATCGCAACCCGTGTTTCCAACTCGGGCGGCTGCACAGCAATGGTTAAGCCTGCACCAAAACGAGACTTTAAACGCTCCTCAATACCACTTAATTCTTTAGGATAACGATCGGAGGTTAAAATAATCTGCTGCTGGCCTTCTAATAAGGCATTAAAGGTATGAAAGAACTCTTCTTGCGAACGCTCTTTACCTGAAAAAAATTGAATATCATCAATCAGCAAAGCATCCACTGAACGATAGCGCTTTTTAAAATCGGCAATGGCATTGCTCTGTAGCGCTTTTACCATATCTGCCACAAAACGTTCGGAATGTAGGTAAATAACCTTGGCAGCAGGCTTCCCTCCTCGGTTATTCACAATAAAGTTACCAATCGCCTGCATCAAATGGGTTTTACCAACACCCGATATCCCACAGAAAAAGACCGGGTTATAGGCAGTACCTGGATTTTGTGCAACCTGCATTGCGGCGGCACGGGCTAATTGATTGGATTTACCCTCTACAAAGTTATCAAAGGTAAAGCTGGCATTTAAATGGCTACTATGTAGATCGGGGCCGATATTTTTTTGATCCGTCGATACGGCAGGCTGCCTAAGAGCCGCGCTGCCTGCCAGAGAACGTCTGGCCCCTACTGTTAAAGACACACGTATAGGCTTGCCAGCATTTAAGCTATTTAACACATTTTCTATCATAGACAAGTAATGTTCTTTAACGCCCTCCAAAACATATTGGTTGGGCGCAAATAAGAAAATTTCATCCGCAGCCTCTTCTATTTGAAGTGGGATAACCCACTGACTAAAAGATTCTTGGGAGATCTGATCTCTTAAGCACTCCAAGCATTGTTGCCATAGAGAATGTTCCACAAAAGGCCCTCATAAAAACACAGGATCATAAGAAAAAGCTGATGGCACAGTGTATACGGGCTGCCGCTGGAGATCTAGCGCTGTTATCACAACAAATTCAGTCGGCAACCATTGGTTAGTAGGCCATTGCGAAAATATATCGTACGCAAATGCTGTATCTTATCGCATGAAGCCCTTAAAGCTTTAGTCGCCGTGCAAGACGAACTCGATACCCACCAAAAGGGTTATGGTCTTAAGCTTTTCGATTGTTATAGACCCAAAACTGCCGTAGCGGACTTTCAGCATTAGAGATGGGTACACCCTTTGATTTTTTTGGTGAAAAATAATAACCACTGTAGAACCTGGGTTTTACCAACATTATAAAGGTAATCATTACCAGGTTTTGGGGACTGCCAGACACTCAGAAACTTTGGAGCCCATGGTGATTTATCGGGCTTTATATGGCGATTTTGGATTATGGGTGCGACCTGCTGGCATGTTTGCAGAACAGGTTATAATTAATAATCAGCCGGTTCCGCGCTTTGCGCGTGTTGTGAAAGAGACTATTTAATCACAGAATTTCACATCGTTTTCATTAAATTGTGGCGAACAAGCAATAAACACTTCGCATGCTGTTCCTAATATTTTGTGCTTGGTATTGGGAGGTACGATATACATATCTTTTTCATGAAGCTCATGAATAACGCCCTCTATCTCAAGCTGAAGCTTGCCCGATATCACAAAAAAGAGCTCTGTAAATGATTTGTTGATTTTTGGGCCTAAAGATCCATTAATTTTCGCATAGGCACCATCAATGAGAAGATTGGATGCGTTTTCACAATATTCATAAAGAATAATTTTATCGGTAATGTTTTTTATTGTTGAATCTTTATGCAGAAATTTCATTTTCTTTTTTTCTAAAATAATTAGAAGCTGCTTGCCTTGCGTTTGATTTTTCTTCTTCTAAATTATCAGCGCTCTTCCATTCGCCTCTGTCGAAAGAATCTGATAGCTCTTGCTCATATTCATCCAACTTAAAAACAGGCTTTTTATTCATTTTTACCATCTAACCATTACCAATTCATAGCCCCATGAAAAATACGTAAAACCTCTATAAAATTATTTTTTATCTTATAAATAATCGCATAGGGCAACCCCGACAAAAGAAGCTCTCTTGTGTTTTTCGCTCTACCAAGCCTTCCTAATTCCGGGTTATCCATCAAATAATCAAGAGATTTTATAAGGTGTTGCATCACTTTCTCACTAGCAGAAGGATTATCATTTTCAATATATTCACGCAATGATTCTAAATCATCAAGAGCCCTTTCTAACCATTTTATAGTCATAGAGCTGTTATCTGGGACGTTTTTTTTCATTTTTAGTGCCCCAGCTACTTATCCACTCACATACCCTTTTATGATCAATAAACTTAGCTCCTTTACTATCCGCCATTTTTAGTGCTTCTTTAATTTCTTTTAACTGCCAAGCTTGAACTTCCACATAACGTTCAATAGCCTCCGAGGTTAAAAATGATTTAGTTCTTCCTGTGGCTTCAGCCAAGTTTTCTAACTTTTGCAATGCCGCGGGCGACACCCTGGTACTTAGAGAAACAAATGGTTCGTGTCTTTGCATAAACTCACCTAATCGTATACGTTGTATGAAAAAGAGGATAGCCGAATTAAAGCTTTATCACAAGTGCCGCTCACTATCATAAATATAATGGACCATAAAAAGAAAATGGGTGATTATTCACGCACCCCTTACAAAGTGGCATCGCTGCCGCCATTTTGCGTCTCAATATGGCATCTCAATTGCCACTTTGCAAAAGTTGGGCTTGGTTTCGCTTTTCAGTGCGTCGTATTTTTTGTGGATGGGCTGTCCATAACCCTGTGTACAGCTCACCCTACAAGCTGTGCATTTCTACGATTCAGCCTGCATTTTCTGAAAAAGGCCTTTTTATCCACAGAGGGGTGCTATTTAGCGTTCACTTATCCACAGTGTTAATTTTTATATCTCTTTGTTTTAATAGATAAAAATGGGTTTTAAGCCTTATACAGTCCCTTATCACTATTATCAAAGAGATCCTGATCCTTAATAATAATGAGGGCGTGTATAAGCGCAATACAAAGGCGCTTAGGCCCATTGACAGCCGATGCTTGATTTCGGTACAGTCGCCACTCCCATAGATGGACCCTATAATGTGATTGAGGCAACTAGATGAAAAGAACTTACCAGCCCAGCAAGATTTGTAGAAAGCGTAAGCACGGTTTTCTGGTGCGTATGCGAACCCGAGGCGGGCGCGCAGTCATTAAAAGCAGACGTCAAAAAGGTCGCAAACGCCTGGCTGTATAGCCTTGTTAACGCCAAATTTAGATTTTGCGAGACATAAACGTTTATTGACCAAGGCCGATTATTCGGCTGTTTTTGCGAATCCTATCAGTTTAAAATCACCTTATTTTACGATGTTAGCGCGGTCGCATTCAGCCGGTGCACGACTGGGGGTGATTGTCGCGAAGCGCATCATGAAACATGCCGTGGATCGCAATCGTGTGCGCAGGCTTATTCGAGAAAGCTTTAGGCACCATCAGCAAGCGCTCAGCGGACTGGACATTGTGGTGCTAGTACGCTGTAATTGCGCGGACAAACCATCGGGAGTGTTACTAAGCTGTTTACGAAAACAATGGCAGGACTTAATCGCACGCTGCGCATCGGCATCATCAAAGGGATAAGGTGTTACCAATGCGGTATTGCCGGGTTCTTAGGTGCCCCCTGTCGCTTTGAGCCTCATTGTTCTCAGTATGCGATGGTGGCTATTGATCGTTTAGGTGTTGTGCGAGGTGGTTATTTGTCGTTTTTAAGAATCATGCGATGCCATCCTTGGCATCCCGGTGGTATTGATGCTGTTCCGTTAAAATAAGGGGTCTTCGTGAATACACAGAATAATCGATTTTTTTTATTGGCAGCTATCATGCTATTGGGCAGCCTTTTATACAATGCCTGGGTGCAGGATAAGACCCTCGATGCTTCGGTAAACGCCACGAAAGCCAGCAGTTCTTTGGCTGATCCCGAGGGGTTGAATGCTGCAGATGCGCCAGGTATGCAAGATATTCCCAAAGTGTTAAGTGCTACACAAACGGTTGAAGAACAAATCCCGGGATCCACGCTGTCTCACCCGCATCATGTCGCTGAAGGGGTGCATGTCAAAACCGATGTTCTGGATCTCGAGCTAGATACTGCGGGGGGCGATATACGAAAGCTGGTGTTGCTAAGCTACGCACAAAGCGAAGACAAGCCACAACAAGGATTTTCCCTCTTAGAAGATTCATCGAAGCGCTATTATATTGCCCAATCCGGTTTGGCCAGTGAGCTTGGTCCTGATATTCGTGGTCGTGGGCGTGCAAAATTAACAGCCAGTGCTTCTGATTTTGTACTAGAAGAGGGCCGTCATGAATTAATCGTTGATTTGCATGCACCCGTGATCCATGGCCTTAAAATCACCAAACGTTTTGTTTTTGAAAGAGGATCTTATGCCATTAAGGTTCAGTATTTAATCGATAATAAAAGCAAAGAAAATTATACAGGTAGCTTCTATGCGCGGCTTAAACGTAAAGAAGTCGAGCAAGCCGGCGGTGGCTTTTTAGGGGTTCAAACCTTTACGGGCGCTGCCGTTTATACACCGGAAACACCGTTTAAGAAAATAACGTTTAAGGATATGGGTAAAAAGTCCTTTGAACAATCGGTAGAGGGTGGTTGGGCAGCCCTGGTGGAACAGTATTTTGTAGCGGCCTGGATCCCGCGTAAAGAATCCAAATCATTGTATCAAGCGTCAAAAGATCAGGCAATTTATAGTGTTGGTTTCGTAGAAAACCCGGTGGTAGTGCCCGCCGGTGAACAAGGTTTGATTAGCAGTACGCTCTATACAGGTCCTGAAATTGTTGAAACCCTGGGGGCTCTGGGTTCGGGGCTTGAGCTTGCGGTAGACTACGGTATTTTATGGCCGCTGTGCCAACCTATTTTTTGGTTGCTAAAGAAAATGTTTCTTTTTAGTAAAAATTGGGGTATTGCGATTATTCTTACCACCTTTTTAATTAAAGGATTGTTTTATAAATTATCTGCAAGCAGTTATCGTTCGATGGGTAATATGCGTGCGATGCAACCCAAAATGGAAGCCCTTAAAGTACGCTATGCAGAGGATAAACAAAAACTAAGCCAGGCCATGATGGAGCTTTATAAAAAAGAAAAGATTAATCCCTTTGGCGGATGCTTGCCCGTTTTGGTTCAGATCCCTGTGTTCATTTCGCTTTACTATGTGTTATTGGGTAGTGTCGAGTTAAGAGAGGCGCCCTTTTTTGGTTGGATTATCGATTTATCCTTAAAGGATCCCTATTACGTGCTGCCTATTTTAATGGGCGCTAGTATGTTGATCCAACAAAAACTAAACCCCGCACCGGCCGATCCTATGCAAGCCAAGGTGATGATGTTTATGCCGGTGGTCTTTACCGTCATGTTTCTTAATTTTCCTGCCGGTCTCGTTTTATATTGGTTTGTGAATAATGTGCTCTCTATTTTACAACAATGGTTTATTACGCGTTCGATAGAGAAATCGGCGGGCGGCCATGTTGCAAAATGATCTTGAAACCATTGTGGCGCAAGCAACGCCACCCGGTTATGGTGGTGTGGGGATTGTGCGCGTTTCGGGCCCCCACTGTCGTACCATTGCTGAACAAGTTCTAGGTAAAATGCTCACCCATCGTGTTGCGACGATCAGCACGTTCTTGGATACTGATAAGAAAGTGCTCGATCAAGGTATTGCTTTGTTTTTCGAAGCGCCGCACTCTTTTACCGGAGAAGATGTCTTAGAGCTGCAAGGTCATGGTGGGCCTGTCGTGATAGAGGCATTAATCCAGACCATTCTTCGTATGGGTGCGCGTTTAGCGGCGCCCGGTGAATTTTCCTTAAGAGCGTTCTTAAATAATAAAATAGATCTGGTACAGGCAGAGGCGGTGGCCGATCTCATTCACGCCCATTCTTTGCAAGCGGCTAGAGGGGCCATGCGATCCTTACAGGGCGATTTTTCGAAAGCTGTTCAAGCGATTGTGGATGATGTCATTCAACTTCGGGTCTTTGTGGAGTCGATGATCGATTTTCCTGAGGAAGCGATTGAAGCCCTGCAAATAGAACAGATGGCGGCTGCTTTAGAGGCATTGCAGCAGCAGCTCGATACGCTGATTATACAAGCCGATCAGGGGGCTTTGATAGCACGCGGCGCTTCGGTGATGATTATGGGGCTTCCCAATGCGGGCAAATCAAGCCTACTCAATGCTTTATCGGCACAAGATACCGCGATTGTGACGGATATTCCAGGAACTACCCGGGATATTGTGCGCTCGCGTATTGATTGGGAGGGTATGGTTATTGAATTACTCGATACGGCAGGTCTTCGCAAAGCGCAAGATGCCGTGGAGCAAGAAGGGATCCGACGTGCCTTAGAAGCGGCTGCCATGGCCGATCATATTGTGTGGGTGATTGATGCCAGTGCAGCAGATCTTGAAGAAGATCCCAGGCTTTTATTGAAAACACATCATCTTTCAATCAAAGAAGGTGTAGGTATCACCGTTTTGTATAATAAAATAGATTTGAAAAAAACACCGATAAGTTTTCCCGAATCCCAAGGAGGGGCGTCGATTCCAGGGATGGTAAATCGTCGAATACAGGGATGTATGTCCCCGACTGGGATTCGGGAAAACTTATTTGACAAGGAAATAGTAACATTTTGTGTGTCTGCAAAGACGGGTGATGGATTATTCGATTTTAAACAACACTTAAAAAAGACTTTAGGCTTTGCTGTGGGGTCTGAACAGCCCTTCAGTGCGCGCACCAGACATCTAGAAGGTTTAAAAGAAGCGAAGCATTTTATACAACAGGCCGTTTTGCAGTCTCAGACAAACAGCACCTTAGAATTGGTGGCTGAAGAGTTGCGTGCGGTACAAAGAGCCTTAGAAGTTATCACCGGTCGTTTTACTTCCGATGATTTATTGTCAAAAATATTTTCAACGTTTTGTATTGGAAAATAAGCATGCACTTTAAAAAGATGTTCGATGTGATTGTGATTGGCGGTGGACATGCAGGTACTGAAGCCGCCTTAGCCTCTGCCAGAATGGGCGCGCATACCTTACTCCTCAGTCATAATATTGGTACGGTGGGAGAGATGTCTTGTAATCCAGCTATTGGTGGTATTGGTAAGGGCCAGCTGGTGAAAGAGATCGATGCGATGGGTGGTATGATGGGGCTTGCGGCCCATCGCAGCGGGATCCAATGCCGTCTTTTAAACCGTAGTAAAGGACCCGCTGTGCGATCGACACGGGTGCAAGCCGATCGCATGCTTTACAAACAGGCTATTCGTGATGCCGTAGAACATCAACCTTGTTTGTCGCTTTTTCAACAAGCTGTCGATGCCTTGATCATCGAGGGCACCTTCGTGAAAGGCGTGATGACCCAAGGGGGCCTTCATTTTTATGCAAAGTCGGTCATTTTAAGTGCAGGAACCTTTTTAGCCGGACAATTACATATTGGGAAGACCCAGTATGCAGGCGGGCGGGCAGGCGATCCGCCAGCCCTTGTGCTTGCACAGCAATTGCGATCGTTGAATCTAAACACCGGTCGTTTAAAGACCGGAACCCCTCCGCGTATTGATGGCAAGACCATTGATTTCTCTGTGATGGAACAACAAGATGGCGATACCCCGCTGCCCGATTTTTCTTTTTGGGCGAAAGGACTAGAACGTCCCACACAAATACCCTGTTTTATCACACATACCAATCCACAAACGCACGACATTATCCGTGGGGGGTTGACCGATTCACCGCTTTTCAGTGGTGCGATTCAAGGTGTGGGTCCGCGTTATTGCCCTTGCATTGAAGATAAAATTTTTCGTTTTGCAGACAGAGCGTCGCATCAGATTTTTATAGAGCCTGAGGGATTAAACACCACAGAAATTTATCCCAATGGCATTTCAACCAGTTTACCCTTTGAGGTGCAACTGGAACTGATTCATTCTATTCGAGGCTTAGAGAACGCCCATTTAACGCGCGCGGGCTATGCTATCGAATATGATTTTTTCGATCCCAAAGATCTGAAGCCTAGCTTGGAGACGAAGGCTTTATCGGGTCTATTCTTTGCAGGACAAATTAACGGGACCACGGGCTATGAAGAAGCAGCCGCCCAAGGCTTACTCGCAGGCATCAATGCCGCCTGCCTAGCGCAAGAACGGGATCCCTGGCTGCCCAAGCGCAGCGATTGCTATCTCGGTGTGCTGGTGGATGATTTGGTTACACTGGGTACTACAGAGCCCTACCGAATGTTTACCAGTCGGGCAGAGTATCGTTTAAGTTTGCGCGAAGATAATGCTGATCGGCGACTAACCCCTATTGCACGGCATTTTGGATTAGTGTCGGACGAAAAGTGGCAGCACTTTGAGCAAAAACAAGAAGCGATCGAACAAGAAAGTCAACGCTTATCGAATCTCTGGGTTCGTGTGCCCGCTGTGGGCGAGGCACAGGCACAACAACACCGTGCGGATGAGTTCTTAAAAAGGCCCGAGATTGATTATCAAACCTTGATGCAAAACCAAGGTATAGGTCCCGGTGTTTCGGATCCCTGCGTTGCAGAGCAAGTGGAAATACGCTTTAAATATGCGGGCTACATTGATAGACAGCAAAAAGAGATTGATCAAAGCCATAAACACGAACATCGATCCATTCCTTCAAACTTCGATTATGCTGCTGTGATGGGTTTATCCAAAGAACTGTGCGAAAAATTAACCAAGGTTCAACCGCAAACCCTGGGACAGGCGATGCGTATTCCAGGCATGACACCGGCAGCGATTACCTTGCTGTTGGTTTATCTAAAAAAAGGGAATGGCTAGGGTGCGGGTTTTTCCAACATCCCAATGTCTGGAGGCTTTGCGTATGGGCTTAGCCTCGGCCTCTTTAAATATTGAAGTGACGATTCAAAAACAACTGATTGCCTATCTTGCGCTGTTAGATCAGTGGAATGCAGTCCATAATCTGAGTGCAATACGCGATCCCTTGCAGATGGTGCAGCGTCATCTGCTCGATAGTTTGGTGCTATTGCCCTTTTTACCCAAAGAACCCTTTCGTTTTATCGATGTCGGTACAGGCGCGGGCCTGCCCGGGATCCCCTTGGGTCTTTGTAGACCCGAAGCCCAGGGTTTTTTACTCGACAGCCGTCAGAAGAAAATCACCTTTGTGAAGCATGTGCTACTATCCTTGAAGATCTCAGGTTTGGAGGCAGTCTGTGCACGGGTTGAAGACTATGAGCCCGCAGAGTGTTTCGATTTAGTTATTTGTAGAGCTTTTTCATCGGTGTCCGCCTTTGTGCAAGGTTCCAGACATTTGTGTAAACTGGGAGGACAATTCCTTGCCATGAAAGGTCAAGTGCCAACAGAGGCGTGGGGTTCTTTAGCGCCCGATGGTGTACTAGAACGTATACAACCTTTGCAGGTGCCAGGATTAATCGGTGAACGCTGCGCTGTTTTTATAAAGAGGCATTGAGTGTGGGAAAAATAATAGCTTTCGCCAATCAAAAAGGCGGGGTTGGTAAAACAACCAGTTGTGTGAATCTGGCCGCTGCGCTTGCCACTATCGGCTATAACATTTTATTGATTGATCTAGATCCACAAGGTAATGCCACCATGGGTAGTGGTGTGGATAAGCACCACTTAAGCTTAAGTGCCAACGAAGTCTTGCAAGGACAAGCCTCTATCGTAGAAGCCATTATCACTAAGACACCGGGTACTTATGCGTTGTTGCCTTCCAATGGCGATTTAACCGCGGCAGAAGTCGTATTATTGCGTACGCCACATCAAGAGAAGAAACTAAAAGAGGCACTCAGCAGTCTTGAAGCAGCCTATGATTTTATATTGATTGATTGCCCGCCTTCTCTTAGTATGCTCACCTTAAATGCCTTAGTTGCAGCACAAGGGGTGATTATTCCGATGCAGTGCGAATATTACGCCTTAGAAGGCTTATCCGCATTAATGTCTACCATTGAGCAAATTCACATCGATCTTAACCCAGGGCTTCAAATAGAAGGGGTTCTTAGAACGATGTATGATCCTCGCAATCGTCTGTCTACAGAAATTTCTGCACAATTAGTGGCTCATTTAGGTCGTAAAATCTACCAGACGGTGATCCCTCGTAATATTCGTTTGGCAGAAGCCCCGAGTCATGGGTTGCCTATCTTGTTTTATGATAGAGGTTCCAAAGGTTCAGAAGCGTATCAACGTTTAGCGACCGAATTTTTAATGCGTTTAGGGTTGCGCGCTGAACAAGCGCTAGAACTCGAAACAGTCTAATCAATGGAGGTACGATGGATGCTACAGTGTCGCAGAAAAAACGAAGCACCTTAGGAAAGGGCTTAGAGGCTCTGTTGGGCGGATCACAGTCTGCGACAGCCAAGGCCGCTGCAGCCGCACAAGGATCGCTTGAAATAGCGTTGGATACCATACGTCCTGGGCCTTATCAACCACGCGATCGTATCGACGAAGGCGATCTCGCCTCACTGGTCGATTCCATTCGTGCGCAGGGGATCATCCAGCCTATTCTGCTCAATCAATTGGGTCCCGAGGAATACGAAATTATTGCAGGTGAGCGACGTTGGCGTGCGGCGCAGTTGGCAGGTCTTAGCACCATACCCGCCACCGTTAAAAAGGTCGAAGCACGGGCTGCTACGGCCATGGCGCTGATTGAAAATATTCAACGATCCGATTTAAGCCCTATGGAAGAAGCGCGTGCGCTCGATCGCTTGGCGCGGGATTTTAGCTTAACCCATCAAGAAACAGCGGAAGCGGTCGGAAAGTCCCGTTCTTCAGTGAGTAATCTTTTACGATTGCTCAGTTTGCCACAAACGATACAGCGACTACTGGAACAAAAGTTTCTAGAGTTGGGGCACGCAAAATTGTTGTTGGGTCTTAAAGAAGCTGAGCAGCATCGTATCGCCGAGATCATTGCCGCACAGGGTTTGTCCGTGCGAGAAACCGAACAGCTCTTAGCCCGTGGCAATCATCCACAGCCTATGGCAGAAAGCACAGTGGCAGGCAACGCGGCAGGCCTCAATCGCACCAACACTCAAACAACAATCGCGTTGCAGGATCCCAATATTCAGCATCTGGAACAGACCTTGGCAGAGAAGCTAGGGGCCAAGGTAGAGGTGCAGCATCATCCGAAGGGTAAAGGGCGTGTAGTCATCCATTATCATAGCCTAGAGGCGCTGGATGGGATTTTGGCACATATCCAATAATGTTTAACCTTGGCATAGCCTTTGTCCTGGGCGCATCACTGGTCTTTATGCCTAACTTTTTAGCCGCTAAGCTGTTTTTTAGAGGGCAGGATAGCGTTCCCAGTGCCATACTCCGCAGGTTCTATGCTGCGCAGTGTGTAAAATGGATCACGACCCTGCTTTCATTTACGCTGGTTTTCACTTGTTTTGCCTTCGAGCCTTATGCTTTGTTTTTAGGTTTTTTGTTTGCCCAAGTGTTTTTCATAAAGATAGTTAACAAAACAAATAACAACCTACAGCCCTAAAAATCTTTCCTTTTAGGATGGCTTAGGGCAGAATCAGAGCATAGCTTGTCTTTTAGGCAGCTTAATAATTCTATAATTAGATACTTGGCTTTTTTTTTGCTTTAATGAGTAAATGAATACCGCGACTTATATTCATCACCATCTCCAGCATTGGCTGTGGCACACGCCTATGGGGACTTTTAATATGGACACGCTTTGTGTGTCCTGGGCTTTAGGGCTTCTATTTTCAGGATCTTTTTATTGGGCGGCCAGACGCGCAACCGTTGGCACACCGGGTCGTTTTCAAAACATGGTAGAAATACTCTACGAATTTGTACAAACCCAGGTGAAAGAAACCTTCCATGGTCGCAGTGCCCTGATAGGCCCTTTGTCGATGACTATTTTTGTCTGGGTTTTTTTGATGAACTGTATGGATCTTATCCCAGTTGATCTCTTTGGTTATTTAGGGGCTTCGACATTTAGGGCCGTACCCACCACCGATCCCAATCTTACCTTGGGTTTAGCCTTATCTGTTTTCCTCTTGATTATTTTTTATAGTATTAAAGTGAAGGGGTACAAAGGTTTTTTAAAAGAGCTAGCTTGTCAGCCTTTTGGACCTAAGCTTTTTATCTTTAATATATGTTTAAGAATCGTGGAAGAATGTGCCAAGCCCTTATCGCTGGGTTTGCGGTTATTTGGTAATTTATATGCAGGTGAATTAATTTTTATTTTGATTGCTTTGCTGGGTCCTTGGCAAAGTATTTTAGGGGTACCTTGGGCACTTTTTCATATTCTTATTATTGTGATACAAGCTTTTATTTTTATGATGTTAAGTATTGTTTACTTAAGTTTAGCGCATGAAGAACATTAGCGTTTTATAAAGGGGAGAAATGATGGAGACTATTCAGGCTGTTGCCTTGGTTGCAGAGCTTCAAAATACCACCACATGGGCCGTGGCGCTCTTGATTGGTATTGGTGCTTTTAGTACGGCGATTGGTTTTGCGCTTTTGGGTGGAAAGTTTTTAGAGGGTGCTGCAAGACAACCTGAGCTCATTCCACAGCTACAGGTTAAAATGTTTATTATTGCCGGGTTGTTAGATGCAGTCACCATGATGGGTGTGGGTATTGCCTTGTACTTTACTTTTGCCAATCCTTTTATTCATCAGCTTATAGAACTGCTCCAAACAGTGAAGTAGGGTTTTTCATGGATATCAATGCAACACTTTTTGGGCAAATGATCACCTTCGCCATCTTTGTGTGGTTTAGCATGAAGTATGTGTGGCCTGTTTTGGAGAAAACACTACATGAGCGGCAGCAAAGCATTAGCGAAGGCTTAGCGGCTGCCGAAAGAGGACGCAAAGAGCTAGAGGTTTCTCAAAAATATGCCATTCAGCATATTCATGAGGCGCGAAGCCACGCGCTTGAGATTATTGAAGAGGCTAAGAAAGAAGCCTTGGTTCTGCTAGAACAAGCTAAAAAGCGGGCGCTCTATGTACAACAAGAAAGTGTGCTCGCTGGAAAACGCGAAATAGCACAAGCACGCTTAAGTGTACAAGATGATTTGGAAAAAGAGCTATTCAATTTAGTGGTGGGCAGCACCGAAAAAGTCATAGGCCGCCTGTTACGCCCAGCCGATCAGAAGATTTTATTGGATACAACGCTGGATAAACTAGTCAGAAAAGAGGCGATGTAATAGACGATGGTTGAGAACATAACAGTAGCCCGTCCTTATGCAAAAGCCATTTTCGAGGTTGCACGCGATACGGCGTGTATGCCTTGGTGGTCCGGCATTTTATCGGTATTGAGTGCCATGGTCCAGGAGCCCCGTATTCGAAGTTTAATAGCCGACAAAAGTGTTTCACGATCCATTTTAGAGAAGACCCTACTTGATTTATGTGGGCAATGGTTGAGTCTGCAAGCACAAAACTTGCTTAAACTTTTGATTTTAAATAGACGATTATCGTTGTTGCCAGACATAGCCACACTTTATGAAACAATGTGTTTGGCCTCAGAGCAACGATTACGCGTACACTATGAAACGTCTATAGCCTTAACGACTGCTGAAAAAGAAAAAACCACGCAAGTTTTCAGTCGGTATTTTAATAAGACGGTGGATCTCGATGATCAGATAAACGAAAGTTTATTGGGCGGTTATCGGGCACAGGCAGGCAGTGTTGTGATTGATGCCTCTATTTCGGGGTATTTAGACTATCTTAAGGGGGCAAATGTGTGACCACTCAACCTTTCAATGCTACAGAGATTACGGCGCTTATCAAGGAAAAAATAGCCCGTTTTGAATTGACGCCCTTGGTAAGGCATGAAGGCCGTATTCTGAGCATTGCCGATGGCATTGTGCGAATCTATGGATTAGAACAGGCGCAGTATGGAGAGCAGCTTCTTTTTGAAGGCCAGCAGCGCGGTATAGCCCTTAATTTAGAGCGAGATTGTGTGGGGGCTGTCGTGCTAGGCAGCACCGAAGGTCTCACAGAAGGCCAACGTGTATGGTGTACCGGAAAAATGGTCGAAGTCCCCGTGGGAGAGGCCCTTTTAGGTCGGGTGGTGGATGCTTTAGGTCATCCTATCGATGGATTGGGCCCCGTGGAAACACAGGCTGTCTCACCCATTGAAAAAATAGCGCCTGGGGTTATTTGGAGAAAGTCTGTGGAGCAGCCTTTACAGACAGGCTTGAAAGCCGTTGATTTTATGGTGCCCATTGGACGCGGTCAACGAGAGCTCATTATTGGGGATCGCCAAACCGGTAAAACCGCTTTAGCCATTGATGCGATCATTAATCAGAAGCATACCGGTATTAAATGTATTTATGTGAGTATTGGGCAAAAAACCGCATCGGTCGCGGCCGTCGTGCGAAAACTCGAAGAAAGCGATGCGATGAAACATACCATTGTGGTCGCAGCCACCGCGGCACAGTCTGCAGCCTTACAATTTGTGGCACCTTATGCAGGCTGTACGATGGGCGAATACTTTAGAGATCGGGGCGAAGACGCACTCATTGTGTATGATGATTTAACCAAGCATGCATGGGCTTATCGACAAATTTCTTCTTTATTAAAGCGCCCCCCGGGTCGAGAAGCGTATCCAGGTGATGTCTTTTATTTACACGCACGTTTATTAGAGCGCGCAGCCCGCGTGAATGAGGCCTATGTAGAAAAAGCGACTGAGGGACGCGTCAAGGGACGTACAGGTTCTTTAACAGCCTTACCGATTATTGAGACACAGGCCGGAGACGTCTCTGCATTTGTGCCTACCAATGTGATTTCGATCACGGATGGACAAATTTATCTGGAAACCGATCTGTTTAATGCAGGGGTTCGACCCGCGATTAATGCTGGGCTTTCCGTGTCCCGTGTGGGGGGCGCTGCGCAAGCGAAGATCATTAAGACTTTAGGCGCAGGCATAAGAATTGCTTTAGCACAGTATCGGGAGCTGGAAGCCTTTGCACAAATTGCCTCCGATTTAGACGATGCCACACATAAGCAATTAGAACGTGGTCAGCGGATGGTCGAAATTCTCAAACAAAAACCTTTTGCACCGAAGAGTGTTGCCGAGATGTCCTTGTCGCTTTTTGCAGTAGAGAAAGGATACATGGATGATGTGCCACTGAAAAAAATATTGGCTTTTGAACAAGGATTGCAAGACTATGCCCGTTTGGAAGAGTCGGCGCTATTGGAACATATCAATCGTGAGCCCGTCTTAACAGAGGCGCATCAAGCAGCTATGGATGCCCTTCTTAAAAGCTTTAAAACGCGCTGGGTTTCCTAAATGAGTAGCTCAAAAGAAATTCGAACCAAAATAAAAAGCATCAAAAGTATTGAAAAAATTACCCATGCTATGGAAATGGTTGCTGCGAGCAAACGACGCAGAGCACAAGATCGCATGCAGGCCTCTCGGCCCTATGAAGAAAAAATACGGTTTGTGATCAGTCATCTTGCAGAGGGACATTTAGATTATCAGCATCCTTTTCTGGAGGAGCGTGTTCCGAAGCGCATCGGTTTTATTGTGGTCTCAACCGATCGAGGCTTGTGTGGTGGCCTTAACAACAATTTGTTTAAGGCGGTGATAGAGGCTATGCGCGGTTGGCACCATCAATCGGTCGATAGTGATATTGCAACCATTGGTAAGAAAGCAGAACATTTTTTTCAGCGCATGGGGGGGAATGTGGTCGCCTCTATCATTGATATAGGCTATAAACCAGGTATTCTTGATCTTATTGGTACGGTGAAGGTCATGCTCGATTTGTATAAAAAAGGGAACATCGATCGTATTTATATAGCCTACAACCGTTTTGTGAATACCATGGTTCAAAAGCCTGTGATCGATCTATTACTCCCGGTCATGCATACGGTTTCAGCCACCAAACCCTATCATTGGGATTATCTTTATGAGCCAGATCCTCAGTCTTTATTAAATGCTTTACTCATTCGTTATGTAGAGTCTGTGGTCTATCAAGGGGTTATTGAAAATATTGCCTCCGAGCAGGCAGCTAGAGTGTTTGCCATGAAAAATGCATCCGACAATGCGGCCGATTTAATCGATGATTTAGAATTAGTCTATAACAAGGCCAGGCAGGCGGGGATCACACAGGAATTATCAGAAATTGTTGCGGGTGCGGCCGCTGTTTAGAGGGTTTTTAAAATGGCTTTAGGTACAATATTACAAATCATGGGTGCTGTCGTGGATGTGGCGTTTGAGCAAAATGCTTTACCCAAGATTTATGATGCTTTAATGGTCGAAGATCTAGGTTTAACCCTAGAAGTACAACAACAAATAGGAGATGGTGTTGTACGCACCATTGCGATGGGACCTTCCGAAGGACTACGTCGTGGTCTGTCTGTGAATAATACAGGCGCCCCTATTACGGTACCTGTGGGTGAAAAGACCTTGGGTCGTATTATGGATGTCTTGGGTAATCCTATCGATGAGCAAGGGCCGATTGGTGCAGAAGAATCACGGGCGATCCACCGTGCGCCCCCTGCTTATAGTGAGCAGGCGCCTAATCAAATGATTTTAGAAACGGGTATTAAGGTGATTGATCTGCTCTGTCCTTTTGCAAAAGGCGGCAAAGTAGGCTTATTTGGCGGTGCAGGCGTAGGTAAAACGGTGAATATGATGGAGCTGATCCGCAATATTGCCAGCGAACACAGAGGTTTTTCGGTTTTTGCAGGGGTTGGAGAACGAACCCGCGAAGGAAACGATTTTTATCATGAAATGAAGGAATCAAAGGTTTTAGATAAAGTAGCTTTAGTCTATGGCCAAATGAACGAGCCACCCGGTAATCGATTGCGGGTCGCTTTAACGGGACTCACCCTTGCAGAAAAATTTCGGGATGAAGGACGCGATGTTTTATTATTTATCGATAATATTTATCGCTATACCTTGGCGGGCACAGAAGTCTCTGCACTTTTAGGTCGTATGCCCTCGGCAGTGGGCTATCAGCCAACCTTGGCCGAAGAAATGGGGGCTCTACAAGAACGCATTACCTCCACTAAAACAGGATCCATTACCTCGATTCAAGCCGTCTATGTGCCTGCGGACGATTTAACCGATCCTTCGCCTGCGACGACTTTTGCCCATTTAGATGCCACGGTGGTTTTATCCAGACAGATCGCATCCCTGGGTATTTATCCGGCCATTGATCCGCTCGATTCGACGAGTCGGCAATTAGATCCTGGGATTATTGGGCAAGAACATTACGATTTAGCCCGTGAGCTACAAAGCATTTTACAGCGTTATCGGGAGTTAAAAAACACCATCGCTATTTTAGGGATGGATGAATTACCTGAAGAAGATAAATCCTTGGTAGCCAGAGCACGCAAAGTGCAGAATTTTTTATCGCAGCCCTTTTTTGTGGCAGAGTCTTATACGGGGATGGCTGGAAAATATGTTTCCATTCAGGATACTATTAAAGGGTTTAAAGGTATTATTGAAGGTCTTTATGATCACATACCGGAGCAGGCCTTTTATATGGTCGGCACTCTAGAAGAAGCGCTTGAAAAGGCTGCACATTTGTGAACAATGAAGCCGTAGGAAAAAGTTTCTATTTAGCGATTGTTAGCGCAGAGGCACAGATTTTTTCAGGTTTAGTGAAGCAACTTTTTGTGAGTGGTGTGATGGGGGATCTAGAAGTGCTTTATGGACATGCCCCCTTGCTTACTAGTTTAAGGCCGGGTCCTACCTGGATCGTGAATCAACAGGGTGAAGAGGAAGTCTTTTATATTTCGGGTGGCATGCTAGAAGTACAACCAGACACTAGTACGATTCTAGCCGATACAGCCTTGCGCGCCAATGATATCGATGAAAGCCAGGCCCTAGAAGCTAAAATACGTGCCGAGAAAATCTTAAGTGGTCAGACCAAAGATTTTGATTATGCAAAGGCGCAAGCACAGTTAACCAGAGCCCTTGCGCAGTTGAAAGTGCTTAGAAAATTTCGTGAGAGAGATTAGACCCTCACCCTAGCTACCAAAGCGAAGCTTTCGTGGCTAGGGTGAGGGTTGATCATCCAATAGCGATTCATGCTCTAGCCACATCACATTAATAATCCCACAGGCACAGGCAAAGAGTACGCCTAAAATCCACGTGAAATACCACATGATTGAGACTCCTTATTGATAATGTGAATCGTTGGATGTTGTTGTACGCACAGTGCCGCGCATCACGCGAAACACCCAGGTTGTATACCCTAAAATAATGGGCAAGAAAAAGATCACTGCGATAAGCATCCATCCTAAGGTTAAACGGCTGGCGCTTGTATCCCAGATGGTTAAACTATGGTTAGGTATGCTTGAGGATGGCATGACAAAAGGATAGAGGGTAAAACCGAGGGTAAAAATCACACTCATTAAAGCAACACTATTGCAAACCAGGGCTGTTTTGGGCCGTTGTAAAGAGGCCAATATCAGCGCCATGCCAACGCTTAGAATACTTAAAAAAGGCCCTAGATAACCGCGTGGATCTTCTTGATAATGCTTGAACCACAGTCCCTGTCCTTTAATAACCTCTTTGGCGGTGGGGATGAGCGCCTGGTTGGGATCGCCCATGGAGATGACTGCATAGCCGTCTATATAAAAAAGCGCGCCTAGCCATGCCAAGGTAAAGGTGATTATAAAAAAACCGCCTGCTAGATAAGCAGTGTGTAGGGCACGATCGCGTAAAGCTTGAAGCGTTTTGCATTGTATAAAAAGGCAAGCTTGCAATAATAAAAGGCTTAAGCTGACGAAACCACAGACTAAGGCATAAGGATCTAAAAGATTGAAAAAAGTTCCCGTAGGATGCGGCATCAAGTTTTGATCGTAAAAGAACGGTAAGCCACGCAGTAAGTTGCCTAGCGCCACACCAAACAGTAAACAAGGGACAAAACCGCTGATAAAGAGACAAAAATCCCAACTTTTTCGCCATAAGGGTTTGCTGAGTTTATTGCGATAATCAATACCCGGTGGTCGTAGAATTAAAGCAAGCAATACCAATAAAAAAGCCAAGTAAAAACTTGAAAAAGCTGCGGCATACATCAAAGGCCATGCGGCAAAAAGCGCAGCCCCTGCCGTCACCAGCCATACTTGATTGCCTTCCCAGGTGGGGCCAATGCTGTCTAAGAGTTGCCTACGTTCGGAATCATTTTTTCCAAGCCAAGGAATAAGCGCACACACCCCCAGATCCGATCCGCCCGTGACGGCAAAACCCATACAGATAAGACCGATAACAAAGAACCAAATCAGTTTTAAGAGCGCATACGCTATCATGTGATACTTCTTCGGGTCGTCTGTTCAAAATAATAACGTCCCGTGCCTAAGCTACTAGGGCCTAATCGTGCATATTTAAACATCAAATAAAACTCTAAGACTAATAACCCTGTATAAAGCGTGACCAATGCGATTAAACTGGTTAAGACTTCCTGGGTAGAAATCGAGGAAACACCTAAAAAAGTCGGTAAAATTTCTGCAATCGCCCAAGGCTGCCTTCCATGTTCTGCCACAATCCAACCGCATTCTGCAGCAATCCAGGGTAGAGGAATACAGATAATCGCGAATCGCAACAGCCATTTCTTCTGTTCGATATTGCGCTTGGCATTATAGTAAAAAGCAGCGATAAAAAGAAAAAGCATTAGAAATCCACAACCCACCATGATTCTAAAGCTCCAAAATAAGGGCCAGCTATTGGGGACACTATGACGTGCTGCATCTAAAATCTGTGCTTCTGTCGCATCGATGACTGCGGGTGTGTAACGTTTGAGGAGTAGACCAAAGCCCAGATCATCTTTGTATTCATCAAAGGTTTTGCGTAGCTTTGGCAATGGTCGATGGCTATCACCCTGTTCTTTTTTAAGCGTTTGTAATAAATCATACGCGATCATACCTCTGCGGATCCGCAGCGTATTTTGCGCAATCAGATCTTTTAAACCCACAATGGGCGTATCCAAGGAACGGGTGGCAATAATGCCCAAAGCATAGGGTATTTTAAGGGGAAAATAAGTTTTTTGATCGTTATCGCTCGGAATGCCAAAAAGCGTAAAAGCAGCGGGCGCAGGTTCCGTGTCCCACATGCCTTCAATAGCCGCTAGTTTTGCTTTTTGCACATTGCCTATGTTGTAGCCACTTTCATCGCCTAAGACGATGACCGACAGAATAGAGGCTAATCCAAAACCGGCTGCCACGGCAAAAGAGCGACGTGCGAAAGGTAAGTCACGACCTTTTAGCAAATAATAAGCGCTAATACCTAACACAAAAACGGTGCCGGTGACATAGCCCGAAGCTACTGTATGCACAAATTTTACTTGAGCCACCGGATTAAAAAAAACTTCCGATAAACTGCTCAGTTCCATACGCATCGTATGCTCGTTAAAGTGTGTGCCCACAGGATTTTGCATCCAGGCATTGGCAATTAAAATCCACAGCGCAGAAAGATTGGAGCCTAGGGCCACTAACCAGGTAACGGCTAAATGTTGTACTTTGCTTAGACGATCCCAGCCAAAGAGGAAAAGCCCTACCAAGGTAGACTCTAGGAAAAAGGCCATCAGCCCTTCAATGGCCAAGGGTACGCCAAAGATATCGCCTACATAATGGGCGTAATAAGCCCAATTGGTTCCAAATTGAAATTCTAGTGTGATACCGGTTGCAATACCCATTGCAAAATTAATAGCAAAAAGCTTTCCCCAAAAACGTGTCATGTCTTTATAAATAATTTTGCCGGTCATCACATAGACCGATTCCATAATGGCTAAGACAAAGGCCAGACCCAATGTGAGGGGTACAAACAAAAAGTGGTAAAGGGCGGTTAAGGCGAACTGTAAACGCGATAATTGTACAACGCTTTCATTGATCACGTAGGATGATCCTTGTTTAAAAGAATAGGCCGTAAATCGTGCACGCGCTCACTCTTGGGTTGATGGAAAAAGAAAAACCAAACAGCCACGAGCAGCAAGATTTTGAGTGCTAGCACGAACCCCAACTCTTTGATAAAGACTTTGTCTTTCATAAGGAACAGTGTACGCAAAAAAGGCGTTGGATGCTATCCAGGGGCCATAGGTTTAACTGCATCTGACTATACGCCAGATGCAAGTTTCCTAACAAAATATTTTTGTAAAACGCACCTTATAGACCCCGTGCCTGGCTTATGAGAAAATGTCCGGAGTTTTAAGAGGGCACCGAATGAGCATCAAAAGAGCAGTGGTCGTTTTAGCAGCGGGACGTGGCACACGCATGCACAGTACCCTCCCTAAAATGCTACAACCCATTGCAGGCGTGCCTCTATTGGGCCGACTCTTAGCAACAGTCTCAGCGCTTCAGGCTGCGAAGACGATTGTGGTGTATGGGGAGCATGGTAAAGCCCTACAGAAAGCCTTAGACCCAGAAGGTCGCCTTGTATGGGTTGAGCAGGCTGAAGCACGCGGTACGGCCCATGCCGTGTTACAAGCCCTACCCTACCTAGACGGTTGCGATCAGGTTTTGATTTGTTATGGCGATGTGCCGCTTATTCGCATCGAAACCTTAAACCGGTTGCTTAGCCGGGTACCTGTTGATGCACTGGGTTTTATGACCATGACAGTGCCTAATCCCCAGGGTTATGGGCGTGTGCTCAGAGATAATCAGGGTAGTGTATTGCGCATTGTCGAAGAAGTAGAGGCCAGTGCTCAAGAAAAAACGGTTCAAGAAGTGAATGCTGGTTTTTTTTTGTTGCCGAGCAAAGCTTTAATGCCATGGATGCCGGTATTGGTTCAAAGTTTTGAAAATCCAAAAAACCCTTCTGCAGAGCATTATCTTACCGATATAGTTGCAATGGCACATCAAACAGGTATCAAGATTCATAGTATTCAACCCATCGATGCCTGGGAGGTTTCTGGCGTGAATGATAAAGTGCAATTAGCAGCCTTAGAGCGGCATTTTCAGCGATCGGAAGCCAAGCGTTTCATGCAACAAGGCGTCACTTTGTTGGATCCCGATCGTTTTGATGTACGTGGCGAGATCACGATTGGACAGGATGTGAGCATCGATATTAATGTGCTGCTAGAGGGACGCGTTAGCATTGGCAATCATGTTTCGATTGGTCCTCATGTTTCTATCAAAGACAGCACTTTAGCGGATGGGGTAAAAATATTGGCCAATACCGTTATCGAGGGCGCAACCATCGGTCCAGGTGCTAAGGTAGGACCCTTTGCACGTTTAAGACCCGGTACGGTTTTATGGGCGGAAGTTAAAATTGGTAATTTTGTCGAACTAAAAAATGCACGTATTGGTTTTGGTAGCAAAGTGAACCATTTAAGTTATGTGGGGGATGCTTTGCTGGGTGCACAGGTGAATATCGGTGCGGGTGCGATTACCTGCAATTATGATGGACGTATGAAGCATCAAACCACGATTGAAGATAAGGTACACATTGGTGCCAATACTTCGCTGATTGCACCCATTACGATTGGGCATGGTACTGTCGTGGGTGCTGGTACGATCTTGAAAGGCGATATAGGCGCTGGACAACGCATTCATAATCGCGTGCACCATCGTATTGTAGACAATCTAACACCTCCGAAAAATGTAGAGTCCCAATAAGAAGAGGATTAAAAAAATGTGCGGTATTGTGGGTGCAGTGTCTACGAAAGATGTTACCAATATTCTTCTCAACGGTCTTCGAGCCCTGGAATATCGGGGTTACGATTCTGCAGGTATCGCCGTGTTGTCGGAGCCCGGGGTTCTACAACGTGCGAGAGCCCAAGGCAAAGTGGGCGTTTTAGCGGAAATCCTCATTAAAAACCCCATCGCTGGCACACTAGGGATTGCGCATACCCGTTGGGCAACCCATGGTGTGCCTAGCGAACGTAATGCGCATCCCCATATTATCGGAGGACGTGTTGCATTGGTGCATAACGGCATTATCGAAAATGCCGAAGCCTTGATGGCGCCTTTTTTGGCATCGGGCTACAAACCTTTATCGGATACCGATTCAGAAGTGGTGGGACTTTGCATTTTGGAATCTTTAAAAAAAGGTCATAATATTCTGGAAGCCACACAGGAAACGGTGCGCAAACTAGAAGGCGCTTATGCGTTGTGCGTGGTGGATGTTTTAGATTCGGATACAATCATCGGTGTGCGATCAGGGCCACCTTTAGTCGTGGGCTTAGGGGAATATCAAAACTTTTTAGCCTCTGATACCTTGGCCTTGCGTGGTGTCACGGATCGCTTTATTTATATGGAAGATGGTGATATTGCAGTCTTAACGCGTGAAAAAGTGACACTCTATAACACGGTCGCTGAGGTTATTCAAAGGCCGATTCATCATAAAGTCGTGCATCAAGATGCGGTCGATAAAGGATCGTATCAGCATTTCATGCTGAAAGAAATTTTTGAGCAACCTAAAGCCCTGCGTGAAACCTTGAAAATGTGTGTGGCCAATAGCAGTGTTTTAGAAAAAGCCTTTGGACCTAAAGCGACCGATTTTTTTGATAAAGTACAGCATGTACAGATAGTGGCTTGTGGTACCAGTTTTTATGCTGGGATGGTGGCGCGTTTATGGTTGGAGGATATTGCAGGTGTTGCCTGCCAAGTAGAAATTGCCAGCGAATTTCGTTATCGCAAACGGGTGTTATTACCCAATACCTTGTTGGTGTGTATTTCTCAATCAGGTGAAACCGCCGATACCTTGGCAGCATTACGCAGCACACAAAATGAAGCCTATGTTGCACGCTTAAGTATTTGTAATGTGCCCGATAGTTCTTTGGTGCGTGATTCGGAATTGGTTTTTCTCACCCAGGCGGGTGCGGAAAGAGGGGTATGCTCCACCAAAGGCTTTAGCACGCAATTAGTGGCCTTGTTTTTACTGAGCCTTGCTTTAGGGAGACGATTTGGCCTTGATAAAGCCAAAGAAAAAGCACTTATTGAAGAACTGTGCCAGATCCCTATGCTGATGGAACAAAGTTTAGCAGCCACCGCATCGGTACAAGCTTTGGCTCAGATTTTTGCAAGCAAATCGAACGCCTTGTTTTTGGGTAGAGGTTTAGGTTTTCCCATGGCTTTAGAAGGTGCCTTAAAATTAAAAGAGCTTTCCTATATTCATGCAGAGGCCTATCCCGCAGGTGAGCTCAAGCATGGTCCTATGGCTTTGGTCGATGAGCACATGCCTGTATTGGTGCTTGCACCCCCCAGCGCCACACTGGATAAAATAAAATCGAACATTCAGGAAGTGCGGGCCCGTGGCGGTGAACTTATTGTTTTCACAGCAGAAGAAGCTAGTATTCACGCACAACAAGGTGTGCATTGCTTAACGCTTCCCCAAACATCTGTTGAGCTCTTTCCACTGGTTTACACGATTCCTTTGCAGTTACTAGCCTACTATGTAGCCCTTTTAAAAGGCACCGATGTCGATCAGCCCAGAAATCTTGCGAAGTCCGTGACTGTAGAGTAGAAAGCGCATGGCCGTGAAGCCAATGCGCTCAGGATGTGCTCTTTTATGCTTATGCTGCATAGCCTGCTTCTCAGCGTTTTACCGTGTGCTTATATATTAAGCCCATCATATCTTCTGGCAGCATGCCTACAGGAGATTCGTCTCTAAGACGTTCGTGTTGTCCTAAGGCAAAGTGTAAAAACCTATCCTTCTTGGTCGTTTTTAAGTCTTCTTCGACCGTTCTACGAACTGTGTCTGGAATCAGATCGAGGGCAGTGTTCCCATTTCGATTGGGTTGCTCCCAATCAGAGAGAGGGCGTTTGGGTATCAAATATCGAATCATATCTAGATGGCCTGCTTCTGCCGCATAGTGCATGACGGTACTATCATTCGCATCCCGTAGGGTTAGATCTTCGCCTAGGGCCAGCAAGCATTTAAGCAAGTCTAGATAACCTTTGTAGGCAGAACAGTGCAAGACGGTCAATCCAGAATTATCCTGTAGGCTTAGATCCGTGCCGGCTGTTAGCAAGCATCCAAACAAGCCTAGATGATCTTTGTATATAGCCCTGTGCAAGGCGGTTTCTCCATACACATTTTGTAGGTTTGGGTTAGCGTCTGGCTGTTCTAGCAAGTATTGCGCTATCGCTAGATGCCCTCTGGAGGCAGCTCTGTGCAAGGCGGTTTCTCCATACACATTTTCTAGGTTTGCTTTAATGTCTGGCTGTTTTAGCAAGTATTGCGCTATCGCTAGATGCCCTTTGGAGGCAGCCTTGTGTAAGGCGGTATTGCCAAAGGTATTCTTTAGGTTTGGATTGGCACCTGCTGCTATCAAAGCTTGAACGATATTGAGATGCCCTGTGGAGGCAGCTCGGTGCAAGGCGGTTTCTCCCTCACAATTCGGCAGGTTTGGATTGGCACCTGCTGCTATCAAAAATTGAGCGATCGCTAGATGGCCCCTTTCTGCGGCATAGTGCAAGGCGGTCCATCCATTCTCATTCGGCAGGTTTAGGTCAGCACCTGCTGCTATCAAAGATTGAGCGATCGCTAGATGGTCTCCTTCTACGGCATAGTGCAAGGCGGTCCATTTATATATATCTTGCAGGTTTGGGTTGGCACCTGCTGCTATCAAAGCTCGAACGAGATTGAGACACCCTTCATAGGCAGCCTTGTTTAAGACGGTCCATCCATTCTCATTCGGCAGGCTTAGGTCAGCACCTGCTGTTATTGCTGCTCGAACTTGCGTTAAATCATTGTTTAATACAGCGTTGTATAGCTGTTCTTGCAGCCTTGCACGGTCGTCTGACATGTTTTAATCTCCAAATTATTGTTATTTAATTGACATATTAACTGAGTGCCAAGGTGAATAGCAAGTGTTAGTTGAATGTGTAATATCCCATAACGAGATTGCTAGCGACTTTTGTTATCGAAGATGTGTGTTGTTGCCCAATACTTTAGGGGTGTGCATTTCTAAACAGATTATTTTATATGAAATCTTTTATAGACTTCTGCATCGTTGCGTTTACCGATAGCATTAATAAAAAGTGTATTATTGAGCACTTCGTAAATGATTCGATATTCGCCCGCTGTAACTCTAAAAAGATCAGGATAGCCTTTTAAAGAAGCAGTATCGGATGGAAAGGGATTTTGTCGGAGGGCGCTTATTTTCTTATTTCGCTTTAGACCTAAGCCTATCTAAAAGTTTTTCAGAGTCTTTATGAGATAAAAAACCAGAGTCTTTTCCTTTTTTAGCTTCTAAACGCCAGTAAGCATCCTCCAAGATTTGATAGGCTTCTTGTGAGAGGACTACCGCAAATGGACGGCCCTGTTTTTCAATACCGACGGGCGCACGCTGCGCAGCATCTAAAACAGCCCCTAGCCTATTCTTTGCATCACTGGCTGAAAATGTTTGCATATTCTATCTCCCTCATACCATCCAATTTAGCTATTTTAGCTAAAATAGCCATCAGCGTCAAGAATCATGGTACATCTGAAGATTTTTCCGTAACAAGGACTTAATTTAATAGCCTTTTAAGCGAAGATCTATCCGTTTTTTAACCGATATTCTGACAATTCAACAGTCTATCCCCTATGTGACACCGCTTAATAACAGGGTATTTATTAGTGTATACGCACCCTGAAAAAATCCAAAAATAGCCTATATTAAAAATTCAACTAACTAATTTTGGAGATTAGGCATGTTTTTTGATCATAATCATAATGGAGAGCCCAAATCCACTGCCAATCGATCGCCTGTTAGGGTCGAGGCCAATCATACTTATGACGAAGATGGTATTCCTAAGGTTATACAGCAGAATGGCAGCGATTATCCCGTGACAACGCCCGATAGCATTGATAGCATTAATAGCATTAGGGGGTTTGTACAAGCATTTAATACGCATGAAACGCCTACTAAAGATGCCATCACGAACATTATACAGACCCGATTTAAAGACTTAAAACCTCAAGCTTTTAATGGGATAGAACAATCCGTGTCTACCCTCATGGATCTTCTAAAAATACTTGATGCCAAGATAGAATCTGAGATGGAAGCGCTTAAAAAACAAGGTAATGGTGCTATGCTAACCAATGGGTTTGTAGCGTTAGAGGCGAAGAAAAAAAGTGTTGATCTAACATTGTTTCTCATCATCACAAAGCTTGTTCGTGCCTATGAGCACCATAAGAAAAATCACAGTGTGGATGTAGAGGCTTTCGGGATTGTGATCGCAGACAAGGCGCCTAAATTATTGGAAACTCTAAAAGCATTAAGAAAAACAAGAGCCGACATAAGCAATGAGGAAAAAAAGGCATTAGAAGGATTAGAGGAAATCATTAAAACAGTGCCCATGCAAAAGCCTTTTCGTGGGTCAAGCGCTAGTTTATAGAGGGCTATTCATCACAATAGACTTAAAGTTACCTAAAGAGTATGTTACTATAGCGGCATCATTTAGAATGATGTACTTAACAATCAAAATTGGTTGCGCTGAATGAACAACATTTTAAAATCTAATAGAGTCCCAAGTGCCCTACCCGGTTTTTCTACAGAAACACAACGCAGCAAGGAAGATCTCTTTCTGCTGGATGCCATGAATCAGCAAATCAATGGCGTTTTGGGGCAATTCCAATATATTGTAGAGATCTTGGATACCCATAAAAAAGTGGCACCTGTCGAAGATATACAACGCGAAGTGAAAAAAGCTCTTCAGAAAATTCAAACGCTGCTTCATCAGGCACCTGGTATGGACGCAGAGGCCGATTTAGTAAGCAATGCACGTCATACTGGGGCACCACTGGGTTTAGAGGCTAATCCTCTCATTGAAGAGATGGGCGGTATGCCACTGGAAGCGATTGCTGCCGATTGGGAGACTTTTGCCAAGGAAGCAGGCATTAGCGATAAAGCCGAACTTGAAAATATGGTTAAAAAAATTAAAGACAAGCTCCAAGAAAAATTTAAAAACAAAGCACGTCTAGCCCATCGTTTAAAAGCAAGCAACAAACCCAGTTTGAAAAACGCCCCCAAACCTGGGCAAGCCATGACCCCTAAATTTAAGCAGGTTCAAGCAGTCTTAAAGTATATTTTAAAGGAAACACCCGCACCCCCTGCCCCAGTGCCTAGAATGACTGAAGCCCCAAGACCTAGACCGGGCGGATTCTAATGAAGAGGGCTTATGTCGACTAAAATATCGCTTTCCAAGGCTATTTTATTTGAGAAACCAGAGAAGGTGCATGCCTTAATTCGTGCAGGCGCCGATGTACACGAAAAAGATCCTTATGGTCTAACACCGCTGATTGAGGCAACGCTTAAAGAAGATCGAGGTATTGCGCAAGCGCTTTTAGAGCATGGTGCAAAGGTTGATCAGCAAGATATTAGTGGGCAAACCGCTTTACAATGGGCAGTTAATCGCTATCAAAAGCCTTTTTGTGAGCTTTTTTTAGAAGCTGGTGCGAATCCCAATCATCACGCTGCCGATGGTCAACCGTTGTTAGTGAATCCTTTTTTAAGAGAACAATCGGATCTATTGCAATTATTAAAAGATTATGGTGCTATCCTGCAACCTACCCACGATTTCATAGAGGCCAAATTGATGGGGCATCGCTATGAATTAAAGGGTCGCGCTAAAGTGGTGAATGCCAAAAATCGTTTTGTAACTTTCGATTTGGAAGGTTTTTACCTGGAATTTACGGTGGGGCTTGTGCTGAAAAGTCTGGATGACTTTATGAACAGTCCCATGGGCGATCGTTTTAGATCTTATGCAACCGTTTTATCACAAGTTCGAAAAGCCTTTAGAGATGCAGCCAGGATTATTCCTGAAAAATATCTAAAAAAAGGATCTGTACACAATAAAGACTTGATCCAAACAATCATGAAAGAGCCATTGGTCTTCATCCCTGTTTCTTACGAAGGCCATGCGATTAGCTTTGTACGCTATGGCCATTATCTGGCCAAATGTGATCGCGGTGTGAAGCATATTGTGGATACCGTGGTGATTCATAAAGTAGGTAAACCTGCAATCCTTAATCCGGATTTTCTAAGCGATTTAATGTTTAGCAATAAGAGTAATGACTATATTAATACGCTCAAGCACGTTTTAGACTTGGAACCTATGAGCACTTTGCCCGCACGTTACCAATTAAGTGGCAATTGTTCCTGGGCGAATGTAGAAGCGGCCGTGCCCGCCATGATGTTTTTATTAATGTTTGGCGGCAATTGGAAAGCCTTGGGCGAGGTGGGGGCTTTACAAAAATCGGTGATGGCTTTTTACGATACCTGGATAACTTGGGATAAAAATCGGGCTTTAGAGCGTTGCATCAGCGAATTGAAGGTGGCCGATCCAAAACGTCAGGCAAGCCTTGTTTCTTTATTGGCCTTGGTTTTATTTCAGCGTTGTCGGGCTTCGCGTCCCTTAGAGGTTGAACGCGCCAAAAAAATTCTAGCGATTCTTCAGATCCCAAGCTGTGCCTATATTCTCAAAAGTTATATCAGGGTTTATCACACCAAGGCTGCAGCGGATAGTGGCCAACATTTCATTGAACTCCTAAAAGCCTGTGGTTTAAACCTAGGTGATTTGCGCCAAGATTAATGCTACACTGCCCTCCCATGGATACCACCAATATTTTATTAGAGTCACTCAATGATGCTCAACGTCAAGCCGTTACCGCACCCTTAGGACCTGTCGTGGTTTTAGCGGGTGCTGGCAGCGGCAAAACGCGGGTTTTAGTGCAACGTATTGCTTGGCTCATTGGCGAGAAAGCTATGCGTGCACACAGTGTTTTAGCGGTAACTTTTACCAATAAAGCAGCCGGTGAAATGAAACATCGTTTGAGCGATTTACTGGGTCCAGATGCCCAAGGTATGTGGGTTGGTACCTTTCATGGTCTGGCCCATAAAATGTTGCGCCTACACTGGCAGGAAGCAGGATTATTGCAACAGTTCCAGGTAATGGATGGGGATGATCAACTACAGATTATTCGTCGCATCTTTAAACAGTTGAGTGTGAATGAAGATCGTTTTGATCCGCGCAAAGTCCAAGGCTTTATTAGTCGTAAAAAAGATGAAGGGATCCGTATTAGTGCGCTGGCGCCGATCCAAAACCCCTATGATCAAGTGGTACAAGAGGTTTATCGACAGTACGAAAAAATATGCGAATCAAGCGGTTTAGTCGATTTTTCCGAGCTGCTTCTCAGATCGTATGAACTGTTAAAAAATAATGCCGACCTTCGCGCGCATTATCAAGCGCGCTTTTCCCATATACTCGTGGATGAATTTCAAGATACCAATACGATTCAGTATCAATGGCTTTCTTTGTTGGCCGAGCAGGCACAATCGATGATGGTGGTAGGCGATGACGATCAATCTATTTATGGATGGCGTGGCGCTAAAATAGAAAACCTACATCGTTTTCAACGCGATTTTAACGCGGTTCAAATGATTCGCCTAGAACAAAACTATCGTTCGACCGCGACCATTCTCGCGGCGGCGAATGCGTTGATTACGCACAATGATAGTCGTTTGGGTAAAACGCTGTGGACAGAAGGTCAAGCAGGTGAGCTCATTGGCCTTTATGCAGGCTTTAACGAAGAAGATGAGGCTTTGTATGTCGTGCGTGGCATTCGAGCATGGATGCAGAACGGTGGTCTACCCCAAGCGATTGGCATTTTGTATCGTTCGAACGCGCAATCCCGTATTTTAGAAGAATCATTAATGCGTGCGGGTATACCCTATAGCATTTATGGGGGATTACGCTTTTTTGAGCGTGCTGAAATCAAAGATGCTTTGGCCTATTTAAAATTAGCCTTAAATGTGCAAGATAATACCGCTTTTGAAAGGATTATTAATGTGCCTCCGCGGGGTATTGGCGAAAAATCACTTGAAAAAATACAAACCATCGCGCAGACCCAAGCCTGTTCTTATTGGGAGGCCGCCCATCAATCCTTGGGGCAATCCCTTTTTGGTCCTAAGATCGAGTCTGCTCTCAGAGGTTTTCTCCAGTTGGTCGAAGCACTTCGTAGGGATGCCCAAGCAGGTACAGCCCTGATGGCTTTAATGGAGCAGGTAGTTCAGAAGAGTGGTCTGTTACGCTTTTTTAAAGAACAAAAAGATGAAAAATCGCAAAATAGAGCTGAGAACTTAGAAGAGTTAATCAATGCCAGTAATGATTTTGAATTAGCACAAGACAGCACAACCCAATCAAGCCTGGTCGATTTCTTAGCCTACACCGCTTTAGAAAGTTCTGAAAAACCGGGTCGATCGCTTGAGGCAGCGGTGCAACTGATGACTATTCATGCAGCCAAAGGCTTGGAATTTCCCGTGGTTTTTCTGTGTGGTTTAGAAGACGGCTTATTTCCTCATCATTTTTCAAAAGACAATCCCGCATCACTCGAAGAAGAGCGCCGTCTATGTTATGTGGGCATCACCCGTGCTAAAGAGAAATTATTCTTAAGCTATGCGCAAAAAAGACGGGTTTTTGGTCGGGATGAAGATCGCTTTCCTTCTCGCTTTATCAGTGAAATCCCTTCGCACTTATTGGTAGAGCAGCATAAAAAGGTTAGTGTGCAAAGACCGCAGTCCTTTATGCGCGCCTTCACAGCTTCGACACCTTCCAAGCCTACAAAGAGTCCGCTTGTATCCTCAGCGGTATCCGAATCAGGTATGTCTTTAGGACAGTGGGTGAAGCATCCCAAATTTGGAACAGGTATTGTGGTCGATCAAGAAGGCAGCTCCGATCGTGCACGCGTGCATGTAAAGTTTGATATCTATGGCAATAAATGGCTGGCGCTCGCCTACGCCAAATTAGAGCCCGTTTAAGCGCATGTCTGCACAGCCCCTGATCCCTAAAGATCCCCTTATTTTAGTGGATGGTTCTTCTTATTTATTTCGTGCCTATCACGCCCTACCCCCTTTAAGTACCCATACGGGTCAACCCACAGGGGCGATTGTGGGGGTAATTAATATGTTAAAAAAGCTGATCAATCACTACAAACCCAGCAAAATAGCGGTGGTGTTTGATGCCAAGGGCAAAAATTTTCGACACGCATTGTATGCAGCGTACAAAGCCAATCGTGCGGTCATGCCCGAAGATTTAGCCGTGCAAATTGAGCCTTTAAAGACTGTGATAGAGGCAATGGGTGTCGCCTTAATCACAGTGCCGGGTGTGGAGGCAGACGATGTGATTGGCACTTTAGCGTTTCAAGCCAAAGCACACGATCAGTGTGTTTTAATCTCCAGTGGTGATAAAGATTTTGTACAGCTAGTCGATCCGCTGCTTTTCGTGGTGAATACCATGACGGATCAAGTGTTAGACGAGCAAGCTGTTTTTCAGAAGTTCGAGATTCGTCCCGATCAGATGGTCGATTACTTAACACTGATAGGCGATACAGTCGATAATATTCCAGGTGTTCCCAGTGTGGGCCCTAAAACGGCGGTGAAGTGGCTTAAAAGCTATGAAACCTTGGAAAGTATTATCACACACGCTACAGAGATCTCGGGTAAAGTCGGGGAAAGTTTGCGCGCAACGCTGCCGCAGTTACCTTTATTTAAAAGTTTGGTAACCATTCAGACGGACGTTGCACTCGATTGTACCATTCATGATTGTCTTCTCAAAAAACCCGATCATGCAAAACTGGAAGCACTATTAACAGAACTTGAATGTACCTATTTGCTCAAAAATTTATCGATGCTTCAAGCAGGAAGCACAGAAAAAAAATCAGAAGAGAAAACAGACCCTCAAACCCATTATGAAACCATATTATCGGAAGAACATTTTGAACAATGGTTCAAACGTTTAGAAAAGGCTGAACTATTTGCTTTTGATACCGAAACCAATAGCCTCGATTATATGACGGCACAAATCATCGGTCTTTCCTTCGCTATCATGCCGCATCAGGCAGCCTATGTGCCGCTGATGCACGATTATGAAGGTGCGCCTGTACAACTCGATCGCGAGGTTATTTTAGAACGCCTAAGGCCTTTATTAGAAAATGAAGCCAAGGCTAAGGTGGGGCATAATCTTAAATACGATAAAGAAGTACTGCTCAATCATGGTATTACTTTAAGAGGTGTGCGTTTCGACACCATGTTAGAATCATATGTTTTAGGTAGCACTTTAAGTCGTCATCGTTTAGAGAATCTTGCAAAAAAATATTTACAGGCAGAGACCCTTTCTTTTGAAGCATTAGCCGGAAAAGGCAAAAAACAGCTAACCTTTAATCAAATTGAAATAGAGAAAGCTGCTTTTTATGCCGCTGAAGATGCCGATCTAACCTTGCAGTTGCATCATCATTTTTGGCCACGTTTACAAGCCTCTCAGTTGGAAAAAAGGGTCTTTGAGCAGATAGAAATGCCCTTGGTACCTGTGCTGGTAGCCATGGAACGTGGTGGCGTTTTGGTGGATACACAGGCTTTAGCGCTCCAAGGTCTGGATCTTGAGAAACAACTGCAAGGCTATGCCGATCGTATTTATACCCTGGCAGGTAAAGACTTTAACATTGATTCTCCTTTGCAATTGCAAAGTGTTTTATATGAAGATCTAAAATTGCCTATTTTTCAAAAAACCCCGGGTGGGCAGCCTTCTACCGCTGAAGCGGTTTTAGAAAAACTAGCGGAAAATTTTGAGCTGCCCGGCATTGTCTTGCACTATCGTAGTTTGGCAAAATTATTGTCTACCTATGTGCACCGATTACCCGAACAGATGAATGAGAAGACAGGACGGATTCATACGTCTTATCATCAGGCGGTCACGGGCACGGGGCGTTTATCCTCGAGCAATCCCAATTTACAAAATATTCCGATCCGAACCCCCGAAGGTCGGCAGATCCGCAGTGCTTTTATCGCACCCCCTGGCTATAAGATAGTATCAGCCGATTACTCACAAATTGAATTACGGATCTTGGCGCACCTCTCGCAGGATCCAGGCCTTTTACAGGCCTTTAGTTTGGGTGATGATATTCATCGCAATACGGCAGCCGCAGTCTGGAATGTCCCTGTAGAATCGGTCACACCCGAACAACGGCGCAGCGCCAAAGCCATTAACTTTGGTTTAATGTATGGCATGTCGGCCTTTGGTTTATCCAAGCAATTAGGGATCCCGGTGGATGCCGCCCAATTGCAAGTCGATCGCTACTTTGATTGCTTTTCAGGTGTCAAACAATTTATGGCACAGGTGGTGGCAGAGGGTGTGGCAGAGGGCTATGTGCAAACCATTAAGGGCCGGCGGCTTTATTTGCCAGACTTAAAGAGTCCTAATGTGATTGCACGACGTGCGGCCGAGCGTGCTGCGGTGAATGCCCCTATGCAGGGCAGTAATGCCGATATGATTAAACTGGCCATGATCGAACTTTACCGTGTTATTCAAGATAAACCAGATTCGATTCGCATGATTATGCAAGTCCATGATGAATTAGTGTTTGAAGTGGCAGAGCAGGATGTTTCACAGGCCACCATGCAAATAAGACAAATCATGGAAGGTGTCTGTACCCTCTCAGTGCCCTTAAAGGTAGATATTGGGGTGGGCAATAACTGGGATGAGGCACATTGAGCTAACGTTTGAAACGTTAGCTCAAAAAACAAGCAATTCTAATGAGTTTCCCTCTAGAAATGACCAGCTCAACACGGGCCGAGATGGTTTGAAATGAATCAGCCGTATCATTTGTAGAACCTGCTGCAGAAAAGGATGTCCCACAGGCCACTATGGACCTCAAAGCAATCTGGTTCTTACAAGGGGTGTTGGCTAAAAAATGGTAAAACAGTGGTTGAAATATGGTAATAATATGGTTATACTTCAGGTCTACTTTAGTGAAGATGCACTTTAATGGGTAATAGCCAGGAGTTTTTATGCGTGTCCAACAGAAAGCCCCGTCACTTTTTAATACTATTCCTAGCCATAACTACTTGGGTGTTTTGGATACAGGGGAGCCTAAAAAGATCGTTGAGTATCTGGAATTTTCTAAAACAGAAGTCGCTTCTGCGACTGGCGTACCAAAGATATCTGTACGTTATGACGAAAAAATGCCAAGAGAGCTATCTCAACGGTTAGAAGAGATAGCGATTATTTGTGAATTAGTTGCAGGATACTTTGATGGTGATCCTAAGAAAACAGCACTGTGGTTTAGAATAAAAAATCCATTATTGGGAGACATATCACCACGTGATATGATTCGCATCGGGCGGTATCAAAAATTAGTAAAATTTATTCAAGATGCCCTCGCTGGGCATGCTCCTTAGACAATGGACAATAAAAATCGCGATCAAGGTTCCTTTCTGGATACGATTTCTCATAGAGATGTCCGTTTAACACCTCAGCGTTTCCGAGCTATTGCCGATTATTATTGGGAGCACTATTGTTATTTTTCAAATCAACGCTCTCTCATCATCAATGCACTGAAAGAAGCTTTAACACAGCATGCAGGTTCTTGGACATTTACAGGCTGGCAAAGGGTTGTTTCCTATCAATATAGTTCTGATCCATTATCGGCCAAGGGCAGTCTATTAAATAATCCTGGCGGAAGATTTAATATTGGAGATATTGATCAGACAAAATTCCCTCGATTCCCTGCTTTGTACCTTGCGGAAAATAGAAGTACAGCGTACAAGGAAAAATTTGGCCTATATGAGCCCAGTAAAAAGCATCCTGGGCTTACCGTTGAAGATCTTGCACTTACCAGCCACCAATCAATCTCTATTGTCTGTTTAAAAGGAGATATGACGCAAGTCTTATCGTTGAATGATACTTTGATGTTAAAAGCATTCTTCAATGTGATTAAAAATATTAAACTACCAAAGAATCTCGTTGCTGACGCTAGAAAACTGAATATCAATCCAATGCTGCCAGTAAAAGACGTGAAAGAACTAAAAAACACGCTTCTTGATCCTAGCTGGCGATCCATGCCTATGCATTTTGATGTTCCATCCAACTCGCAAATTTTCGGGCAGATTGCACATGCATCAGGTATTGAAGCTATTTTATATCCATCAAAAATGTCTGATAAAAATCATTGTTTGGCGATTTTTCCGGAAAATTTAAAAAATTCTACATCTTTCATTGAAATTGAAGATGTTGTTCCAGCATTGGTCAAAAATAAACGTCTGGATTCAGAAACATACTTGGCATTGATGACCTAACGGTTAGTTAGAAGATTTTTTATGAATGGAGTAGAGAGCCATGAATACCTATCCACTTAAAAAAAGGCACCGTTTGTACCGCGAGCATAAATATTTGCTCTGTTTGTTTAGCACGCTGCTACAAAAGGTAGCAACTCATGACTTTGGTGGTCTTGCGCCTATAGACTTTATTAAAAACGATCTGCAACAGTTTTCCGATGTTCTCCACGGCCACGCGCATTATGAAGAAAGTCGCATCCATACCCTATTAGCACAATACGATTCCAAGGTGGCACATCTGGCGGATCAGCAACATCAAGCCCATCATTTAAGCTTCGCGGAGATTTTCGAGCGGCTGGAAGTTTTAGCGCAGGCTACCGATCGCGAAGAAAGACTAGACCTGGGTTATAAGCTTTATTTGGATCTGCGCCGTGTATTCGCCGATATGCTCAGTCATTTTAATTATGAAGAACAGATGATTCTACCCGAATTACAAACACTATTAAGCGATATGAAAGACTGTGTACCCGACAAATTTGCAATTGCCTGGCCAATGCTTAAAAAGTTACTGAATATCGACGAAGCAGAATATTGTGAAGTAGCATTAGCGATGCACACTGTTTAGGTATACGTAGATATTGGGGTTGGGAATAACTGGGATGAGGCACATTGAGCTAACGTTCAGACCGTTAGATTGACTAACGTTCAGACCGTTAGCTATACTAACGTTCAGACCGTTAGCTAAAGAGGGCCTAGAACCTTGGATAATCAACAGATCAATCAACACTTACTCCAGGGAGACATCCATACAGGGGGTGTTCTGCCACACGTTGATAGCTTGAAGTCGATGGCCTTTGTTTTCGAACAAGCCTTTGGTCTTGATGAATTGCCGAGGGAGCCAGGTGTGCTCTTAATTAGGGGTGCTAGACAATATGGTAAAAGCACCTGGCTTGAACAGCAAATCCTGGAAACGATTCAAACCTTTGGGGCACAAACAGCGCTGTATTTAAACGGCGATGAAATTAAAGATTATACGCAGTTAATTCAAGACATAAGACTACTCATCCCCCTATTTGCACCACGTGCAACAGTCAAGCGATTATTTATTGATGAGATCACGGCGGTGCCAGCCTGGGAAAAAGCTATTAAACGTTTGATTGATGCTGGTGAGCTTAAAGATATTTTATTGATAACAACCGGCTCTAAAGCTTCCGATTTGCGTAGAGGGATCGAACGTTTGCCGGGTAGAAAAGGTAAACTTGTACGCACCAATTATGTTTTTACCCCTATAGCCTATAAAGATTTTAAAGAAAAATGTGTAGGCGTTTTTAAAGAAAATACTTTATGGGCCTATCTTTTATCGGGCGGTTCAGCCATTGCTGCAAACGAATTAGCAACGCAGCATCGATTGCCAGAGTATGTAGTATCCATTATCAGTGATTGGATTTTGGGAGAATGTGCTGCTACAGGTCGTTCCCGCGCTAATTTATTGGCTATTTTGCAAAGTATCTATCGCACAGCCGGCACGCCCGTAGGACAGGCTAAATTAGCCCGAGAAAGTGGTTTATCTAATAATACGGTTGCACAAGGGTATATCGAATTATTATCCGATTTAATGACGATGATGCCGGCTTTTCCCTATGATCCCGACAAGAAAATTTCACTTTTTCGAAAACCCTGCAAGTATCATTTTATCAATTTACTGATGGCGATCTGTTGGCATCCTAAAAAGCCAAGAACGGTAGACGCACTAAAAAACTTAGGGGAAGATTTGGGGCCGATATTTGAGTGGGCGGTGGCACAAGAAATATGGCGAAAACACTGTATCGCTGGCGAAGTTGATTTTATGGATCATCTCAATTTCTGGCAATCCAAAGAGCATGAGATTGATTTTGTGATACCTAGCCAAGATCTTTACTTAGAAGTTAAATCGGGTGCTTATAGGCCGCATAACTTTGTATGGTTTTTAAAGTCTTTTCAGACGGAGCACTTAACCGTCATTAATCAGGATTCTTTTGATACAGAGAGAATAAGAGGCATTTCTTTAGAAGATTTTTTATTAATGGCGTAGAACCATGAGTCGCTATCCCATCTATTATAGGGATTGATTGTGGTTCATGAATAGCGTAGCCTTAAAGGGGGTGTCTTTTTAGCGGGAGTCAATAAATTGTTTGATAAATATTCATTCGGTGGGGTGTTGTTAGCTATAACCTTTTTGTCGGGTTGCTCTGTCTATAAAGCGGCTTCTAATGAAGGTGTTTCAGTGGCAGATGTTCGTAAGTGTCAAACAAGAGGTTGTTTCCTATCTCGAGGGATGGAAATTATCAATGGCAATCAAGAAAGTAATGGGCGGTATACTGAAACCTATAGGGCTCATGCGAGGAAATCGGGTCTTAATTATGTTAGGGCTGCGGGGCACGGTGCGCTTGATGTGATGACGCTTGGGATTTGGGAGGCAGTTGGCACCCCCGTTGAAGGTGCTCTATCGAATAACCGCGGATATATTACCGTTATTGCTAATTATCCCTCTAAAACAGCAGATGAATTTGAAAAAATGGATATTTATGATGCAAATGGTAAAAAAATAGTCCCCAAATAGGGCATGCACGTTGACGCAAATGATGGTTAATCCGCCGTATCGTTTAACCATTCATTGAGCACAGCCTTGGCCTCTTCCACGCCCGTGTTGTTAAAAGCCGAGAACAGTTGCGCACTCACAGGTAGCTCATATTTTTCAAGCGCTTTGAGCACGCTACGCATGGCATCAAGTGCCGGTCCTCGTTTAAGCTTGTCGGCCTTGCTGAGCAAAATGTGAACCGGTAAGACATTGGCTGCAGACCACTCAATCATTTGCCAGTCTGTTTCTTTGAGTGGATGGCGAATATCCATCACAAGAATCAAGCCCTGTAGGCTCTCACGGTCTTCCATATATTTGCCAATGAGACCTTGCCACTGGGCTTGCATAGCTTTGGGGACTTTGGCATAACCATAGCCGGGTAGATCGACCAAACGTCGGTTGGGATCTAATGAAAATAAGTTAATTAACTGCGTTCTTCCGGGGGTTTTACTGGTTCTTGCGATGCGATGAACATTCGTAATCACATTAATCGCAGAGGATTTGCCTACATTGGAGCGGCCCGCAAAAGCGACTTCCACCCCCGTATCAGGGGGTAGTTGGCTGGGATCGGCCACACTTTTGATAAAGCGGATTTGGTTATAGTGGGGTATGCTCATTCGCTGCTATGATAGCGGTTGTTTCGAGACAGGGATAGTGGGTGATAGGTTTTATATGCGATATGGGCTAATAGTATTCATGATGGCCTTGAGTGGGATGGTGCAAGCAACTTTGATAGTGCCTGTTTCCCCTGCTGCGGCACCTGCGGAGTCTGCCGTTACAGCTGCTGCGCCAGTCCCTGTTGCACAGACCTCTTTTGATAAAGCAAAACAGTGTGCGAGCTGCCATAATAACGATGGTAATAGCACGGTGCCGGCCTGGCCTAGTATTGCGGGGCAATCACCCAAGTATTTCATGGAACAGTTGAAGGCTTTTAAAGCGGGTGCTACAGGACCCAGGCCCAATTCCGTGATGGAGGGGATCTTAGGGCCTTTATCGATGGAGGAGCTTGAGCCATTGGCAACCTATTTTTCGAACCAGGCCGTCGCTGTCGGTGCAACCCCGGAGGCTTTTGTTGCCTTGGGTGAGCAGATCTATCGGGGGGGTAACCCCCAAACAGGGGTGCCCGCTTGTGCGGCCTGTCATGAAGCGCGGGGTGCAGGAAACCCCTTGGCAGGTTTTCCAGCGCTCAGTGGTCAACAACCGGATTATATGATCCAGCAACTCCATAACTTTCGTACAGGACTGCGCAAAAACGATCCCGATGCTATCATGCAAGATATTGCGAAGCGTATGAGCGATGAAGAAATAAAAGCGGTGGCAAATTATGTCCATGGACTTCATTAAATATCTAAAATGGGGATTCGGCCTTAGTTTTCTGGGGCTGTTAGCGTATGCTGTGCTTTTTAAACCGGCGGATGCGCTGAAGGCAGATGTATCTATCAAACCCGCAAGTCATGTCTCAAATAAAGGCTATGAAGTGCTGCCGGTTGCTATCACTTCGAATCCCACCATTCAAGCGCTAATGGCCCAAGATTCGGGCCGTGTACAGCTGATTAATTTTTTTAGTTATGGCTGTTATGGTTGTATGCGTTGGCATCCCTTCCTCGATACCTGGGCCAAGCAACATGCACAAAAGGTTACGGTTCATCATGTGCCCATTCTTTTAAATAAGGCTTGGGAACCTTTTGCCAGAATCTATTTAATTGTGAAGGCGCTAAAAAGAAACGATGCGCTAGATACACGGCTGTTCGAAACTATCCAAGCACGCACCCTCGATTTAACCGATAAAAAAAACGTAGCAGATTTTTTTGAAAAACACGGTGTTCCTGCTCAAACGGTTGAAGATCTCTATGATTCCTTCAGTGTGAACCAGGAACTGCTGAAAGCTAAAAATCTGGCGACGGCCTATCAGATTACTTTGAGTCCGAGCGTTGTGCTCAATACACCACGGGGTAGTTATTTGATAACCCCTAACATGATTGAGAAGGGTAGTGGGGAGAAGCTTATGCAGACCTTAGATGCACTGCTTGCATCCCTAGGAGGCGCTGAAAGCCATGTCAAATAAAATGCGTGTGGGTATTGTATTGGGTGGGCGTTCTGCAGAACATGCTATTTCCCTGCTTTCGGCCAAAAGCGTTATCGAAGCGATTAATAAAGATAAATACGAAGTCGTGTTATTGGGGATCAGCAAAGCGGGCGAATGGTTCTTCTATGAGGATCTAGAGCACTGTTTGTTGGATGCCCATAGTGCGAAGCGTATTCGCATGCAGCCCGGGCATCATCCTGTGGCATTGGTTGCACAACCCGGCGCGAGTCCACTCGTTAGTTTGGAGCCTCATGCTATCCATCGTCCTGTTGATGTTATATTTCCCCTCGTGCACGGTCCTTATGGTGAAGATGGTACGATTCAAGGTCTCCTGAAATTGGCGAATGTTCCTTTTGTGGGTGCGGGTGTTTTAGGATCGGCTGTGGCGATGGATAAAGACGTGATGAAACGTTTATTGAAAGACGCAGGTATTCCGATTGCACCTTTTTTAATTTTGAATGCGCATAACGCAAGGGATACCACGTTTGAAGAAATTGTCGAAACAGTGGGTCTGCCTTTTTTTGTAAAGCCTGCCAATTTAGGCTCTTCAATTGGTGTTTCTAAGGTGAATGGTGTAGACGATTTTGAGGAGAAGATAGCCTTTGCTTTTCGTTTTGATCGAAAGATTATTCTTGAAACCTTTATTGAAGGTCGAGAGCTGGAATGTTCTGTATTGGGCAATGATCACCCGATTGCCTCGGTGGTAGGCGAGCTTATTCCCCAGCACGAATTTTATTCCTATGAGGCAAAATATTTAGATGATGAAGGGGCGATTTTTGAAATCCCTGCGCATCTTAGTGCAGAAAAACAGCGAGAAATACAGGCGCTAGCGTTGAAGACCTACAAGGTTTTATGCTGCGAGGGTATGGCGCGCGTGGATCTATTTTTAAGCTCGGATGGCCAACTGTTTCTGAATGAAATTAATACCATTCCTGGTTTTACAAAAATAAGCATGTATCCTAAATTATGGGAAGCTAGCGGCTTAGCCTATCCCGATCTCATTGATCGATTGATCAGCCTAGCCATCGAGCGCTTTGAACAAGAACAATCCTTAAATACAGCGCTTATGTTAATGGGCGAGCAGCCCGTTCCAAGCGATCTTGAATAGCCAGCCAGGCTTCGGTGTGCGGGAGCTCTTCCACGAAAATCGCCTCAATAGTGCTGTTATCGAGCCTATAGAGGCAGTCATAGAGTTGTTGTGCATAATGCGTCGGATCCAGCGGCATCTGTATCCAAACACTTGGATCTTGCCCTATACCTTTTTCCGAATAGGTGTAACTTAAAACACCATAGTGTTTCCCTTGCTGTGTGAAGGCTATTATTTTTTCTTTTAAAGCCCTTTGATCCAATAAGTACAGCGGTTTGGTGGGTGCATAATGGCTATGATCCGAACCGGGGGTTTGCAGATTTTTCGGTATTGCTTTGGATACTGCACGCTTAGAAAAAACGGGTTCATTCAAAATCTTTGATAATGCAGTTGCGGAAAAAAAACCTTCGCGCAGAATGATCGGTTGATCCTCTAAAAGATACACAATGGTCGATTCAATCCCAATGCTACAAGGGCCACCGTCTAAAACATAATCGACCTTGTGTCCGAGTACCTTGCGTACATGTTCGGCGGTCGTAGGGCTTAAATAACCATAAGGATTAGCGGAAGGGGCCACAATGCCACCTTGAAACTGATTAAGCAAAGCGAGTGTGAGTGGATGATGAGGGATCCGTAGTGCCACGGTTTCTTGCTGTGCCGTAATCATTTTAGACACCCGCGGATGCCGTTCAAGGATCAGCGTGAGAGGCCCTGGCCAGCAGGCCTTGGCGAGACTCCATGCACGGTCTGGGATATTGATAGCCCAGTTTCTCATTGCTTCAGCTTTTGCAATGTGTATAATTAACGGATTATAAGTGGGTCTATTTTTAGCGGCGTACACGCGTTCTACAGCCTGTGCATTATCGGCATCTGCCCCTAGGCCGTATACGGTTTCGGTGGGAATGGCTACCAATTGACCGGCTTTTAAAAAGTGTAGAGCTTGTTCTATATCAGTCATGAGAGCATTCATAGCGTGTTTTAGTGAAGGGCTATAGTACGATAGACTTAAGGGATTCGTCTAGGACGTATAGGAAAAAGCGTGCAGCATCTTGTAGTATGGTTATTGGGTATCGTAGGGGGATTCGGTTGTATCCCTGTTGCTTTTTCCGAGTTGTCCGGTTCTTTAGAGGAATCCCAGATTCTTTTACGCCTACAGCCCGAGGCGATGCTCAACGTTGAAAAAGGCGGTCAAATGATGTCGGGAACCGCTCCGGCTCTACAACCCCCAACCATCATGAACATTGGCCAGCACCGTTATGAAGAGACTTGTCATATTTGTCATAGTGCAGGTTTGGCGGGTGCACCTAAATTGAAAGATAAGGCTGATTGGGCACCGCGTATCGCTGATGGCATGGATCTGCTTGTCAAGCGCGCGATAGAGGGCTATAAAGCCATGCCCCCTAAGGGCAGTTGTAGCACCTGTTCAGATGAGGAAATTAAAAAAGCCGTGGAGTATATGGTGTCCAATGCACAATAGGGAAAGACAATGCGAGGATGGCAAGGATGGCAAGAATGGTGCGAAGCATTACCAAACTCTGAAGATGTTTTAAATCGTTCCACGGTATTTGTAAGCACCGCAGCAGAGCGCTTAAGACAGGCACAAGCAGCATTAACAAGCGTTGTAGCCGCGGTTCCTGAAGTTGTCGGTGATACGATGGTTCAAACACATCGACGGCTTGAAAGAAGTTATCCCGAATTTCACCAAGGTTTTAACGATATTTCTGGTTATCAGAAAAAACTTTTAGAACCTTGCGATATTCGCTATCTTCGTTTTTTGGTTTTAGATTGTCAGGTGGATATTCATTATCATCGATCAGGTTACAATGTTTTTTCTTGTGTTGCCAGTGATTCTTCAAATGTGGAAGATCAAAAAAAACGCTTCGCATTCTTGTTGGAATGCCGAGCAAATATAAACAGTCCTGCACACATGTACCATAATAGGACACCCCTCCATTTATTAATTATCAATAAAAATGAAGAGGCAGCCTTATTTTTGATTCGTTATACCAGACAGTCTGGTCATTCTATAGCGTATCATTTGCAAGATGTTTATGGAAACACGACGTTATTACTGGCCATAAAAGAAAAACAAGCAGAAGTAGCCGATGCGATTCTTCATGAAATGGAAAAATTTGGGTCTAATATTGGGTTAAATGTATGTGATGCTCATGGAAAATCAGCACTCGATCATGCTTTCACGATGAGAATTGAGAAAGTCATTGTTAAACTAATAGCCTTAGGGGCTGAGCATCATGCGGTTGTCAATCAACATGAAATAGTGGCTTATCAAAAAGATTTTTTAAATCCCCATCATTTGAATCATCTTCGTTTTTTGGTTTTGGAGGGAAAAGTAAACGTTCATTATGATCGATTGGGCTTTAATGCTTTGTCTGGCGTGGCTAGTGCTTCACTGAATCCGGAGGATCAGAAAGAAGGGTTTAAGCTTTTATTACAATGCCGAGTCGCTATCAATAGTCCTTCACAGATGCACCATAATAGGACACCGCTCCATTTATTAATCATCAATAAAAATGAAGGCGTTGCCTTATTTTTAATGGAGTATGCCAGAGAAAAAGAACATTTTATAGATTTTACAAGTCAAGATAGGGATGGAAATACGCCTTTGCTGCTTGCCATTAAAACGATACAGTTAAAGACAGTCTTGACTATGCTGAACGAGATGAAAAAATTTCATGCCAACATCGGACTTGATTTATGGGATTCCGATGGAAGAACGGCGCTTGACTGTGCCGTGATTTTAGGCCAAATATCCATTATCCGTGAATTAATAGCCTTAGGCGCTCGGTCTTGTACGGTTTCCAATCGTTTTTTGAATATTGCTAAATTTGATGAGCAAGTGATACGGCTAATCTTAAAATCGGTGAGTGTTGATCCGGATCAAGTATGTGAAGATAAAAAAGGCAATACGATTTTGTTGTATCAAAAGTGTCTTCAAAACAAAAGCAATGTGCCAGTTATTTTTTGGCCTCATTTGCATGAAGGCCTAGGCATTCTACGACCTTGGCATCCACCCCGTTACCTGCCACCTTTGCATCCTCCTGTGGATCGACCGCTTTTAGTCAAGAAAAAAACAACCCCATCGTTTTAATGATAAGCCAAATGTCGTATAGCCCTATAAGAAAGAGCTTCTTGTATATGCTCGAGCCTTATGTTTGTACTGGCTTCTAAATCGGCAATGGTACGGGCTACGCGCAAGGTGCGATGATAAGCACGCGCGCTCATCCCTAATTTTTCTATGGCTGCATTTAAAAAGGTTTGCGTTTTAGGATCTAAAGAACAGTACTGTTGGGTTTGGGTATTATTGAGTCTTGCATTCAACTTGTTCCTCTGATCCCGCTGTCGTGTAACGGCAGGTATAATGCGTTCTAAGATAGAGGCACTATTTTCTTCGGGTACCGTTTGGTAGGCTGTGAGTGTTGCAATGGGCAAGGCAGGTACTTCAAGATGTATATCGATGCGATCTAAAAGAGGTCCCGAAAGACGGCTACGATATCGACTAATGTGTTCGGCTCTGCATTGACAACGATTCCTTGGATCCCCCAAATACCCACAAGGGCAGGGATTCATGGCGGCAATTAATTGGAATTGTGCAGGGAATTGGGCTTGTCTTGCGGCTCTTGAAATAAGAATGGTGCCCGATTCCAAGGGTTCTCGTAAGACTTCTAAGACTTGTCTATCAAATTCGGGTAACTCATCTAAAAACAAAATACCGTGATGCGCTAAAGACACTTCACCGGGTCTTGGGTGACTACCTCCACCCACCAGTGCTACGGCAGAGGCGGTGTGGTGTGGTGCACGAAAAGGACGTTTGCCCATACTGTCAACCCAGGTGGGTGTTTGGGGTAGCAAGGAATGGATCGCAATCACTTCCAGAAGCTGATCAAGAGAGAGTGGTGGCATAATGCTGGGTAAACGGCTCGCCAATAATGTTTTACCGGTACCCGGTGGACCCATCATGAGCACACTATGTCCCCCTGCGGCTGCAATCTCTAAAGCCCGCTTAGCGTGCATTTGACCTCGAATATCCGAGAAATCGCCTTCAAAGGTTTGTGTGTGTTGGGCTAAGGATTTTTTAGCACGATAGGGATTGAGTGGTGTTTGTCGGGATAGATGTTTGTAAATGCTTAAAAGTGAGTGTGCTGCAATCACCGTATTATCGCCAGGTAAGGCAGCTTCTTCAGCATTTTTGTGTGGAACCACCAACGTTCTACCACTTTTACGGGCAGCTAATGCTAGGGGTAATGTGCCGTAGATCGGATGTAGATCGCCGGATAATGCTAATTCGCCGGCAAATTCATAGTGCTTTAGATTGTCTAGGGGTATTTGTTGAGAAGCGGCTAAGATCCCTAAAGCAATAGGCAGATCAAAGCGGCCCCCTTCCTTCGGTAGATCGGCGGGTGCTAAGTTGACGGTAATGCGTCGTGTGGGAAAAGTAAGCTGACTATTAATAATCGCACTGCGCACGCGGTCTTTGCTTTCTTTCACGGCTGTTTCGGGTAATCCCACAATAGTAAAACCCGGTAAACCCTGCGAAATATGCGTTTCGACCGTCACCAAAGGCGCATGAATGCCAATCGAGGCACGACTAAAAATAACCGCTAATGTCATAGCGGTGTTATAACAAGAAACAGAGGCCTTGGCTCTCCGTGTGATAGCGGATATTGTTGCAAAGTAAATGGATACTTCTACACTTTCATGTGGCAGAATGGGTCTCGTGAGATCTGAGGGATGAGGTCAAATGAAATTTAGACATTTTTTGGCTGCCGTTTTCGTGATTGCCTTGTGGGCAACAAACCTTCTTGTTCTAAAGGTTGTGTGTACAGAAATCCCTCTGGAACTTTTTAATTTCATGAGATTTTTCGCTTGCCTGCCTTTATTGCTTTTTTTCAGAAAACCGCCCAGTAATCTGACGAAGCTGATGCTTATTGCCTTCTTCTGGAATGCATTGAATGTTTTTCTACTGGGCCTTGGGTTGAGGTATGGAGCCGGTGTAGGGGTTGTATCGGTCGTTTTTCAGACCTGCTCATTTTTTGGACTTTTATGTTGCTTTTTGTTATCTAAAGAGCTACCAAAAAAATATCAGATCGTAGGGATGATTGTCTCGTTTCTGGGGATTATTCTATTGTTTAGTCATACGATCGATAGTGGGCTAAGCATCATGGGCCCTCTATGTATCTTGTTTGCCGCTATGTCTTGGGGGGTTGGCTTGGCACTCATAAAGAAATATCAGATTTCTCCTGATTTATCAACGAGTGTATGGCTTTCAGCTGTTTCTGTTTTACCGATGGCAATTCTAGCATACGCCATGTGTGGGCCTTCAATGATTCAATCTGTTTTAAGCGAAATATCGATGCAGGTGGTGCTTGCGATATTGTTTGCAGCCTATGGGGCAACGCTACTAGCCGGATGTATTTGGTTTTGGCTTTTAAAACAATATGCCAGCGCTTCCGTAGCGCCCTTTATGCTACTACTGCCTGTGCTGTCGTGTTTTATGTCCTATGTTTTTTTGGATGAACAATTTACGCCGTTGCAGTTTTTATCCTTTTTTATTATAGTCTTCGGCGTTGCGATCAATTTAAATGTTTTTAAAACAGAAATAGTGGGTTATTTGGCAGGGAAAAAATGGAAAAAGCCGACCTTAATAAATTAAGAACCGTTTTTTTTCTGTAAAGTTGGATAAGGTGCATTTACCCAAAGTTGTTGCACTGGACGACTTTCTTTTTCAACAATACCAATGCACCATTGAGGATAGCCGATCGTTGGAGGAAGTGTTTAAGGTATAGCTTGAAAAGAAATCTTGTACTTTTTTAGGCAGGATAGTTTCTAAAGAATTGATCTAGCGCAACCACTTTGGGCAGTTTCATTTTTTCGTGGGATGTTGAAAAGTAAATGGGTACTTCTACACCTTCATTGGGTAATATAGGGACCAAAGGTTCTAAGGCTTCAGAAGCATGTTGTATCTTTAAATCTGAAAATTCTTCTGTAAGAACTACAATGCCCATCCCTTGATAAAGTGCTTCGTATAAACCAAGGGTAGAGTTAAGTACCAAATGGGGTACACGCGGAGGTCCTTGTTTAATACCAAGCATAAGATGCCAATCAAGGTTACCTCGGTATCCTACTTCATTGTGGTAGTAACTGATCAGCCGATGGTGGTCTAAATCTGAAACAGTTTGTGGCACACCAAACACATCGGTATATTTTTTCGAAGCAAAAAGTTTCATGTGAAACACAAACAATTTTTTCTGTGTAATCGAGGTGGTGCGCTGCATTTTAGGGAGCACAAAAACATCTGCATAATGACTGGCAATGTCTATTTTATCTTCTGTGCTGATAATACGTATTTTATACTGTGGATAAAGTTTCATAAACGGTTTTATTTTTTTCAAGAGCCAAAGAACAGTAGCTCCTGTGGTTGTCACAATTCGGATAATATTGTTATCTCGATTATTAACGGTCAATATTACCGACTCAAGTTTTTCAACTTCATTCATAATGATTTGGGTTGATTTTAATAATTCTTCGCCTTTTTCGGTTAAAATAAGCGATCGGTGTGATCTTTTAAAGAGCTTGCATTTAAGCAAAGATTCTAAAGAGGTAATATGTTTACTAATATACGAGGGCTTAATATCTAAATAATGAGATGCTTTGTGATACGACCCTTCCACTGCCACGTAGTAGAAGGTTTTTAACTTATTGGTGTCTATTCTCGTCACGCTAAGAGTTTCCCTCTTAAGATTTCTTGGTTTCTGTATGGTAGCATAATTTTTCATAGGTTCTTTAAGGAAAGAATATTTTTTTATAGAAAAAAATAGCGATTTTCAAAATTGACATTGATAGGAGTATAAAATTAAACTGAAAATGGGTGTGCTGATTTGATATCCATAAAGTTTAAAGGCGTCATCATGGATGAGGAAATGGTAAAAGTTATAGAAAAAACGATGAGTGTTAAAAAAATACCCTCCATTTTGATGGTGGAAGATGATTATCTCATTCGATCAATCCATACCATTATGTTAAAAGACTTACATTGCGTGGTGCAAACAGCCGCCACAGCCCAAGAAGCACTTGAGAAAGCAGACCACCCTTATGATCTGATCTTGCTTGATGTGGGATTGCCTGATATGAAAGGCACAGAATTAGCCGGGAAATTACGATTACATCCAAGGCATCAACAAACTCAAATAATATTTGTTACAACTATATCGGCGGATGAGTTACGAGAAACATGTGAGAACCTAGACATTCATCAGGTTATTAATAAGCCGGTGAATAAAAAAAGTTTTAAAGCGATTATTGCTGCTGCATGCCTAGGCACAAAAGCCCACTAGTCCATCGACGCGCCTCATGTGTACTCAGAAAAAACTGCTTGAACAAACGATTAAGTTTGCCCGCTTAACAGTTTTTCGATGAGAATAAACAAGGTTTCGGGCGTCGCAAATAGGACCAAGACATCCCCTTCTTCAATAATCGTTGTGCCTGGTGGATCGGGGAATCGGGTGGCACCACGCGTAAGGACTTTAATAGTGTGAGGGGCTGTCGAATCCATAAACTCACTCACCATTTTACCGACAGCGTAGGCATTATCCGTAATGGTGACAGCGTGAAGGCTCATACGATTAGCATCGGGCTCTTCGAGCAAGGTGGGATCGTCCGTGCCTTTAAAAAAGCCTTGTATAACTTTGTAGCGATCGGCATGGATCGCGCGGATCTTATAGACAATCCGAGAAGCTGGGATGCCTAACATCAACAGTAAGTGTGAAGCGAGCATCAGACTGGCTTCCAGCGATTCAGGTACAACTTCAGTGGCTCCGGCATCTTGGAAAGCTTTCAGGTTAGAATCATTTTTAGTGCGTACGAACACCGGTACATCTTTTCTTAAAGCCCTAATATGTTTCAGGGTTTCTAAGGCAGCAGGTTCATCAGAAAAACTAATCACAATCATACGTGCTCTGGCGAGTCCTGCAGAGGCTAAGACATCGGGGCGTCTAGCATCGCCAAAAAAAGTATGTTCACCGGCCAAGGAAGAAGAAGAAATACGCATCGGATCGAGATCTAAGGCAATAGAAGGAATATTTTCTTGTTCTAAGAAGCGTGTGAGTATTTGTCCCACCCGTCCGAACCCACAAATAATCACATGTTCTTTTAACTCAGCCGTATGTTCAGCCAGTTCCAAGGGTCTACGATCTTCGGCAGGCAGCTCGGTGGGTGGTTTAAAGAACCAGTTGGCAATGGCCTTATTATAACGAATGAGTAGGGGCGCTGCGGTAATACTCAAGACCACGGCAGCCACCACTACCTGGGTTTGTAGAGGATCAATCAGCTTGTTATTAATGGCCACGGTAAGGATTACAAAACCAAACTCGCCACCTTGGGCTAATAATAAACCTGTTCTAAAGGCTTTGGCATAGGGTAGTGCACACACAAAACGTGTGAGCATCATGATTACGAGAGTTTTAAAAGCAATAAGGCTTAATAAAATACAGACAACCCAGTGCCAATGGTTGGGTAAGGTATCAATTCTTAATAAAGCACCGACTGTGACGAAGAATAAACCGAGTAACACGTCTCTAAAGGGACGGATATCGATTTCGATTTGGTGGCGAAACTCGGTTTCACCCAGCATGAGCCCTGCTAAAAAGGCTCCCAAAGCCATCGATAATTGTAGGTGGTGCGTTACCCAGGCGGCGCCTAATGCTACGAGCAAGGCTGTGAGCATAAAAAGTTCATTGGAGTGTGATTTGGCCACTTCATGAAAGATGGGTCTTAGCAATCTTTTACCGACCACCGCAGGAATAATACAAACACCCACACCTTTCACCAAAGCAATTAAAATGGGGATGAGCATTTCGGTCCCCGAAGCATTTTGTGCCAAGGCAGGAATGAGGATTAGGAATAGCACAGCGGCTAGATCTTGGAATAGTAAAATGCCAATCGAGAGCCTGCCATGTATGGTGTTTAATTCATGTTGTTCAGCCAGTTGTTTAATAACCACAGCGGTAGAAGATAGCGCCAGTGCACCGGCTGCTACGAAGGCTGTTTTTGCAGGCAAGCCCAGAAAATAACCCCAGGCTGTTGCAAACAAGGTGCATAGCAGCACTTGGATGCCGCCCAAACCGAGTAATGCACGGCGCATGCTCATGATACGCGTCCAAGAAAATTCTAGGCCAATGGTAAACATGAGAAAGACCACGCCAAATTCTGCTAAGAAGGACAGGTCTTGGATACTAGGAATGACAGCAAACCCACCCGGGCCTAATAGCATGCCTACAAATAAATAACCCAAAATAGGGGGTAAATGGATGCGGCGAAAAAGAGACACCACTGCCACTGAACAACCAAGCAAGATAAGGATATATTTAAATTCTTCCATAGCGGAGTAGTGTAGCGTATTTAGGCCTTATAGGAAAGGTGTTTAGCTGATGTGAGAATCAGACTTGTTTTGGCGTTCTTCTAAACGGGTTTGGAGCGCTGTGAGTGTGCGATCGGCTTTTTCTAAGACCCTACGTTGTGCATCAAACTCCTCGCGTGTGACAAGGTTCATTTTCCCCAAGGCACTTTTGAGCACACCCTGAAGCAGCGGTTTAGAACCTTCTTTTAGGCCATCCGCTAATTTTATTAAGCGATCGACTAATTTCATTTGCAGCTTCACTCAGACCTCTATAAACTCCCCGTATGATAGCACGATTATACTATGCTGTGCAGTGCGCATGGCGCTATAGAAAGGCTTTAGCCCACTATACGCAGGATTCTGTTTTACAGGCAAAAACCCTTCTGGATGTCGATCTGGACCTGTTAAAACAGCAAGGTATTCAGGGATTGATCTTAGATTTTGACGGTGTTTTGGCTGCGCATGCAGCACCAAGACCCTTGGCTATGATGGAGGATTGGTTACGAAAGGCTCTCAGTGTCTTTAAACCCCATCAGTTATTTATCCTCAGTAATCAGCCGACCAAAGCGCGCCAGGCCTATTTTCAGGCCTATTTCCCTGGCATAAGTTTTGTGTGCCCTCAAAGGAAAAAACCTTTTATAGACGGTATTCAAGTCGTCTTAGACACTTTGGGTGTAGCACCACAGCAGGTTCTCTTAATGGATGATCGCTTGTTGACGGGCATCCTGGCAGCGCTGATTGCAGGTATTCAGGGCTGTTATGTGACGACGCCTTGGATAGACTGGAAAAAACGACCCTGTTCAGAAGCGTGGTACTACTTGTTACGCAGGGTAGAGCACTGGTTATTGACGCGGTTTGTGTGAGGCCATGCTTCACTTTAATCATTGCAAGAATTTTGTTAAGATTCACGCAATGTGAGTGGGTAGGATAGGGGATTAGCATGGCCTTCGTGGTAACTGACAATTGTATACGTTGTAAATATACGGATTGTGTCGAAGTCTGTCCGGTCGATTGCTTTAAAGAAGGCCCTAATTTTTTGGTGATTGATCCCGATGAATGTATCGATTGTGCCTTATGTGAAACAGAATGTCCGGTGAATGCGATTCGGTCTGAAGATGATCTACCTCCCGAGCAACAACACTTTTTGGCGCTGAATGCCAAACTGTCTAAACAGTGGCCTGTCATTAACCATAGCAAAGGGTCTTTGCCCGACGCAGAGCAATGGAAAGACGTACCCGATAAGCTTCAGTATTTAGAAGAAAAATAAAGCGCCTTTCTGTATTCGACGATGGACCGTCCCTAGACTCGATGCCCCTTATGCCCATTCGGAAAAACTGATTGAACAGACCGTTAAGATCGTAAATAGGGTTGCATTAAACGGTCTTCCCATTCAATACGGTGCGCCAAGCGTTCTGCTAAATGCGATAGATCCTCTACCCAGGTTTCCAGATGGTTGGGATCGGTGTACTTCTCATTAAAATGCAGGACATCATCGGTCGTCGATCCAATGTCTTCCAGCAGTTGCTTATCCAGAGGCAGATTATTTTTTAAGGCAGCGTGTGTTAATTTTTCATAAACATTAAAATGTCCCAGAGAAACATAATCCATCAGTGTCTGGCAGAACACCGTTATTTTTTTCAGGGTGACGGGCTTGGCCTTCTTCTGAACATTGGCTAATTCGCTACAAAGTAACCAGGTGGAATGGCGTTGCGCTAACCATTGACTGATGTGTGTATCCAAAAACGTTCTCCTGACATTGATCATAAAGTCATGATTCAGTTAAAGACAGTATTTTCTACACGTCAAGGCAATGCGCGGTTCAAATAAAAGTTTATCAGTTGATAGTGTTTAGATCTTAAAGTTGTGTAAGCAATTAGCCTTGGAATGTCTTTTTAGCGGAGCATTTCCAAGTCCATAACACCATGACGATCAGTATGATAAAGCTCATCATGGACCAGGCCGATAGCGGTAGACCGAACAACTTATCGATCCGTGCACAGTCATGCGTGTTGTGCAGCACATCGGCTAAGGCATGCATCAAGGGTTTAAACTGCAATAGCGTTCGAAGCTCCGCTGTGCAAGGCACGATAATATCGGGTGTAGAACCGTATTGTACCCATAAGTGTCGTGCGGCCAGCAGGATCCCTACGCCATTGAACAGCAACAGCAAGAGGGCATACAACCGTGTGCCGATATAGTGTGGGTTCTGTAAAAAAGCCAGACAGGCTAGGACCGCGATCATCCATAAGACATGGCGTTGTAATAAGCAGAGTGCACAGGGTTCTAGACCGAAGCCGTATTCGAGTAGGTAAGCACCTCCCAACAAACCAAGGCTTAAGACTAAAACACAGCCCCATGCGATGCGCGATCTTTTAAATATGAAAGCCTTAAACACGAAATTCTCCCACAAAGCTTGTATGAACGGGTCCTTGCAGAATGACCGGGCACTGGGGGCCTTGCCATTGGATCGTTAAAGCGCCCTGCTGGAATAACACTTGCACTTTATTATTCAATAAGCCTAAACGAATGCCACTCACGACCGCTGCACAGGCATTGCTGCCACAGGCTAGGGTTTCACCCACGTCGCGTTCATAGACGCGCAGTTTAATCTGTGTTCGGTTGATCACTTGCATAAAACCCACATTCACAGCTTTTGGGAAAGCAGGATGTGTACTCAAGGCTGGTCCGATTGTTTTTAAGTCAACTTTATCTACATCAGGGACTTGGATAATCGCGTGGGGATTCCCTAATGAAAGCACGCTCGCCCCAAAAAAAGACTGATCCAGTTGGATAGCATAAGTGGGCGCTTCTTGATCGCTTAGAAAGGGTATGGCAGGCGGATCAAAGTTGGGAACTCCCATCTCAACACGTACGGTACCATCCGTTTCGATGGTGCAGCGCGTGGGTCCGGCGATGCAATCAGCCTCTAGTTGGTTACGGTTGCAAAAGCCTCTATCATAAAAAAAACGCGCTGCGCATCGTAGGCCATTGCCACATTGCTCTACCTCTTTTCCATTGGCGTTAAAAATGCGATAAAAAAAATCGGCATCAGGACGGATGGGGGGTTCAATGAACAGTAATTGATCAAAACCAATCCCCAGATGCCTATCACTTAAATGTTTGATAGACGCCGCACGGAGTGTAAAAGACTGCATGATGCGATCAATAACGACGAAATCGTTACCTAAGCCATGCATTTTAGTGAAATGAATCAGCATAAGGCTAAGCTTAAAGCGCTTTGGTCTTCGAGGCAAATACCTTAGGGACCTTTATGGGTGGTTTTTGATCGGGCAAGTAGAGCGGACCGCTTTGGCCGCACCCCATCATGAGACAGATCAGGATCCCCAAAAGACTGATCCTGCCATACCGTAGCTTGTTTAAATACCGTATCATGATGCCATTCTAACATGGAACTGAGCAATGACTATCCCTCACAGACCCTTGCGTACTATTCGGAGCTTTATGCGTCGGGAAGGCAAAGGCATGATCGCACGGGCTTCCACGATTAAGGCCCTTTGGCCTCGCTATGGTCTTTCAGAAAACGGCGAGGAAGGCTTTATCGATCCACGCGCTATTTTTGGTCGTGTTGCACCGCTGATTGTGGAAATAGGTTTTGGTCGGGGTGAAAGCCTGTTGCAGATGGCCTCGCTGGCACCCGATAAGGATTTTATTGGCATCGAAGTGTATCGCACAGGATTGAGTCAGTTAATCACGCAAGCCGATCAGACAGGGCTTCAGAATCTGCGTGTTTTTTGTGGCGATGCCCGAGAAATCTTGCAAACACGTATCATGAATGCCTCTCTCGATACCGTGCAAATTTTCTTTCCCGATCCCTGGCCCAAGCGAAAGCATTATAAACGTCGTTTAATCAGTGCAGACTTTATTAAGTTAATTGCCCTAAAACTAAAACCCGGTGGTAGCTTACATCTCGCGACCGATTGGGCAGATTACGCCGCATGGATGTTGAATGTGCTCTCAGAAGACCCGCATTTTGAGAATACAGCCGGCGCGGGATGCTATGTGCCAAGACCGATGAATCGTCCCTTCAGTAAATATGAGCGTCGGGGTGTAGGATTGGGGCATCAAACGTGGGATCTAATCTTTAAGCGCCTCTATAATGAATCTTTAAGCGATTTATTGTAGAGGTATGTAGTGTTTGAAGCGATTCCTTTAACCTTTGATATGATCATGGTGCTCGGCATCTTAGCCTTGACGGTATTGTTAACGTTATCGAATGTGATTCGTGTGGATGTTGTGGCCCTGCTGGTCTTGGTCGTATTAGGACTCACCCGTTTATTAGCACCCGAGGCGCTCTTTTCTGGTTTTTCAAGCGATGCGGTTATTTCCCTTATTGCGATCATGATTATGAGCGCGGGCTTGGAGAAAAGTGGTGTAACGCTTGGGGTTGCACGCGGCGTGATGAAATGGGGGCATGGATACCCTACGCAAACCAATTTTATTCTTATGTTCATTGCCGCCGCTTTGTCTGCCTTTATGCGCAGTCTAGGCACCGTATCCTTGTTATTACCGGTCGTGAACAAAATTAGTATACGTAGCGGTATGCCCAAAGCACAGTTACTCATGCCGATGTGTTTTTGTGCCATGATTGGCTCAACCCTGACCATGATTGGAATTCTACTGAATAGTTTATTGGTCGCTAGCCATGAGCATCTGCATGCACAGGGTAAGACCATTGTTTTAAAATCTTTTTCGATGTTGTCTATTTTTCCGATTGGTTTTGTCATGCTATTGCTAGGGATGCTTTATTTCATCGTGTTGGGTAAGCGCTTATTACCGGCAGGACAATCGCAGTCTTTTAGTGGGGGCTCTGCTAAACAACATTTTTTTAAAACCTATGGAAAAGGCACCGATATTTTCGAATTGCGTGTGTTACAAAACAGCGATTTAGTGGGCCAAAGCTTACAAAAAGTTGACAGTGACTTAGAATTGACTTGTTCTGTATTAGCTGTTTTTTCAAATAAAACTATGCATTTCCCCCCTTTGCGTAGCATGGTGGTACAAAAAGGCGATTGGCTTGCCATCATTGGCACCAAAGACCAGGTGAGTGACTTTGCCAAAAACCATCATCTCGCTTTGGAATCTAAACTGAGGTTGTTTTCTGAACGCTTGCATCCCGTACGCGCAGGCCTCTGTGAGGTGGTTGTGCCGCCCAGCTCTCAACTAATAGGCTTAGCATTACGAGAATTGCATATGAAGCGCAATCATCATGTGCATGTTTTAGCTGTTTACAGGGGGCAAACGGTTTATCGGGGCGAAAAATTAAAATCCTTGGTGCTGCGCTCTGGCGATACCTTAGGTATGTTTTGCAATTGGGAAATGCTCAGCGACTTTCATAAAAATCCTGATTTTGTGGTGGTAACGACGGCTTATCCCCGCGAAAGGATCAGGCAAAATAAAACAGTCTATGCCCTAAGTTTTTTTGCGTTGCCGCTCGTTTTAATTGTGTTTGGTAAGTTCCCTGTGCCCGTGGGGCTTTTATTAGGGGCTGCCGGGATGATCGCCACCGGTGTTTTGAATATTGACGAAGCCTATGAAAGCGTGAGCTGGCGAACAGTTTTTCTTATTGCAGGGCTTATTCCTTTGGGGCTTGCGATGCAATCGACGCATACCACGGATTGGCTCACACAGTACACCGTCTTTTTAAAGGATGGTGTTCCACCCTGGGCGATTCAACTGAGTTTGGCGATGATGACAACACTGGTGGCCGGTGTATTGTC
>JACCDN010961396.1_pt1 | contig 62257 bp, 55 predicted proteins | sample 7441691 | NCBI WGS metagenome assembly JACCDN01 (sample SAMN15323439, study PRJNA562643) | freshwater metagenome | isolation source: river surface water | place: USA:Blue River Watershed | collected 2017-08-16 | reverse complement strand
CATTACTTTCCATGGCTTTTTTTAAAAGAGCTCGGTTATCCTTGGCACTTTGTTCAATTAAATCACACTCGTGACTAGAAATTGGATCAAAAAGATCATAAGACGAGCCCATATTTACAGTGCCATCATCTGCGTACATTATATCACCAACATTTTTATAATTAAGCTTTTTTATGTTATGAGAGTCATTTATTTTTTGGTTCAAAGGGATTATAGTTACGTCTACTGTACTTCCTCTGGTGTGATCAAGCTTGTTTTTAATATAACCATTTCGAGATAATTCTCTTTTACTAACATTTGGATGATATATTTTTTTAACATCATCTTGATCTGGCATAGAACACCAATTTTCAAACATTTTATATGTTTTTAAAGGGTGATAAGCATCGTATATAACCAATGAAAATCCTCTCGCAACTAGATATTCTTGAACAGAAAGCAACGCTTTTGCTGCCTCCATTGTTAACAAAGCATCCGATGAATTATAACCCAGGACATTTTTGTTCAAAATATTATTGTTATGTACATATTTTAGATTGATTATTATTGATGAGTCAATTTTATTAATACTAACAAAACCTTCTTTATAATTCTTATCAGCTGATCCGTAAGCAGTGCTTGCTAAAGAAACAAATATTATGAATGATAATATTTTTAACATAGAAATTATCAATAAGTTACTATTTTAATCTATCATAAACTTTTACAACATATAACTAATAACTAGTATCAACAGCAAATTTTTGTTACTCCTTGGTTAAATTATGATAGCTGAGTTAATCTTAACACACCAAAATTTTTGAAATCTCAAAGATATACTAAAAACTTGATAAACCAGTTTTGGGCACTTAGTAAATCCTGTTATAATTTCTGCAGACATTCTACTTAAGATATTGAAGTTATGAACATAGAAAATGAAAATGAAAATCAAAATAAATCCGACGAGACAAAATCAGCAAAATACGAAGCAGCACTAGCTGGTATAGCTGAGGAATTACAAAAAGATCCGAACGTTGGCAAAGCTATTGACCATATTATCGAAGCTTCAGATGATATTGATGAAATACAAAGCAAATTAATTATATTACTTAAAAAATATTTAGACTCAACCAAGATTGTAACCAATAAAACTACCGGTGAAAAAATAAAATTTAATGACGAAGAATCAGCTCATAATATTGCAAAATTCACCCGTCAACTCATAAAAAAAAATGCAGAAATTGATCCTGATATTGCTGAAAATGACAATAATGACGGTAGATATTCTGTTTCTAAAAAAACAAAAATGGCCATAAAAAAAGCACTTAAAGAATTTACAGTATACGAAATTTACAAAGCAATGAACCCAAAAAGAATAGCCGGAGAAACTAAAAAAGATAATTATGCTCATAACATGATGATTGGCGGCAAAAAGCGAGCTAGTCGATATGAGGGCGGAAGCGAGGCGGATCTTAAATCTTATGGTAAGGATCAAATAAAGCGTATAGAACGTTCTATATAGTCGTTCAATTTGAATTAGGCACTAGTTAATGGTTAAGCGACGAGTAACAACGCACATAATTCAAAGTAAATGACTATAAATAATCCAAATAGATGTAGTTAATTTATCTAAGAGTTAGGATGTCGGTAATTTTTGTTGTCAATTTTACATTTTTAGTGTAGCAATCATAATTAATGTGTAATATACTTATACTATAATCATTCACTTTGAATTATGTGCGTCGTTACTAGTTGTTTACGTATTATTCATAAGCCTTGTACTCCTCGCACCTAGTGTCTAATTCAAATTGAACGACTATGGTATTTAGAAGCAACTTAATATATTAGTTTTTAGTAATGTACTATAATACTGCAATTTTAATTGAGTATTTACCAGTGGTAGTCCTCTTCGGTATAGCTGGTTTTATCGCTCTGGTAGTTGTTATTTTACCCAAAATACTTGCAAAAGAAATTCCACAAAAAGACAAACTCAAAAGTTATGAGTGCGGATTTGATGCATTTGGGGATGCTCGCGGTAAATTCGATATTCGTTTTTATCTGGTGGCAATTTTATTTATTATTTTTGACTTGGAAATCGCTTTTTTAATCCCCTGGGCTATCAATCTAAAAGCAATAGGCGCATTAGGTTTTTGGTCGATGATGTTCTTCCTAATGGTACTTACAGTTGGGTTTGCGTATGAATGGAAAAAAGGTGCTTTAGAATGGGAATAAATAAATTGATGTTTATTCCTAGTTTTGCTATAGGTAGTATATGACAAACATTTTAAACTCTCAAGATAATTTTTTCGAAGAAGAGCTATCAGATCGTGGCTTTGTGCTGACCAAAGTTGACGATTTAGTGGGTTGGGCTAGAGCAAACTCATTATGGCCAATGACTTTTGGCCTTGCTTGTTGCGCTGTTGAAATGATGCAAGCAGCAGCTTCTAGGTACGATATGGATAGATTTGGTTTTTTATTTAGACCAAGCCCTAGGCAAGCTGATTTAATGATAGTAGCTGGAACGCTTACTAATAAAATGGCAGCTCCTATGCGCAGAGTTTATGACCAAATGGCTAATCCTAAATATGTTATATCTATGGGTAGTTGTGCTAATGGTGGGGGCTATTATCACTATTCTTATTCGGTAGTACGTGGCTGCGATCGAATCGTTCCAGTTGATGTTTATGTTCCTGGATGCCCACCGACTGCAGAAGCCTTAATTTATGGCTTAATGCAATTACAGAGAAAAATCAAAAGAACTAGTAGGTTTAAGGGATAAGAATGGAAATTCTGGATATTATTGACAATTTTTTAAAAACAAAAGGTATAGAACCATCAAAATTTTCGATAAATGGGCTTTTTGGTTACAAAATATTACCACAAGATTTACTGCAATGCACTGAATTTTTAAAGGAAGATCCAGAACTAAGATTTACAATTTTAACTGATCTTTTTACTGCCGATTTCCCAGAACGTGAAAAACGTTTTGAAGTTGTATATAATTTGCTTAGTTTAAAACTCAACAAGAGAATTTTGTTAAAACTTGACGTAGCAGAAGGTGAATTTGTAGAGTCGTTAACTCCAGTTTATAATTCTGCTGGCTGGTATGAGCGAGAAATATTTGATATGTTTGGTATTCGTTTTAGCAATTCTCCAGATTTAAGACGTATTTTGACTGACTATGGATTTAAAGGCCATCCTTTGCGTAAAGATTTCCCCCTTACCGGCCATGTGCAAGTTAAGTATGATGAAAAACTAGAAAAAGTTGTACATGAACCAGTGCTATTAGAACAAGAATTTCGGAATTTTGATTTTACCTCTCCTTGGGAAGGGCCTGAAAAACCTGTTTTACCTGGTGACGAAAAAGCAAAGAAGCAGGAATAAACTAACCTACATAAATTATGGCAGAAAGCGAAGATATCTACTTGCATAAAGATAATAATGCACTGACAACAATTAATTTTGGACCTCAGCATCCGGCAGCTCATGGGGTGCTACGTCTGATTTTGCAAATGGATGGAGAAGTTATTAACAAAGCTGATCCGCATATAGGTCTTCTTCACAGAGGAACGGAAAAATTAATTGAACATAAAACTTATGCTCAAGCAGTGCCTTATTTTGATCGCCTTGATTATGTATCGCCAATGTGCCAAGAACATGCTTATGCACTTGCTGTAGAAAAATTATTAAATTGTGAAGTACCAAGACGGGCAAAATTCATTAGAGTGATGTTTTCTGAGCTTACAAGAATCCTAAACCACACCATGAATATAGGAACTCAAGCCGTAGATCTTGGAGCTACTACTCCCCTTCTGTGGTTATTTGAAGAGCGCGAAAAGATCATGGAATTTTACGAAAGAGTTTCTGGTTCTAGAATGCACGCAAACTACTTCAGGCCCGGAGGAGTAGCCCAAGATCTACCGGATGGTTTGCTTGAGGATATAGGAGTTTTTACTCAGAATTTTCCTAAATATCTTGCTGATGTTGAAACATTGTTAAATAATAACCGAATATGGAAACAAAGACTTGTAGATATTGGCGTTGTAAGCCAAAAACAAGCAATGGATTGGGGATTTTCTGGACCAATGCTTAGAGGTTCGGGAATTGAATGGGACCTACGAAAAACTAGTCCTTATGAAATATATAGCGAAATGGATTTTGATGTTCCTATTGGTCGTTCTGGTGATTGTTATGATAGATATTTAATCAGAGTAGCAGAGATGTATCAATCGCTTAGGATCATCAACCAATGTTTAAAAAAAATACCAACAGGACCTGTTAAGTCATTAGATACTAAGGTAACACCACCATCTAGGGCTCAGATGAAAGAATCTATGGAAGCAATGATTCATCATTTTAAATTATATACTGAAGGATATAATGTACCCGCTGGAGAGGCTTATGGTTTTGTTGAAGCTCCAAAAGGAGAATTTGGTGTTTATTTATACTCAGATGGCACTAACAAACCTTATCGATGCCGCATTAAAGCGCCAGGATTTGCTCACCTACAAGGCCTCGATTTTATGGCTCGTGGTCACTTAATGGCTGATGTAGTATCTATCATTTCAAGTTTGGATGTAGTTTTTGGAGAAATTGATAGATGACAAAAACTACAAAAAGAGCTCCAAAATTAATTAATATGCTAACCTAAGTAGAGGACTCATAGATAAGCAGATAATATTATGTTTAGTTTTAACAAAGAAAATATCGAAAAAGCTAAAGAAATAGTAGCTAAGTACCCAAATGGTAGACAAAAAAGCGCTGTCTTGCCACTGCTTGATTTAGCCCAAAGACAGAATGATGGTTGGCTATCAATAGAAGCTATTGAATATGTGGCAGATTATATTTCAGAACCTTACATGCGTGTCTATGAAGTTGCTTCATTCTACAGTATGTTCTATTTAAAACCAGTTGGTAAATATCATATTCAACTATGTGGAACTACGCCTTGTTGGCTTAATGGCGCTGCTGATATTTTAAAAACTTGTGAGGATCATATTGGTATTAAATGCGGAAGCACTTCCGCAGATGGTAAATTCACTATTTCAGAAGTTGAATGTCTTGGAGCTTGTGTTAATGCTCCTTTAGTTCAAATTAATGATGATTATTATGAAAACTTAACCCCCGAAAAGATGCGAATTATAATTGATACACTAAACGAAAAGAAAATAGATAAAAAATATTAGGATATTATGGATAAAATATTTATACCATTTCTTATTTTCAATAAGATATATCAATTTAAAACTAAGCCTGCGCAACCTATAGAAGTGAGTAAACTACGGCGCTCCTTCATTATGATGGTTAGTCTCTATGCTATAATAGCATTAATTTTAACTCCCTTTGCGGTTCAAGCTGATTATATAAGTGGTCCATTTTTGGTGAATGAAAAAACTTACAATTTCACCAAAAATATTACATCTGGTAAATGTAGTGGTCAAATAGTTTATCCGGTACTTTATAATGAAGACCAAGAAATAGCAGATGAACTAAGCGATCAGATCCTTGATTTTGTTCGCTCATATGCCATTTGCAACCAAGATGAGAGAAATAATTTCTCAGTGAGTTTGGATTTGTCTCAATCTGGTTCTGAGGGATATTTTACCATAAGGTGGATCACAAAGGAGAACGGTAAGATTTATCGTATTGATAGTTTAAATTTTAATATACATACTGCTGAGTTAGTGCAAATTGATGATATTTTTAATCCAATGAGTACTGGTATTTTTAGCGAAATAATTAAACTTTCTGGTGGTCATTTACAACATCACGATAATTGGGAGCAATTCTTAAGTAAAATTGGCAAAAGAGATGTACAATATTATCTTAAAAATGGAGAATGGTATTTAGTTTTTAATAAAACCCCATCTCTAGACAAAATTGTCGATGTTAAAATTCCACAATATTTTTTAGAGGGTAACGATGTTACAAATTCAAGATAAGATTTTCACAAATTTATATGGCAAATTTTCTCCTGAACTAGCGCCTGCGAAAATGCGTGGTGACTGGGATGCAACAAAATCATTAATTATTAAAGGGCGCGATTGGATTATCCAGGAGATAAAAGCTTCCGGCCTTAGAGGTAGAGGGGGAGCGGGGTTTTCTACCGGTATGAAATGGTCATTTATGCCAGAAAACCATCCCAAACCCTCTTATCTAGTAGTTAACGCTGACGAATCTGAACCAGGAACTTGTAAAGATCGGGATATTTTAAGATATGAACCGCATAAACTTATAGAAGGGTGTGTGCTCGCTTCGGTAGCTATTGGGGCTCATAGTTGTTATATATATATACGTGGTGAGTTTTATAACGAAGCACTAGCAGTGCAAAAAGCAATAGATGAGGCTTATAGAGAAAAGTTAATCGGCAAGGATGCTTGTGGTTCTAGCTACAATATTGATATATATCTCCATCGCGGTGCAGGAGCTTATATTTGCGGAGAAGAAACAGCTTTACTGGAAAGTTTAGAAGGCAAAAAAGGGCAACCGAGATTAAAACCACCATTTCCTGCTGGAGCTGGTTTATATGGCTGTCCTACTACCATCAATAATGTAGAATCTATTGCAGTAGTACCTACAATTCTAAGGCGCGGAGCAGCTTGGTTTGCAAATATTGGCAAGCCTAATAACACTGGAACTAAATTATTCTGTATTTCTGGTCATGTAAATGAACCAAAAAATGTAGAAGAAGCTATGGGCATTCCCTTAAAAGATTTAATTGAAAAACATGCTGGTGGTATTCGCGGCGGATGGGATAACCTAAAAGCAGTTATTCCTGGTGGATCATCTGTGCCAATGATTACAAAAGAAATGTGCGAAACCATAACTATGGATTTTGATTCGCTTCGAGCTGTAGGTTCGGGGCTTGGAACAGGCGGAATTATAGTGATGGATAAATCAACTGATATTATTTATGCTATTGCTCGTTTAAGTAAATTTTACATGCACGAATCGTGTGGTCAATGCACTCCATGTCGTGAAGGCACTGGCTGGATGTGGCGCATCATGACGCGTCTTTGCCAAGGAGAAGCTAAAATTGAGGAAATTGATGAATTACTAGATATTAGCAAACAAATTGAGGGTCACACAATTTGCGCTCTTGGCGATGCCGCAGCTTGGCCTATACAGGGATTGATCAGACATTTCCGCCATGAAATTGAGGATCGAATTAAAAATTTTAAAAAAGTTTCTTAAATTAAATAGTTAAAAACTATTTTTTTATGTTGTACCAAATAGGAAATAATATAAATTTAAAAACTCTACAACTCAAAAACATTTAGAAATGACCGTAATTACAAGATTTGCACCCTCTCCTACAGGGTTTTTGCATATTGGATCAGCAAGAACTGCTTTATTTAATTATTTATTTTCCAGGAGAAATAATGGCAAGTTTCTTCTTAGAATTGAAGATACAGATAAAGAAAGATCTACAAAAGAAGCAACAACTGCCATCCTTGAATCTCTAAAATGGTTAGGTCTAGATTATGATGATGAAATAGTTTACCAATCAACAAGAGCAGCTAGGCATCAAGAGGTGGCACATAGCTTAGTTAAATCTGGCGGTGCTTATTTCTGTTTTTCATCGCAAGAAGAAATTGCAGCTCTGCGCAGCGAAGCTTTAGCCAAAAAAGAACATTTTATTTTTCTCAGCCCGTGGAGAGACAGAGAAGAATCTGCCTACCCTAAAGATATAAAACCAGTAATAAGGTTAAAAGCACCAAGAGAAGGCGTAACTATAGTCAAAGATCTTCTGCAAGGTGATGTAGCAGTCCAGAATTCTCAATTAGACGATATGGTGATGCTTCGTAGTGATGGTAGCCCAACTTATATGCTTGCAGTTGTCGTTGATGATCACGATATGGGTATCACCCATATTATCAGAGGTGATGATCACTTAAGCAATGCTCACCGTCAGCAGATTTTATATGAAGCACTTGGTTATGCAATACCTACAATGGTTCACATTCCTTTAATTCATGGGCCAGATGGCGCAAAATTATCGAAAAGACATGGGGCACTTGGTACAGAAAGCTACAAAAACATGGGATATTTACCAGAAGCTTTATGTAATTATTTACTCAGACTTGGTTGGGGGCACAAAGATAACGAAATAATTACAAGAGATCAAGCAATAAAGTGGTTTGGCATTGAAGGTCTTGGGAAAGCCCCTGCAAGGCTTGATTTCGCTAAAATGAAATATTTAAATGCTCATTATTTAAGACAAAAAAATGATTCAGACCTTGGCGAAATGGTAATTAGCGCATTAGAGCAAGATTGCAAATTATCTGATACCTCAAAAAATAATATTTTAAAAGCAATCCCTAGTCTTAAACCAAGGGCTGAACTTCTTACTGATCTTACCCAAATGGCAATTATGTATGTTGTTGATTTCCCTATTAATATCACCGAAGAAGCAAGAGCTGTCATTCTTAAAACCGATGAAAAACTTTTAAAGCGAATAACAGAAGAGCTCATGAGTATTAGAGAATTTTCTAAAGATTCAATTCAAGAAAAATTGAAAGAAGTTGCTGACTCACTAGCAATGAAGCTTGGTGATTTAATGTATTTTATTAGGGCTTTTATAGCTGGAGATATAAAATCTCCGAGTATTTTTGAAATGATAGAAATTTTGGGATTAGAGCAATCGCTACATAGATTGAAAAAATAGTAAGGAAATAATTCAAAGACATGATTAAAGAATATCTAATTAGAGATTTGAACCTTAATAAGCTTTATAATTCTTATCTTATTAGCACAGATGATGTCGATTCTGCAATGAATGAAATTTTAGAGTTTATTGGTGATAATTTTTATCAATACCAAAATGCTCTAACTCATCCCGATTTCATGCTTGTACAAAAAATAGAAGGTAATATTAAAAACATCTCGACTAGCCAAATTAGAAATTTACAAAATTTTTTAAATAAAACCTCAATTATTTCTGGTTATAAAACAGCAATTATTTACAATGCTGAGCAAATGAATATTAATGCTGCAACTTCTTGTTTAAAATTACTCGAAGATAGTTTGAAAGATACATATGTCTTCCTTATAACAACCAATGCAGCTGCCATTTTACCCACTATTCGCTCAAGATGCGCAAAAATAAAATATAATTATAATTTGGCTGTAGCTAATATTTCTGCGAAGAAGCAAATTGATGATTATTATGTAAGGCCATTACTAAAAACAACTAAGATTGATGAACATTTATCTTATATTAAGGCTTTTTCATCGAAAGACAGAGAATTATGGATTGAATTTACAACTAACGTTGAGAATCTCATGGTAAGGATCTATAAAAAATTGATTGGTCAAAATATTTTGTTATCGCCTATGGAAATGCAATTTTTAGAGCAATTAATGCCTGTTTCGGTTGCTCATATTACCAACAAATATGAGCAATTGATAAAATTAATAGAAAATACAATTAAGTTTGACCTTGATCTTAGAGCAAGTTACATTTTACTAATATATAACGCTAATAGTGGATAAGGAAAGATTAGAAGGTAGATTATATAAGGGTTGCAAGGCCTCCTCGCAAGCACCGCTACTTATCATCCCGCGGCTTCGCTATCGTCATCCCGCAAGCACCGCTACTTATCATCCCGCGGCTTCGACAGCCTTGTTGCATGGATCGCCAAAGCCAGTGTACAAGCGTCATTGCGAGCGACCACAGGGAGCGTGGCAATCCAGTACTTATGCTATAAAACGGCTTAACTCTGCGGTTTTATTTTTTATGGATGGCCACGCAAAGCGTAGACTTTGCTCGCCATGACGGTTGTCTGACCCTTGTAATATAAGGCTTACAGACTTACAAATCTCACATAGCAACAAGTTCTACTCATATAGTTTTAATGAACAAGCAGCCAACAATTTTTGTGTTTGACTTAAGGGCAAACCAGTCACATTTGAAAACGAACCAGAAATGTATGATACAAAAGATTCTGCATAACCATGTAAAGTATATCCACCTGCCTTGCCTATTCCTTCCTCAAGATGAGCATAATATTCTATTTCTTGCTTTGATATATGCCTAAATTTGACTATAGTTTTTACTAAACTTGTTCTAATAATAACATCCTGTTCTATTTTCTTAACAACGCACACCCCCGTATAAACTCTATGCTTTTTAGCAGAAAGCATCTCCAGACTAGCTTTAATATCATCAGTTGATTCTGCTTTGCGCATTATTCTGCCTTTACAAAAAGGGACCGTATCGGCACCAATGATTATTGAGTTATTTATTCCACTTGCAATCGCTAGAGCTTTTTCCTGTGCTAATCTTAGTGCAAGCTCATCTGGTTTTTCTCCCTTCTTCTTTGTTTCATCAATATCAGCAACAATAATTTGATCAGGCACTATCCCTATTTGCTTTAATAACAAAAGTCTAGTCGGAGATTGGGAAGCAAGAATTACTTTAACACTCATATTACAGTTTTATTTTGATTTAGCTATATAGCCTTTGGTGGAGCACATTAATAAAAATTTGTCTTAAGAAATCAGTCTATCATAGTTTAAAGAACTCATCTATGATATTAGCATTTTATTACAAGAGTATTTGCTATTTTATCGTGCGTAGCTTGCCCCGTTTTACTCATAGCCATACTAAAAATGCCAATAATTATAGTAATATATCCGCAAAACCTTTTACAAAACCTATAAACTGAAGGTCTTGAGTAATCTTCTGCATCAACAATTTTCATTCTCATAATCATTTTGCCAATAGTTGCTCCAAATTTGTACCAAAAGAAAACAAAATACATACCCATAAACAGAGTATTTAACATAAATAATATCCCTATATAAGCAAAAAATTTGGTTGCAGAAATATAAGAAGCAAATTCTGGCATTTTTACCGCTTCTGCTATTGCTTGAATATCATGAATATTAATTGAAAAATCTATAAAAAATTGATAAAATACATAGATAAAAATGTAACGAGAAATAACATTCATCAAGGGTGTTAAGATAATTGATAAAATGACCAAATCTATAGTCATTGCAAAAAGCCGTGGTATAAATTTAGGATATGCTATTTGTTTTTTCATATTCGATATTTTACTAATTTATCAGTTATTATATAGTTTCAACTTCTTTACTTGATTTTGCATTCATCCCACTAAACTTGAAAGTAATTTTATTGTCTTTTTGACAATAATCTATTTCAACAAAACCACCATTTCTAAGTTTACCAAAAAGAATTGCATCTGCTATATATTGTTTTATTTGAGTATCTATTATTCTGTCAAGAGCCCTAGCACCATTTTTAGTGACGTTATAATTCTTGGCAAGGTATTTTTTGACAGCATCGCTGACTCCAAATTTAACCTTTCTGTCGGCAAGCTGAGAGGTTAACTCTTGAAGACTTTTAGCGACTATTTTATCAACTATCATATCTATGGGATTAAATAGAATTATTTTATCTAGTCTACTTCTAAATTCACTACTAAATTCACTATTAATATCTTCCATATCAAATTGATCAAACTCTTGAGAGTTATGAACACCACTATTAAATCCTATTGGTAATTTTAGTTTTTGCATAGAAACATTACTAGTAAAAATAATGATAGAATGGGAAAAATTAACTTTCTTACCCGTGCTATCTGTAAGGACTCCTTCATCCATCACTTGTAAAAGTAAATTATATATTTCATGATTAGCTTTTTCTATTTCATCAAACAATATAACAGAGTAAGGATATTTATCAACCTCATCTGTTAACATACCTCCTTGATCAAATCCAACATATCCAGGAGAACTACCCAATAATTTAGAAACTGAACTAGCTTCTGAAAACTCAGACATATCATATTTTAGGAGTTTCATATCACAAAAAAATGCCAGCTGCTTGGCTAGCTCTGTTTTCCCAACTCCTGTTGGACCAACAAAAAGGTAACAACCTGTTGGTCGAACAATTTTTTTAAGACCAGCTTTAGATAATTTTATACTAGCACAAAGGCTTTCAATGGCTTCATCCTGACCAAATATACTATTTTTTAATTTCCCTTCAAGTTCTCTGATTTGCTCAATATCATCGACTGATGAATTTAAATTCGGGATATTTAAAATTGAGGCAACTAAAGATTCTATCTCTCGTCTTGATATTATAATTTTTTTATTGTCTCTTTTTTGGGTTTTAGCTCTCGCTCCTGCTTCATCAATCAAATCAATAGCTTTATCTGGTAAATGTCTTTCGTTTATGTATCTCTCCGACAAACTAATAGCCGCTTTAAGAGCAGATTCCGTGTAAGTTACTTTATGATGTTTTTCATAGTAACCTTTAAGACCACGCAAAATATTGAAAGTATCTTCTTCTGTTGGCTCTTCAACTGTAACTTTTTGAAAACGCCTAACAAGAGCCATATCTTTTTCAAAATTATTGCGATATTCCTTAAATGTCGTTGCTCCAATGCATCTAAGCCCCCCGTTAGCTAAGGCTGGTTTTAATAAATTACTAGCGTCAAGAGCACCGCTAGTAGTGGAACCTGCACCAATTATCGAATGAATCTCATCAATAAATAAAATTGCATTCTTTAATTTTTGTAAACATTCTAACATCACCCTTATTCGCTCTTCAAAATCTCCCCTGAACTTCGTTCCAGCAACTAAACTACCTATATCAAGAGCATAAATAACAGCATCTTTTAAAATATCTGGCACATCACCTTTAACTATTCTCATAGCTAATCCTTCTGCTATAGCTGTTTTCCCAACACCAGATTCGCCAACTAGCAGCGCATTATTTTTTTTGCGTCGACAAAGAATCTCTATTGTCCTTTGTATCTCAGCTTGCCTGCCTATTAAACAATCAATATCGTCCTTATTTGCTTTTGCATTAAGATTAGCACAGTATTTCTCAAGCTCTGTTTTAGATTCACTAATATCTGCGCTCTGTGGCCCTGTTTCTTCTACGTTAAGTTGAGTCTTCAATTCATCAATAACACTCGAATCACCTTTTATATGCCTATTTAATGATCGCTTTTTTAGATAATCTTGCTTAATTCCAGCACTGGAATTATTTTTCTTAATATAGTTTAACACATCAGCTCTTTTAAGATTAGCCTGTTTTAAACAGCTTAACGCATAGGATTCACTTTCAAAAAAGAACTCAGCAAGTAAATCTGCTCCATTAATTGATCTTTTTTCATCTGCTTGATTATGTAGAGCTGCCCTTTGTACTATTCTTTGAAAGCCAGTCGTAGGTTTTGACTCTTTTGTATTTTCATTAACTAAATTAATTAATTCACTTTCTAAATAAACAACAAGCTTTCTATCTATTATTTGAGGATCGATATTTTTTTCTACTAATACCGACCTAGCATCTTCATCTTCAATTAGAGCAAGCAGCAGATGCTCGTAAGTAGCATATTCATGTTTATAAGTTGAAGCTATATTTAGAGCTTTTCTTAAAGTTAATTCTAATGTATTTGATAACATATGATTATTAATCCTTAAAAAATATAGTATAATGAAATTAGCATATATAGACTTTTAGATTGAATTAGATACTAGGCGCGAAGAGTACAAGGCTTATGAATAATAGTTAAGCAACAAGTAACAACGCACATAATCCAAAGTGAATGACTATATATATATTTATAAGCTACTATGTTTGCTCTAAGGTATAAAGAATTATAACACTTATTTACTAAACATTTTAATTATGTGTTCTTAATATCAACTATAGTTTTAAGAAAGAGAAGAATATTTTATGAAAACTACTAATAGCTCATCAACCAAAATTTTTATCTTTTTAGCCATTATTTTAGGAATTGTGATATTAAGCTTTACAATCTTTAAATTATTAAGTGATATTAAAAATAGTCCTTCTAGCCAACCCGAAATGGCGCAAGAAAACATCAAGGTACTTCTATATATAAAAGAAGGGTGTCGTTATTGTAATATGGCAAAAGCACTTCTTACAAAAAATCAGATAGTTTATGAAGTTATTGATTTGGCCCTTGATCCTAATCTTCAAAAAAAACTTGTTGATAAAACTGGGCAAGTTACTGTTCCATATATTTTTATTAATGGTAAATTTATCGGTGGCTACAGCAATCTTCTAGATCTACAAAAAGAAAATAAGTTATGAAAATATACTACTAATAATCGAAGAATTGAATTTGATTTTAAGTAGCGAGCGAGCAGAGTTCTGCTTATAACTCAAGAAGCAATTCTTGAAATATTACTTGAAGTATTAGTAGTATATTACTTTTCCTAAAAAACAAATTATATATATCAACCCACCAACGAGTATAATAGATGGTGCAAGAGGTATATCTAGGTAAAAAGATAACATAATTCCTAATAGATTCATTACTAAAGAAAAAGATATTGCAAAACCAATCATTGCAAGCGGAGATTTGGCAATAATTCTAGCTATCATCGCTGGAATCACTATGATACTAGTAACAAGCAAAGCACCAACAATTTTGATCGTTGAGAGAACCGCAAAAGAAAGAACCGCAAGAAAAGCTAACTCAAGAAACTTAACTTTAATACCCCTTGATGCAGCAACATCCTTACTTAAAATAATTAAAATGAGATTTTTATATGAAAAAATAAAAAATATTAAAACAATTACAAGAATAAATAATAATAATTTAACATCTTGATTGCTTGCTAAAATAATATCACCAATTAGATATTTAGTAATATTGATCTGATTGGGATAAAAATATGCCAAAGCCAAACTTAAAGATATCATAATGCTAGTTACCAGACCAATTGCCGCACTATTGCCGGAGTTATTACGTAACTTGAAAATAGCAAAAGCAAACAAACCACTGCTAATTAAACCAGCATAGAAAATTGGCACTCCCGTCATAACAGTTATAATACCAGCAAGCATGCTTGCATGAGCTAGTCCATCTCCAAAATATACATATCTTTTCCATAAAACCAGACACCCAAGAGGAGCAAAAATAAGACCAATTAAAACTGAAACAGCTATTATTACAAACATTTACGACTAATATAATTCAAATTGTATTTACGACAAAAATTTTCTTGTGCTAACCTAGCATTTAATCTTACAAGAGTAAGTTAGAAATTAGCAAAAACATTAAGTTGTAAAACTTTTGCAACTTCTATTTCTTAACTAGCCAAAAGATCAGTTAATGAGAATGCTTATGATCATGCGAATGAGTATAAAAACCTATTTCCGACAGAGCATTTTTAAAATCAGTATTTTTATCAAGATCGTTTGGTTTCCCCGCGCAGCAAACATGAGCATTAATACAAATTACCTGATCAGAGTTTTTCATCACCGTAAATAAGTCATGTGAAATCATAAACACAGTTAACCCGGTTCTTTCCTTTATTTTATTAAGAGTCTTATAAAAATCCTGTTGGCTTGTTACATCTAAATACTGTGTTGGTTCGTCTAAAATTACTAAATCTGGTTTATTTAAAAGCGTTCCAGCTAGCACAAGTTTTTGTAACTGACCGCCTGATAAAGCGGAAATATCAATTTTTTTTATCTCATCAAAATCAACAAAATTAGCCAATTCAAGAATTTCTTTATCAACCCCATTTGGCGCAAGAATCCTCATTAAGCCTTCTGCGTTTAAAGGCATATTAAAAGTGAAGTCAAGCTTCTGCGGGGCATAACCAATTTTCAATTCTTTTTTTATAATCACTTGACCACTAGTTGGTTTTTCAAGAGCTAGCATCATCTTGGCTATAGTAGTTTTCCCAGCTCCATTTTGCCCAATTAATGTCGTTATTTCCCCTTGTTGCAGGTTGAAACTTACATTATCTACCAAAAGCTTTGTACCAAAACTCTTAGTAACTGAACAAAATTCTATGAGTGAGGACATAATTTTTCTAAAAAAGAATATATGTATATAGCAAAAACAGACGCAATTGTGATTAAGTTAACTTAAAAACTAGCCCCTCCCTAAAACGTGCAAAAGGACACAAAACAGAAGGCAAATTCTTAGAAAATTCGTCTGAATCGTTTAAAATCAGAATATATTATCAATTAACTATTTCCCAGCTACCACCTGGTCTACGACAAGCCTTCCCATAAGCTTTCTTCTGTTCTCCACCTATTACTACTTTTTGTGTATATTCACGACAATATTGGCCTTGACTAGTTTTAAAAGTATTTGTAGGAGTAATAGATCCGTAATTACCACTATCAGGATTATTCCACTCAACAGAGTTTCCAGATGGAGCAAATTCTAATGCTTGACGCGAACTTTTTTCAAGCAATGCACGGTCATATTCATCCATAGTTTTGCCAATTTGACCACCAATTAGCGCACCGGCTAATGCTCCAACTCCTGTTGCAACAAGCTTACCCTCTCCTCCTCCGAATTGCGAACCAAGCAAGCCACCAGCAAGACCTCCTATTAATGTCCCACCGCTTTGTTTGTTCATCTGACCATTACAGGCGTGCAACATAAAACTAGCACCAGCCAAAATCATTATTTTTGACACTATTTTCACATAAGCTTTCATAATTATTAATAACCCACTTTCTTTATTTACGATTAATTTGACTTTAAATAATAAAATACTAAGATAACGACCATGATACTTGTTCATAATTTTTATTGCAATAAAAAATATAAGTGTGACCAAAGAACATAATGATAAGCTAGTTAAATTTGCGTCTTATGCGTCAGTAGCAACTGCTATAATTATTATGGTAGCGAAAACCTATGCTTGGCTTTTTACTGAATCTCAATCGATTTTAGCTTCGTTGATGGATTCATTACTTGATATATCTTCATCGGTAATAAATCTGGTCGCTATTAGAGTATCTTTAGTACCACCTGATGATAACCACAGATTTGGTCATGAAAAATTTCAAGATCTAGCTATTTTTTCACAGTCAATTTTCTTTTTAGCTTCTTGTTTATTTACTCTTTTTGCATCGTCAAAAGCTTTGTTTTCCGGCTATGAACTTAGTAATGGAGAACTAGGTATCAAGGTTATGTATTTTTGTGTATGTCTGACATTTGCTCTTGTATGTTTTCAGTCTTATGTCGTAGCAAAGACAAAGTCAAAAATTATCAGCGCTGATAAGCTTCATTATTTTTCAGATTTTATTACCAATATAGCTGTTGTAATTTCTATTTACTTAAGCACCAGTTTTTGGTACATAGATGCCGTAGCTGGAATTATGATATCTTTGTATGTTATTTATGGTTCTTATAGATTGTTCCGTGAAGCAATTCGTAATTTAGCAGATGAGGAATTTCCGCAGCAAGACAAAGCCAAAATTCTCAATATAATTGCCGCCCATAGTCACGTTAAAGGCATTCATGAGTTAAAAACAAGATATGCAGCAAGTAAACCCTTTATTCAATTTCATTTAGAACTTGACGGAAACATTATTTTATATCAAGCTCATGAGGTAGCAGACGAAATAATGAAAGCTTTGTTGCAAGATTTTCCAGAAGCAGAAATCACCATACACCAAGATCCAGTCGGTCTTGAAAAAAATGTAAAATATCGTGAAAAAATATAGTTTTGAAAATAAATTTATGCATCTAGCATTGCAAGAAGCACAAAAGGCTTTTAATGAAGGAGAAGTCCCAGTTGGGTGTGTTATTACCAGAAGCAAAGATAGTAGCATTGTTGCAACCACCAGAAACCTTATGCAACATAGCAAAAATCCCAATTTTCATGCGGAAATTTTAGCAATAAATCTTGCTTGTGCAAAATTAGATAGTAAAAATTTGTCTGAGTGTGATATATATATTACCCTAGAACCATGTACTATGTGTTCTGCTGCCATTGCTAATTCTAGGCTTGGTAAATTATATTACGCCGCTGCCGACAAAAAACAGGGAGCAGTAGAAAATGGATTAAAATTTTTCAACTCCGTCTCTTGTTTTCATCGTCCAGAAATATATTCTGGCATTCTAGAAGAAGAATCTGTAAATATAATAAAAAGTTTTTTTGGTAAAATAAGAAAAAATAAGCTATAATCGCAAAAATCAGTGATTCTATAGCTATATTTTTAGTCTATAGTATTTAAAGTTAGTAATAAATTTTTAAAGTGTGTAATTAAATGTTTTACATTATTGGTATAATCGTTGTCTTCGGGTCTATAATTTTAGGATACACTGTACATGGTGGTAACTTAAGAGTTCTCTATCAACCAAGTGAATTTATCATCATTGTTGGAGCTGCTATTGGTTCTGTTCTTATAGGATATCCTAGTTCATCAATTACCAGAACCTTGCGAAACTTAAAATGTATGTTTACAACTGGACCATATGAAAAGAAAGATTATATGGAATTGCTTTTATTTAGCTTCAATAGTTTTAAGTTAATGAAAATAAAAGGAATGCTAGAAATTGAAACTCATATAGAAAACACCAGTGAAAGCAACTTGTTTAAGCTAGCGCCAGTTTTTAAAAAGGAAGAGTTCGTAAAAGACTTTATGACTGATAATTTGCGTCTAATAACTATGGGCATGGATAATTCATATCAATTTGAGTCTATTATCGATAAAGAAGTTGAATTATATAAAACTAATTCTAATATCCCTGGAGATGTTTTTGCAAATCTTGGTGATTCTCTACCAGCTCTTGGTATAGTTGCTGCGGTGCTTGGTGTTATTACCACAATGCGTAGTATAATGGAACCACCAGATGTTCTTGGATCATTAATTGGTGCTGCACTTGTGGGCACATTTCTTGGGGTATTGTTGGCTTACGGGCTTTGTGGACCTATGGGGCATTTTCTGCATAAATACGCCGATTATAAAGTTAAATTTATAGAATGCGCAAAAATGGGATTCGTTTCTTACTTAAACGGTAATCCACCTATTATGGTTGTTGAATTTATGCGCAAATCCATTCCTGATCATATGCGCCCATCATTTGAGGAGCTTGACAAATATATAAATGAAAACTCGATGAAAATAATGGGTTAATAATGTCCAAAAATAACACTATCATCATTGTAAAAAAAGTTAATGCACAAACATCTCACCAGCGTCATGGCGGGTCTTGGAAAGTAGCTTATGCCGATTTCGTAACAGCAATGATGGCGTTTTTTTTATTGTTATGGTTAGTATCCGTTTCTTCTGAATCTACCCTTCAAGGGGTTGCTCAATATTTCACTCCTACCGAATCTATTAGCGACAAGGCTGGCCTTGGTTTTGATGGTGGCACTAAAACTAATATAGAAAAAGGAATTGGCGCAGAAAATGCCGCTTCCAGTTCTCTGATTTATGGATCACCTTCGAAAGGGCACAGAGTAGATTCAGCAAGGAATCAGAGTAATATGACTGATATTGAAAAGGATCATTTCATAAGTATTATGAACAATATTCAGCAAAATAGCGATCTTAAGAACTATTCCGATAATCTACAAATGGATATCACCAACGAAGGCCTTCGTATCCAAATTATTGATAGTGATAATCGCCCTATGTTTAAGCCAAATACTTCTGAATTACAGCCATACATGGAAAAAATTATTACTGTAATTGCAAAAATAGTTTCAAGCCAACCAAATTATATATCTATTAGCGGGCATACGGCTTCAATAAAAAATAACAATATGGATAACTCTTTAGATTTTTGGAAAATTTCTACCGAAAGGGCTAATGAAGTAAGAAAATTTATGGTTAAAGAACTGATGGATAAGAAACAAATTGTAAAAATTATTGGCAGAGCAGACAGAGAACCTTTTGATCCCCGAGATCCTTATAGCGTTCAAAATATCAGAGTTGGTATTACTTTGTTAAATGATGAATCAATTAGTGATTATCAAAAATCTGTACCAAATTTAAAAAAATGAACTTCAATGTAACCAACAACGCGGTTTTGCGTATTTCTGAGCTCATCAAGAACGAACCAACTAATAAAATAGCTCTTAGAGTTGCTGTTGATGGTGGGGGATGCTCGGGATTCATGTATAATTATAATTTAGTTGATAAAATCAACGATGATGATTTTATTTTAGAAAAACATAGAATAAAAATTGTCATAGATCCTATGTCCCAACAATTTTTAGAGAACTCTACATTAGAATTTATTGAAGAATTAGGCAGCGCTTATTTTCAAATATCAAACCCAAACGCAAAGGCAAAATGTGGTTGCGGTAGTTCATTTAACATTTAACCATAATTAACTTCTTTGAAAATTCGCTATGCCACAGCTTAACATTAAGTGGCTCTAATGGTCAATTTACGCGTTATTTTCGTGTATAGTCGTTCAATTTGAATTAGGTAATTGCAAAGAAGTAGGTTAACGCTTCGTACAAGTGAGCATAAGTTAGTAATGCTACATTTAATCCACCTTTTCATATTTGTAATTTAAATTTATCTTTGATGGGAGTTTGTTGGTTCGACTCCGCTTTTGCACCTATTTATTACCGCTATCTATTACAGGAAGATTATTATTTGACAATATCCTTAATAATATTTATTTTAACTTGATTTTTTATATAAAAAATATTTATATAAAAATTAAGAAATAAAAATCAATATATGTGTTAATCTGATTGGTAAATTGAAAATATCTCAATATTTAGAATATAGGTTGTAAAATGAGCAAGATAAAAGTAATTGATGGTCATTTTGATCATGACACACACAAACAACAGTTCAATGCTATTGGCTATAAGTTAAATTTTGATGATAAATCAAACATTTGGAGCGTAACTTCACTAACTGAAAAAACACTTTCTGTAGAATCTTTAAAAAAATTATTAAACCTTTTAAAGGAAGTAAAAATGGCAATTCAATTGGATCTTGGATATAACAGCATAGGAGATGAAGGAGCAATAGCTTTGGCCCAATGCTTGAAGGATACTAATGTTACTACTCTGAATCTTATTGACAGCAACATAGGAGATGAAGGAGCAACAGCTTTAGCCCAATGTTTGAAAGATACTAATCTTACCGCTCTGGCTCTTAGAAGTAACGACATAGGAGATGAAGGAGCAATAGCTTTATCCCAATGTTTGAAAGATACTAATCTTACCGCTCTGGATCTTAGAAGTAACAACATAAGAAATAAAGGAGCAATAGCTTTATCCCAATGTTTGAAAGATACTAATCTTACCACTCTGGATCTTAGAAGTAACAACATAGGAGATGAAGGAGCAATAGCTTTAGCCCAATGTTTGAAATACACCAATATTACTACTCTGGATCTTAGATATAACTTCATAGAAAATGAAGGAGTAACAGATTTTGGGCTAAAAATAGATACTCACAAAAAATCCCTTGCTCAAATTACTACAAAATTCATTGAAGAAACTCCTCCAACTCCGATTAAACAGCTAGAGTTCTACACCACAATCAGTCAAGCATCACTACAAGAATATCTGCAGAATCTTGGTTTAAAATACAATTCAACTATGTTGTCGGCAAAAGCTCAAGATATTTTGAGCCATGGTTATGATTTTTTACTAAAACAACTTTCATCATTTATTTATAAAGAGCCTGGTAAAATAACAATAGAATATTGTGGCAAAGATTTGTTGCTCAGCTTAATTACAACTGATTCTGATAGCAGCAGCACTAGCCGCAGTGATAGCACTAGTATTAGCAGCAGCAGTAGCGGAAGCAGCACTAGTACTATATCTAGCTCTGAAACAACATCTGGGATTTCTATGTTTAATATTAGCTTTGAACAATTATCTAATCTTATAATGAATCCAAGTGTTATCGAAACCTCAACTACTACTGAAATAGAATTAGTTGGAGAAGAACCGCTTTAAGACTTGCCTTTTTTTAAAATCAGCCCCCGCCAAACGAGTATTTTTTGGCGCAGCAAAAATAACTTTTAGCGGAGAAACTAACTGAGTATAAATGTTTCAGCAACATCTCCTGTTATTGTTTTCTCCAAGCTTTCTTTAGGTTCTGAAAAAATAGGATCAACTTCATTTTCATCTGAAAATTTTGGTAATACAGAAAAAATATCTTCTGAAGAAAGCAAGGCTGATAAATGATTTTCTTTTTCAAAGCACAATTTTTTAGGCACAGAAGGTTTTGGTATCTGCTGAATTTCTTTTTCAATTTTTGAGAGAGTAAAGTCAGGAGACAAAAAAGAATCCAGACCATAAATTTCTTCAGTTGCTATCGGTTTGTCTTTGGTTATCTTCGTTAAGTTAGTTGAGATAAGTTTATCTATTGCTGTTAAATATTCACCTGAATCTTCTGCCAACACCTTAAAAGCACCATATCCATTTTCATTAGCAATGATACAATTTTTTTCATTATCATCAATTAGATATACAGATTCTTTTTTTGTTATGCTAAAAGCTTTCATGGCTTTTTTTATATGATTTAGCTTGCCGGGATAAAGACTAGAAGATGGTCCAGCAATTATTTTAATTTTAATAATTTCCTCTTCTGTTAGCCCTAGTTTTTGCAAAGCTGGTATTATTATTTCTGGATATTCTGACAAGCTAGTAATGGCTATCTTATGACCATTTTTTAATGCGCTATGTATGGTACTTAATAATTTTTTTGGATTTTTTAATCCAGTATCAGGATCCGCCAAAAACTGATTTATTAATTCTTTAGAGGCTTTTCCTGCTATGATATTTTTGTCATCAAAAAAATCATGAGAATTGCCTTTGATTATAGTATTGTCGAAATCCCAGCAGAATAGATAACTTATTATTGAACTACATTCTTTATCTTTTGATTTAATTATGGTTTTACTTTTGCTCATATGTTTATTATTTTACTTAATTTTAATCAAATATAGCCTAGGCACTACAAAACCTACTATCTAAACAAGATTTCAAATAAGTTATCAAATTTAAAATTTATCTAGATTTAGAACATCTTACTTATAATTTTTTTCAATTTTTTACAAAGTAAAATTTCAACAATTTATAGGGAATATGAATAAAATAACTAATATATAGTTGCAATTATGCTTTTTACAATAATTATTAGTAAAAAAACACAATACTCCCCTTGCAAAAAAGTAACCTTTTACTTGATTTACACTTGTAAAGGAGTAAAAAAAATGTATAGTAATTTTTTAGTATTTTTATAACCAGCAATAAACCAAAATGTTGATACTTTTTATAACTTTATACATGGTTTTCTCAGTTGCAATCGGATTATACTCTAGTTTAGGAGTAAGAAATTCTACCGATTATATATTAGCTGGTAGAGCTATACCTCTTTACATGACAATTGCAACAGTATTTGCCACTTGGTTTGGATCAGAATCTGTAGTCGGTATTCCTCCTGTCTTTATAAATGATGGTTTAAGAGGAATAATAGCAGAACCTATTGGTACTGGGTTTTGTTTGATAATAGTTGGGCTATTCTACGCTGCCAGACTTTATCGTATGAAACTCGTAACTATTGGTGATTTCTACAGGCAAAGATACGGCAGATTAGTAGAGATGTTAGTATCGCTAACGATATGCGCAAGCTATCTTGGATGGATGTCAGCACAAATAGTAGCCCTTGGTTTAGTAATAAAGCTAATTTCACACGATACTATTTCTTTTGAGTTTGCTATGTTCATCGGCCTTGGGATAATAATGCTCTACACCATGGTGGGCGGAATGAAGTCACTAGTAGTGATGGATTTTATCCAGATGATACTAATTATTGTTGGATTACTTGCTGTCGCATTTTTAGTAGCAGGACGTTTTGACGGTGGCGCTACTGAAATTATTTCTACCGCTGCTGCAAATAACAAATTTGACTTTTGGCCAGAAACAAATTTCCACGACACTTTAGAATTCGTAGCCACATTCTTAACTCTAGCTCTGGGGTCAATTCCACAACAAGACGTTTTTCAACGTGTTATGGCATCCAAAGACGAGAGAACAGCTGTGCTTGGGTCAACAATTGGCGGTGTTTTTTACATAATATTTTGTTTTGTTCCAATTTTTATCACCTACGGAATTTCGCTACTATCTCCTGGTATTTTTGAACAAACCCTGGAAGCAGGAGGTGATCAGCAAAGAATTTTAGTTGATTATGTCTTTAATGAAACACCGGTATTTTTGCAAGTTTTGTTTTTTGGTGCATTGCTATCTGCTATAATGTCTACGGCATCTGGTACTTTACTTGCTCCTTCAGCATTGCTTGCAGAGAATATACTAAAAGACTCTTTAAAGCTTACAGATAGAGGAATAGTTTTAACGTCAAGAATTGGGGTATTCGTTTTTGGATTTCTGGTATATTGCTACTCTTACCTAAACGTAAGCGCTGGCGTTACCATAATAGAAATAATTAAGAGTGCTTATTTGGTTACTTTATGCGGAGCATTTGTTCCACTAACATTTGGTGTTTATTGGAGCAAGGCGACCAATGAAGGAGCGATAACTTCTATAATTTTAGGTGTAGGAACTTGGAGCTTACTGACTTTTTTTGAACAAGATCGCATCCCTCCTCAATTAGTTGGTTTGCTGATGTCTATGGTTGGTATGATAATTGGCAGTTTATTACCTAAATATTTGAGAAAATTTCCAATACAATCATAAAATGCGGCAATATGAGCAGATAAATAGGACCATTGTAAGATAAAAAAGTACTCACATCAGTTTGGCGGATTAACTACTTATGTTAGACTTTGCCTATAGTATTTATGTATAATAAAACAGCTATATACATATTTGAGAAACTTGAAATTGTCGGTTTTTAATTGACGACTTGACGAAGCTCTATATAATCTGCTTACTTTTTTCCATTGAAAATTTGAGTCCTTATGAAAAAGATTATTTCTAATGTGTTAGCTGTGTTAGGTTTGGGTTTAGTGTTTGTAGCTGTTGCAGCAAACGCTGAAACTATTTCGTCTAATGCAAATGATAGATATGTATATGTTGGTACTGAATTTGGTATTTCAGATCCAATTATAAAATCTTTTAAACATGATGAATCAAAAACCAAGATAAGATTGAAAAAATCTCATCTCTATGGTGCAAGAATAGGTTATAGTTTTTACCCCAATATGATGATAGAGATTTCTGGTAGTCACCAACCAAAATACAGGATGGCATATAAATTACCAGAAAAGTCATTATCTTCACTAGTTCCAGGACTTTCTATTCCAGAAACACCAGGAGTAACAAAAGTTTCAGCTAATGTATTTACAGTAAATTTCATTTATGAAATGGAAAAGATGGCTTCATTTGCTGCCATTAAACCTTATGTTATTTTTGGGGCTGGAGTTGCTAAAATTACGATTAATCCAACAGTTTCATATTGGAAACCACCAGCTTATCTTGGACTAGGACTTAATGATATTGCTTATTTTAAAATAAAAAAATATAATCAAAATTGTTTTACATGGCAGGCAGGTGTTGGCTTTACAAAAAGCTTGACTGATAATTTTAATATTGACTTTGGAGCAAAAATACAAGTAGTTAATGATATTAAAATAAAATACCAAACCTTGAACACCACGACTAACTCTTTTGATGAAGCAAAACCAATTAAAAAGACAATAGGATCAGGAGAATTCACCATGGGCTTGACATATAAATTTCCATTAGGTAGAAACTAATAATTAAACTTATAAACAGATTAAAAGAGACAAAATTATGACTAATAATACTAATTTAAACGACTATGATGAACTACCATATCAAAGTTTCCCTTATGCCTACACTAAACCAAGCCATTTAAAAACAATTAGTTTGTTGTTTGGTATGAATGCTCCAGAAATTGAAACTGCAAGAGTTTTAGAACTTGGTTGTGCTGAAGGGGGAAATTTAATACCACATGCAGCTCGTTATCCAAAAGCTAAGTTCGTTGGTGTTGATTTATCTAAAATACAGATAGACGCTGGAAATGTTCATGTTAAGTCGTTAGGCCTTAAAAATATAGAACTCAAAAATTGTTCAATTACTGATATAGATGAGAAATTTGGTAAATTTGATTATATAATATGTCATGGTGTTATTTCGTGGGTATCAGATCTTGTTAGAGAGAAAATTTTAGAGGTATCAAGCAAAAATCTGTCAGAAAACGGTATAGCTTATATCAGCTATAATACACTTCCTGGTTGGAATATGATAAGAACGATCAGAGATATGATGCTATATCATTCAAAGAATTTTGCGAATTCTCAAGAAAAAATTTCCCAGTCAAGATTATTATTAAACTTTGTAAAAGAAAGTCTAGATGGGCAAGACACCCCTTATGCAAATATTCTGAGACAAGAAGCTGAGTTTTTAGCTAATCAATCCGATCAGTACTTGAGACATGATCATTTGGAAGAAGAAAACAAGCAGTTTTATTTTCATGAATTTATTGACTATGCAACAAAGCATGGGTTGCAATATCTGTCTGATTCTTCTTTACCAAGTATGTATCTTGGAAATATGCCGCAAAATTTTGCTGAAAAATTAAAAGACCTAAATGATATAGTAAGAACAGAACAATATATGGATTTTGTCACAAATCGTAGATTTAGAGGCACCCTACTTTGTCATAATAATGTTAAATTAAACAGATCAATTGCTAATGAAGACATAAAAAAATTCACTATGTCTTTAAATATAATACCAGAAAAACCTTTCAGTGAGGTTGATTTAAAAAATCCTGAAAGTCTGAAATTTTTCTTTAGCGATAAGAAAGATGGTAACATAACAGCAAATTCTCCTGCGCTTAAATCTGTGCTTTATGTCTTAGCTGATAACATAAACAACCCCTTATCTTTTGATGAGCTAGTAAAGAAAGCTAGCAATAATTTAAAAGGAACTGCGAAAGAAATCATTGAACAAGATTTAATTGGTAACGCAATGAATCTCGTTATAAAAGGTTATATGAATCTCTCGCTTGAGTCTGGTAACAAATATAAAGTAAACCTTACAAAGCCTAAATTGTCTGATTTAACTATTTATGAAGTAACCAAAACTAATAATAATTGGGTTACAAATAGCCTACATACACCAATTCCAGTCAACATATTTGATAAATTTGCTATGCAATATATGGATGGCAAAAAAGATAAAAATCAAATAATAAACTGTTTGCTAGAGGATGTTAAGAAAGATAAAATTACTCTTAATAAAGATGATAAAAAACTTGAAAATGAGGAAGATATCAAAAAAGAACTAAGTGGTTTTTATGATAACCTAATTGACAGATTCGCAAATCAAGCTTTATTTGTGTAGGTGCTGTGATTGTAATTAGCTGATAGTTTAACTATTGAAAAAACCATAAGTGACAAAAATAAGATATATAGTTAGTCGGTGTTTTTAAGCGAGATTTTTTATCAGTAATTACTTATCGTTCAACTTGAATTAGGTGCTAGGCGCGAGGAGTACAAGGCGTATGAATAATACATAAGCAACAAGTAACAACGCACTTAATTCAAAGTGAATGACTATAGATGAGGATTAGAGAACAAAAATAATGCATAAATCGACCATTAGAGCTATTTTGTTAAGTAGTGCCATAGCAAATATTTTAACTACCTAGCAGCAGCTATATACAATAAAATCATTTAAATGATTAATACAGAAATTAAGAATAAAACCAATCATTCCTGTCAATTTTTTAAACCTTTTTGGCATATAATATTCCTTTTTCTAAGCTTGGAAATATTGGGGATTTTACCTATACAAGCGGATATAATTAAAGCAAATATAGCTGACTGTTATAAAATTGATAAGCTTGAGATTGAAGGCAGTTATCAATTATCACAACGTCAGATAAAGGGACTTAAAAAAAAATATGAAACCAGATGTCTTAATATAGAAGACATTAAAGAAATCCTCAAAATTATAACAAATATTGTTATAAGCGATGGTTATATTACTTCAAGAGCTTACACCCCAGAACAAAATCTAAAAGACAGGAAATTAGTGATTAAAATTCAGGAAGGTATGATTGAAGATATTGAACATACTTCTGATAGATACATTAAAAATAATTGTCTACCAATAAGAAAAGGTCAGATCTTAAATTTGCGTGACATAGAGCAAGGGGTTGATAATTTAACTAGGCTTAAATCTAATAATATTAACATTTATTTAAAACCAGGAGAAACTCAAGGCGGCAGTATAGTTGTAATTGAGAACAAACCTTCAAAAAAATGGCATATTAACACCGGGTCTGACAATTCAGGCAGTAAAAACAGAGGGCGCAATCAATCTTTTACTAATTTGGGAGTTGAAGATTTGCTCGGTTTAAGCGAACATTATAGTCTTGGTTATAGGACATCGCTTGGAAATGCCCAGAATAATTTCATGCGCTCTTACAGTACAAGCTTTTCTTTGCCATTTGGTTATAATAATTTTAGCCTCTATTACAATTCTGCTAATTATCGAACTTTTATTGAAACCCCAAGAAATAAATATACCAATAAAGGTGGTAGCAAAGTTGCCAAAATTAATATTGATAGGATAGTCCATAGAGATGGAAATAGTAAAACTAATATTGCTACTTCCATTGGTTCTGATAATTATTCAAATTATATCGCCGATAATAAGATTGAAATGGCAACTTATAGGATACATAAATTTGACCTAAAAATAGGGCATCAAAGACGTCTTGAATCAAGTGCGATATCTTTTAATCTGATATATACTGGTGGAGAAAACCAAAATTATTCTGCTAAACTTACAAAACTCTCTACTCCGCCAAAAAGATTTGGCAAAATTAATTATAATATTATCTGGCATAAACCATTGCCAGTTTTTATAGATAAGAAAAATATCAAATACCAGCTTCAACTCTCTGGTCAATATAGTCCTGACATGCTTGTTGTGACAGAAAAAGATACAGTTGGTGGTTTATCATCGGTTAGAGGATTCCAAGATTACAGCGAAAACGCCGATAATACAATAATCATTAGGAATGAATTAATTGCTGATTTACCATCTTTCCAATATAAAAAAGCCACTTCTTTAATTGGTGATATGAGTATATTTGGTGCTTTTGACTTCGCAAAATTTAGTACTTATGAAGAAAAAGGTAAGAGAACTGGGGTAATGTCTGGGGCTGCGATTGGCGTTAGAAATACTAATGGATATATGAACTTTAGTGTAACAATTGCAAAACCACTAGAAGCAGCAGTACCAATAAAACGCTCTACTGTAGTTTATACTAGCCTGGCTATAGATTTGTAAATCTAAATTACCAACTATAGGCGGATGAACTATATAATATCTTATGCAAGAGGCCTATTTTATCATTCGAAGGAGAATATTATCTTTACGTATGAAGTGATGATATAACCCAGCGCTGATATGCATTCCTATTAAACTAGCAAAAACAACAGCACTAACCCCATGCAAATTATTAAACAAACCAGCTAAGTCAGGATTTTTTTCTAATGGTGGAATTACAAATAAGTTAAAAATATTTACTTCATGTCCACCAAACCTAGACATGAGTACTCCACTAACTGGCATTAAAAACATGAACACATATAATAAATAATGAGTAATTTTAGAAGCTGTTTTTTGCCACGATGGTAAATCTGCTGGTAAACCCAATTCTATGTTAATAAGACGCCACAGAAATCTCAGTACCACAAATAACAGCACCGTTACTCCTAATGCTTTATGTGTGGAATATAGTTCCCATTTATTCACTGATGATTCCATTGAGGTCATGATAAACCCAACTATTAACAAACCGATAATTGCAATACCAATGCACCAATGAAATAATATAGTAACAATTCCATAAGATGAGCTAGTGTTTTTTAGCATAAAATCCTCCCTTGTTTTCAGTGTGTTTCTTTCGAAGTCTGATTAAAATTCATTTTTCTAATATATGCAATAGATTTTAACTTATCACATATTCTTTCAAATATCGGTCGCGGTAAAATATCTTTACTAGCAATTTCAAGGTAGTGATTTTTAATAGTGATTGTAAATGACGGTTCGGTAAAAGTAAAACCGTCAACCTCTTTAGCAATTCTTATAAAATAACCAAGTATTTGACTGTTTGTAAAATCTTGTTTAGAAAGAAATTTTTTAGAAATTTTAATCAGTTCAATATCAGATTTGAAATTTGAAGAATATGACAATATAAGAGCTATCATAAGCCTTTGCCTATGAGTAAAAGGAATTTCTGAATTTAAAACATACTCATTAACTGCTTTTGGTGGCAAAGTCTGATCAAAATATTTATTTATTGATTGCAAAATTATTGATAATTTCAGAATATCATTCAGATTTTCAGAACCTTCTAGCAGAGGTTCAATAATTTCATAATATTTAGCAAAGTCTGTTTTTTCTAGTTTATACTGGCAACAATAAGCTACTTTTTGTAGTATCATGTCCTGGTCTTTTTCGGTTTCTGGTAGCATTTCATACCTGACCCCCTCTTTGAGTCCAAAAACAGAGACTATTATATTTTGAGGTTGAAAAACTTCTAGCATAGCTTGAGCAACGAGTATCGCATTTGGGTTTAGCGTTCTGTTATTCAACTTAACTTTATTACGATAAAATTCGCTAATATTCTTCAGATAAAGGCTAAAATCCTCTCTTGAAATACTAAGATTATGCAAGTTTTTTAGTGGATACTTATTGAAGTCAATAAAAAATCGGCAGATAAATCTTAAAGCACCACCTATTAAATATAAATTTTTATACTGATAATTACCGTACTCTTCTTTAATAATTTGAGTTATATTTTCTAAATTTTGTAATTTTCTAGTGGTAATTACTTTAGTACCAAGAGCAAGTGAGCTTAACCTACCAATTACTCGGTCGTTAATTTCTATAAGTTCTAAGCTACCACCTCCAAGATCAGCGGCAATACCGTCAACATCTGCAACACCAGATATTAAACCAACTGCAGTCAAATAGGCTTCTCGCTCACCAGAGATAACCTCTATAGTGAGATTGAATTTTTTCTTGATAAATTCTATAAAGCTTTTAGATTTTGGGTGATCTCTAAGTACGGCAGTTGCAACACATTTAATTTCAGTTACTTGAAGTCTAGTAAATATGTGTAAAATATAATTTATTGATAAATAAACTTGATGCTTTATATCCAACTCTTCTTGCATAAGCAGCGCTAGAATATCGCTTTTAAACTTATTATTAAATATTTCTGGAGCACCGATTGTATTATTTTCATGTACTACAGCTCTAATGGCATTATAGCCAATATCAATTATTCCAAGGCGCATTGTTATTTATTAAATTATACCAGTTTTATTTGAGCAAACATGTAATTACGAAAGTTTCTTAAATAAATACATGTTGATGTTTTCAGTGCTATACTTACCCTACTGGCTTAGCTTCCTCTTTTGGGGCATTAGAAGTTTTTGGGTCATAAGGGGCTTGAGTCGGTATAAATGTAGGCGGTAAAAGTCTAGTTGTAAAGAACTTATCTGCAAAATACTTAATTTTCTTTGATCTAATAGGGGGAAAAGATTCAATAAGTATAATTTGTTCATCTCTTGGTAGCTGTATAACTTCTTGTGGCAATAATAAAGCTCTTTGTACTTTTGAAACACTTTGAGTTCTTGTTGAAATATTTAAATCAAAAAATAAAGGTTTATTGAAAGAAGTTTGTTCAACAGTTTTGTTGCCGCATAATTGAGATATTAAATTAGCTGTTTCGTAGTTATTAGCAGCGAAAGTAATACGGAAAGTAGAGTTTGACAGAAAAGAGTTCATTCCGGCTTCCTCGTAAGTACCTTTTAGCTGCTGAGTATCTTGAATAATCAGGAATAAACGCACTCTATAACCACGAAAATATGCAATACCAGCTTTAAACTGTTCCATTTTACCCAAGGTTGGAAATTCATCCATTAAGAACATTACTCCATATGGTTCTTCTTTTGTATTAGGCATTTTTCTGCTTAAGAATTCCGTAGCTTGCTGATAAAAAATTTGCATCAATCTTTGCAAGCGCTGTATATTATCTGGTGTTAGACCAACATAAACTGTAGTTTTAACTTTTTTAAACTCCATTATATTAAAGTCAGACGAAGCAGTAGCTGCATCAATTAAAGGATTCGCCCAAAGCTCAAGTGATGAATTCATAGTAGATATAACTCCAGAACGTTCCTTATCAGCTTTTTGTAAAAAGGCTGCAATGTTCATGTAAGCTACGGGATGAATCGCATCACCAAGAGTATCAAGAACAACTGCAAGATTATAGACAACATCATCACTACGCATTGTTCTTACAACTTGACCAAAAGATTTGGTTTTTGTTGAATCTGCAAGTAAATATAACACTACTCCTAGAAATAAACTTCTAGCTTCATTATTCCAGAAATCTTTTTCCGGCATTATTAAGTTAGAAATTTTCTGAACATCATCTACCATTTGCCCTGGCTTGCTGCTGACCCAATCTATCGGATTGTAACAATGTGTTATTCCATCGGGATTAGAAGGCTCCCAAACATATACTTTTTGCTCCATTTTTGCTCGCCATCCACTTGTAAGTAAATGGTTTTCTAGTTTAATATCATGCACAACTACTGAATGATCCCAAAATAAAAGATTTGGTATTACAAAACCCACACCTTTACCAGAACCAGTTGGGGCAAATAATAATGAATGTTGAAAACCATCAGCTACAAAATACCCTATATCATCCTGACCAAGTAGCATTCCATGTTTTGCTCGCAAATCTGCTCGTTCAATATCAACTTGAGAGGCCCAATCAGCCGAACCATAAACAGATTCTTTAGGCAGAAAAAATTGAAGAGCTTTTATTCTTTTAAAATTCTTGATATAGTAAATACCAACGATTATTTCTGGAACAATCAAACCCAGAATAAGCTTGATTTTTAAGTAATTATAAGCTTCAAAGCTTAATTGTGACCATGAGCTCATTAACCAGTAAGCCCATTTATAAGCTATAAAAATAGCAGTAGAGTCTAAACCTATTAACCCAAATTCATTAGTTGCAAAGGAAATGCATAAACCGTTTATCCATAATGTAGACAACAATACAAAAGGGTGGATCACCAAATGTCCAAAGATGGTACGCGCTTTTCGTATGATTGTGCCAAATTCCATCTTTATCCCTCCATACCTTTAAAGTAAATTTCAGAAACGTACCTCTTCCCACCACTTCCTCGTTTTAGTTGAACAACAATATCAACAACAGTAAGTATATATTTTTTTATTTCCTCTGGTGGCATTCCAAGACCAGCCTGCATTACCATTAATTTCAACTGTTCTAAAGCCATTGATGGGGCATCAGCATGCAAAGTAGATATAGATCCTGGATGCCCTGTATTAATTGCTCTTAAAAAACTAAAAGCCTCGGCACCTCTGAGCTCACCAACTATTATTCTATCCGGTCTAAGACGCAGGCAGGCTTCAATCAAGTCCTGCGTTGTGACTTTTGCTCTACCCTGCCCGCCTTTTGATGCAAGCAGATGAACGCGATTAGGATGATTGTGGAGTATAACTTCCCTTGCATCTTCTACTGTAATTAATCTCTCATGGGTAGGTATTTCACCCAAAGCAGCATTAGTGAAGGTTGTTTTACCAGTTGAGGTACCACCGCTTATAATAATATTTTTCTTACAAAGCACAGCATGCTTAATAAATTCTTTGCTTTTACCTTCTTTGAGATAGTTCCTTAAGATAGAGTCATTTTCATCTACCAGCTCTTTGGTGCTAGTATTAGCAAAAGCTCCTTTTTCTGCATATTGGTCCAAAGATAAATGCATGGTACTGCCTTTTCTTATGGCAAAAGCAGCAATATTAGGTTCAACAGCTGGAGGAAAAACAACTTGAACACGATAGCCATTTGGTAATGTAGCAGACAATAAAGGTTTTTCCTCCGATATTATCTGATCAGTAGATTGCGCTATTAACCTACCAAGACCGAGTAAATGATCTATATCTATTTCAGGTAATTGTTCCATTCTAAGGTCACCTGCTTTTTCAACCCAAACCTCGCCAGGCTTGTTTATCATAAGTTCATTTACTCCGTCTTCGGCAAATATATTTTTAAACGGTAACAGATATGTCTCTAGCGCTGCAAAACTCATTTTATTACATTTTTAATTGCGGTTTTAGGAAATTTGTAATCTTTATTCACGTAGATTTTAATAGGAGTCCCCTGATCTATTGTAATAGTTGGTGCAAATTTTTGCTTTTCTAGTAGTTCTTTGGCAACATCTGAAATATCTTTAAACGCTTGAGTAGAAGCTGTTTGTGCCTGTGATGGTTGCGTACTTGTAGAGCTTGCTTGGGCTGCTGTAGTAGATGCCGTAGTTATAGCGCTCATAAGGGCTGTTAATTTTTGAGCATCAGTTGAATTAGCTACTGGTGCAGTACAGGCATTGTTGATTGAAGTAAAAAGAGTTGAGGTTTTATCCGTTATAGCAGTTGGTACAGTTGCACAAATTTGAGCAAATTTTTGAGCATCACTGACCCCTGATTGAGCAAAAATAGTATTAGCACTATTTGCAGCTGCTGATGCAGAAGCTGTTTGGTTTGCTGCGGACTGAGTACTTGTAGTTGGTTTTATTATAGTATCAAGGGTACTTGCGAGGGTAATATTAAAAGCTGATCTTAAAATCGCGTTACTAAAACGTTCTTTGAATTTATTATCTACTCTTCCTTGTTGACCTTTTCGGCCAAGATTATCCATACCTGTTCCACCGAAATTTATGGTATAGCCAGTTGATAAGTCAATCCTTGTCCATTCTATTGCAATTCTGCCATAGGCCCCATCAATGCCAGCATTATAAACACCAAATACCCTTGATCCTTTAGGTATAAGGATATTACGTCCCCATTCAGAATAAACGTCTCTACTAACTATCGCTCTTATCTCTCCACCAAAATCTGTATTGATTGCTGACTCAATTATTGCATCTAACATTTTTCCTCTACCAAGAACAAGATGCATATCTCCCCTTGGTTTAAAATCCACCTCTTGTTCTACCTGCTCTGGGGTTTTAGCAGGAGGAGTTCCAGCAATCAAAACTATAGCTGATTTTCTTTTTGTTTCTAACCTTTTCTTGGCCTCGTCACTTTGAGATTTAGTATCAAAAGGCAAAGTTGGATTAGAGACTACTGGCGCAAGATCTTTTGATCCTTCAGGCAAAGGTAGAGAAGACCCTTCCTGAGACAAAGGAACAGGAGGAGGCGCATCTTGCAGAGCAGGCTTTGGCGGAGCAGGAGGTTGCAGGGGATCTTCTAATTTTGGCGGATCAGGAAGGTTTGGTATAACTGGGACAGAATTGTCAGAAGATGTCTGGACTGGTTTTACAACATTGTCAGGAATTGGAGTAGGATCTGATTTCCCAGAGTCGCTAGAACTAACAAACAAGTTCAAGAATAAATATATAAAAACTCCAGCAACTCCAATTAATATAAGCATACTTTGCTTTGGGTTAGTTGCTACTTTAGAAAGCTCCTGTTCAACCTCAGGCTGATCTAGTGGCAATTCTTGCGGTTTTGCAGCGTTATTTTCTTCAAACATAATTACCTAGTTTTTCTTGGGTATTGAAATCTAATGACATATACCAAATCTTTATCATTTTCATCTTCTAGTTCTTTGGCAACAATGTCAAATTGATAAGTTCTTTTGTTGGTTATAATCGTCATGTTAGTACGAATATTCTTCTCCATAGGCTTGACAAATAATTTATTACCAAGCGGTGTAAGTTTCCACGCAAACGCTTCCCCAAGCGTTATGGTTTCGATAGTTTCGTTTTTAGCAAATTCAATATGAGATTGGAATCCATAATGTAGAACCAACAGATAAATTTCGTTAGGGCTATATATATATGTTTTAATTCTACTGTCCGTTGTTAGCGATAAATCATCACTATCATCATAAATACCAGCTTGCACAACTGAAGCATAAAACATTAATATTGCAAATAAAATCCTAGCTATTATCATCATCTACCCTATAACCTGTTACTTGAAAACCTATTGGATTAATATCTCTATCGCCATCTTCTAACTCCATTGGTAAATAATCAAATTCAACAACAGCAATCCTACTGAATATTTTTCTGGCCCCTGCAGTTTCATTTATAGAAAATCTTAATATAAATTTTTTATCACCAAGTTTTGACCATGATTTAATAATTAAAAATGTAGTATTTTTTTGACCATATTTAACTACTGGATTTACTTCATTGCTTTTTAGATAACCGCGATAGGACCAGTATATTGAACTTGATGACAATAATCTTACTGTTTTCATGGCTTCTGTTTCAAAATCTACTGGATTGTAAGTTTCGCGTGCTATCACGTATTTTTTAATAAAATACTGAGCCAATGATTCATTACCAGTAAGTACCGATGAGTTTATGGGATTAACAATTTTAGCCATGCCAGTAGTGTCATCAATTTGTATGACAAAAGGGTCAAAACTTTTAGTGTTTACTATGTAAGCTACTGCGCCAACAGAAATAATTGACAAACACAAAAGAACCAAAAGCAGAACAAATAACAAATTCCTTTGAACAGTTATGTTTTCAAATCTTTCTTCGTACCAATTCCTGATCTGTTTGACCGAGCTCTGCTGACCTTCTGGATGTGAATTTTGAATTTTGTTTTCTTCACCATTATTAGGTTTTTTTTGGAACTTTTCTAATATCTTGCCTAGTTTGAACATAATTTAAGACTAATTATTTTTACGATCTCAAATAATAACCAATATCAGCAAATCCAACAAAATATCTCTGTATAATCATTTTTGAATTTGCCTTAAGTTGTTGCTCCTGGTACTTGCCTACAAAGATCTTCTTGAAATTGATTATGTATCAGCTGAGAACATAAAATAAACAAAAACATTAAAAGAATCAGTTTTAATAAAGTTTTTTTTATTAGCAGTTGCTTTTAGATTATAGTTTTTCTTGTAATTAAACAAATAACCATAGTAAATTTGATCAGATTTCTTTTAAAACTCGCTATAGAAGTAGAATTTGTATGAATAATATAAGCGGACGAGTAACAACGTAGCTAGTTGGAATCTAAAAGGCTATAATACTTCATGCTATGCTTAAATAGAGCATATATCTTTATCGGTTAAGTGGATAAAAAGCGCTAAGAGCGGACTAACAAACGGCTAAAAATCAATTGGTTTTACGGCGTTAAATAATAAATCTTAAGAAAATAATTTAACTAAACCGTCAACAATATCGTGATGACTTGTAATAGCAAGCACAACTTCGATAGTAATCAAAAGCACTATTATTACCTCTAGCCTAGTTGAGTGACGGTGATTTAAGTCGCTTGAGAGTACGCTGTAGAGTTCATGAATCAGATTCAAATGATTATTTAATATACCTTGTCTTAAAATGATATCTTGAAAATCAACAGTCATATTATATGTCGGTTCAAAGCTTGGCCTGCGCCAAAAAAATTCTGGGATATCTAAAATATCACTATGTAAATTAACCGAAAAACGGGCATTAAATAATTGACCCAACTGCTTTGATAATTGCGACCTTGACAAAGAAACACGTCCCGTTTGAGCTAATTCTTTCTGAATGGGTTTAGTATGTTTTAATAAAATAATAACTGATTCTTCAAGTTCATTTAGTTTTACAGACTGCGCCAAAGCATGAGACACTGATAGCTTCAATAAAGTAGAGCTATCTCCAAGAATTATTATATTTTTTTCTTCGTTAATGTAGGTCCTATCTTCAGTGTTATTATAGTCAAAATTGATAAACTCAGAATGTGATTCCTTTAATTTTCTTTTTTCTATGAATTTAATATTTTGTAAAATTTCTTCTTCTTGATTTTCGGTTGCACCCCAAATAATCACGCATCCAAAAGTGAAGAGAAAAACGTCTATCGGATGGAAAACGTCACTTTTGGTTACTTGATAATGTAGTACTTTTTCAATAAATTCAGGGTTAGTAGCTATCTGTCTTAAGGTAGAAATTGTTTCCTGGTTTAACGTATATTCTTCTGCAGTACAGTAAGACGAGCATCTCATAATTAAATATTTCAATAATTTATTGAGATTCTAGAATTGAAAATTTTTTCTGTCAAATTAATTTGGGTGTTTCATGGTCATTTCAAGTTGAGCTTATTGTTTTTTATACCAAATCACTTTTAAAGCATCTTGCAACGTAGGATATTTATAGTTAAAATTACCGTCCATTAGAACTTTAGGCACAACGTTTTGACCGTTCAGCAGCATCTCTTGGCCCATTTGACCCCAACCCAATTTAATACAAAACTCCGGTAGAGTAATATGAAATGAACGTCCTGAGATTTGAGAAATAATTTCAGAAAACTCTTTATTTGTAACTGGATTTGGCGAGGTAATATTTACTGGTCCATGAATATGCTTATGGGAAATTATATGAAAAATTGCTCCTATTAAATCAGTTCTATGAATCCAGGAAATCCATTTCTCTTCTTGTCCAAACTTGCTACCTATCCCAAACTTATATGGTGTTAATAATCTAGCAAGTAAACCTCCATCTTTCTCAAGCACCATTCCTGTTCTTAAGAAACAAGTTCTGACCCCAAATTCCTCAGCATTTCTTGCGGATCTTTCTATTTCCTGGCAAAGTGAAACTATAAACAACTTTTTATCTTTTGCAGACGGTTCTGATTTTTCCGTAAATTTCTTATCTAAAGCTGTGCCGTAATAACCAATACCCGAAGCTGCTATTAGTAACTTTGGTTTAGTTTTTGCCGATGCTATATAATTTACAATTTTTCTGTGAGCTTCTCTTCTAGACTCTACTATCTTGGTTTTTAATGATTCTGTCCAATATTGATCAATAGTTTCTCCAGCTAAGTTTATAATTATATCATATGGTTGGCGGTTTGTGCCTTCCCTGTTTTCTAGGTTATCTACAACTTCTAAACCTGCGGGCAAAAGAACAGCTGTAATAGCCGCATCTCTAGAAAGAACTGTTACCAAATAACCTTGTTCTAGCATAGATTTAGATAGAGCTTTTCCTATAAAACCAGACCCACCTGTGATTAATACATGTTCTGCCATAATAATAATAGTTGTGATTTGTTACTTAAAGTTATTTACAAATTACAATCGTAGATTATTTTTATACAAAAATAAAGCTCCTAATAACAAATCAACTAAAAATTTTTGAAGTCTTTAGCTTTTTAACTCTTTACTGGAAAGGTTTTCTGCTTTCAAAAGCTGCCCATAGCGTTCCTTCATCTAGGTAATCAAGCTCCCCTCCGATTGGTATGCCACTTGCAAGCCTTGAGGTTGTAATTGGATGATGTTTAAAATATTCAGTGATAAAATAAGCTGTTGTTTGGCCATCAAGTGTTGAATTTGTTGCAATCACTAATTCTGTAGTCTCCTGCTTATTACATCTGATTAAAAGATCAGGTAATTTTAAATCTACAGGGCTACGGTTAGAGCTACTTGAGAGAGTGCCACCAAGAACATGGTATCTACCCTTAAAATGCTGACTTCTTTCGATTGCCCAAAGTTCTGCTACTGTTTCGACTATCATAATGATATTGTCAGTTCTTTTGGTATCCATGCAAATTCGGCACATAGGAGTATAATCAATGTTGTTGCAAATTGCGCAGCAACTGATTTTAGCAGCGGCATCTTGTAGTCCTTCAATTAAGCCTTTTAACCTTAAATCTTTATCTTGTAACAAATGCAGCACTATTCTTCTTGCTGACCTTGTACCCAATCCTGGAAGCTTAGAAAATAAATAAATCAGCTGATCTGGCCCAGAAGTTTCTTTAATCATCGTTTCTCAATAAAATATTTCTACATATAATTATGGCACAGCTTAACATAAGTAGCTCTAATAGTCGTTCAATTTGCATTAGCTGCTAGGCGCAGGGAGTACAAGGCGCATGAATAATATTAAGCAACGAGTAACACTGCAACTAATTCGGGATTAAATGACTATAAATCGCCTCATCATAACTACTTATGCTAACGGTGAGAGAAAACCTAAAACGGTAAATTCATTCCCGGAAACCCACTAAGATTGCCCAAAACCCCAGTCGATTCTTGATCTGCTTTCGTTTTTGCATCATTATAAGCAGCAATTATTAAATCTTCTAAAATTTCTCTATCTTCCGATTTTAAAAGAGAAGGATCAATTAAGATTTTATGCATCTGGCCATTACCACTCATAGTGATTACGACAAGCCCACCGCCAGATTTTCCTTCAAATTCCTTTTTAGCGATTTCTTCTTGCGCTTCTTTCATCTTTTTTTGCATCACTTGTGCTTGCTTCATTAGCTGATTAATGTTCATATTTTAAGGACCTTTATTTTTTGTAAGTTAAACAAATTATTATTTAAAAATTATATCGGAAATATCTGCATTAGGAAAATTGTTTTTTATAATAGCAAAATCCTCGCTGTTTTTTACTTCTTCAAGTAGTTTTTGTTTCAAACTAATGATATTTTCTTGTTTAGAGATAGTTACATTCCAATCAAATCCACACCATTTATGTAACATAGCTCTAAGATTTTTTTCTTGTGTTATTTTAGTGTTAATAGCTATTTCTATTAAAGGTTGAGCAAAGGTTTTTACCTCTACTTCATTTAGTAAAACATAATATAATTCCATTTCATTTTGCCCATGACAAAATTTAAGAAAACTAAAGATATTGTTTATTTCCGGGTTATCTTTTTTTTGTACAGGTAATTCGCTAGAATTGCTAAAGTTAAATTCTGTAATTTGGCTAGAAGCATCTAAGAGATCTTCGATTTTTGGGATATTACATGAATATATTGCTTTTATTACAAGCATTTGCACGGTTATTAATTCATTATGTGAAGATTTAATTTCACTCATTCCGTTACTAAATATTTGCCATAATGTACTAAGCCTTGACAAACTAATTCCAAGTAAAATATCAGTAATTTCTGTTGTGTAATTTTTATAAAGTGGATCACAAAAATTTGGTATTACTTTTTCTTTAGTCAAATTAACAATAAAATCTGCAACCTGTTGAATAAAATATTCTAAACTACTAGAACCCATATATACTTCTTCAACTAAGCTCATTGCAGCTCCTGGATTACCGGCAATAATCAATTTCACCAGCTTTAAGATAGTGCTAACTTGAACAAGCCCAAGCATCTTGTTAACGGATTCGGGGTTTATAACATCATTTTGATCTACATTATGAATATAACTAGATGCTTGATCAAGTATTGCAGTTGCATCTCTAGCAGAACCTTCAGATTTAAAAGCTATAATCTTTAAAGCTTCTTCTTCGCACTTTAAATTTTCGTTTTGAGCAATGTTTTTTAGCAATATCAAAATTTCTTCAAATGACAATCTTCGTAAATCGTACCTTTGACACCTAGATAAAACTGTTAATGGAATTTTTTGCACCTCAGTTGTAGCAAAAATGAAAACAACATGAGCAGGTGGTTCTTCTATCAGTTTAAGTAATGCATTAAATGCATTTTTAGAAAGCATATGGACTTCATCAATTATAAAAACCTTATACTGACCAAGTAGTGGGCGATATTCACTGCTTTCTATTATTTCTCTTACATCGTCCACCCCTGTTCTACTGGCCGCATCAATTTCGACAATATCAGGATGATTATTTTTGCTAAAACCTTCACAGTTTTTACAAATCTCGCATGGCATAGCATTATTCGAATCATCGCTAAGCAAAGAGGTACAATTAACAGTTTTAGCTATTATTCTTGCTGAAGATGTTTTGCCAACACCTCTAATACCAGTAAGTAAAATAGCTCCTGCAAGCTTTTTATTATTTATGCAATAGCTTAAGGTTTTTGTCAGTACTTCTTGACCAATTAGTTCCTTAAAATTTCTTGGTCTATATTTCCTAGCAAATGGAACATAACGTGCCAAATTTTTACCTATAAATTTTAATGATTCCTGCTAAAGCTAGTGCCCGACCCACTTACAATTTGCTCTGGCTGCTTTCTTTCGAACCTGACCAACTAAACAAAATAAATGCCCAAACACTAGCCTAATTTAAGATAATATTTTTAGCAGCTACTTGCAAGAATTAACTTACATTTAGTACAAAATTAACTGTTATGCTACGCAAGCACTTAAACATCACGTGAATTCATGATACTAAAGAGTAAAAAGAGACAAATATAGTGGAGGCCAAGGCCGGAATCGAACCGGCGAATAGAGGATTTGCAGTCCACTGCATTACCACTTTGCTACTTGGCCATTTTTTAAGACTAGCTAAATCAAGTTGCTTCAAGTTCTAGCTAATTTTAAGTTAAAATGCAATAATATATTTCATATAAATAAGATTAGCCTAAATTTAAATCAACTATTTAAATCAACTAATTTTGTTTACTCTTTGAGCGTGTCTTCCATTTTCAAATTCGGTAGTTAAAAATTTGTCTATCATCTGAAAAATAACTTGGTCTTCTGTTATTTTACTAGCAAGCACTAAAACATTAGCATTATTATGAGATCTTGCCCTTTGTGCCATGAACTCATTAAGACATAACGCCGCTCTAACAGCAGAGCTACGGTTTGCAGCTATTGACATGCCAATACCTGTTCCGCAGATTAATATGCCATATTTAACATTTCCTTCAATAATTTCTTCCACTAGTTTTTTTGCATAATCTGGATAATCCACTCTATCTGTACTATGAGACCCTAAATCAATAATGCTTTTTTTTAGGTTCTGATGATTTACTATGTGGTGTTTTGCTGGGTTAGTTGAGTATATCTCGTAATTAGATTGAGTTAAAAATTCTAAAATTTTTAACTTCAACTCAAACCCAGCATGATCATTTGCAATTGCTAGATCGTAATTTCGCATAAAAATATCCTATAGAAAAAAATTAATCCTTATTATATAATGATAACAAATAATGAATAATAAAATTTAAATAATAGGCATAAATTAAATGAAAAATTATAGTTTTTATATATCACTATATTTAATTATTACTGCTTTATCTGGTTGTGCAATAACAAAACAGCAAGCTCCTATAGAATATCATCATAATAATTCGAACCTTGGGGAATCAAGAAACCAAAATGAAAATACTATATCAGTAATTAGTAATGACGGAGAAATAATATCGACTGCGTCTAATGTTGAAGAACCATCAGAAATCATTAAACCAACTTTAATCAGTGAAAAACACATAACAGCTACAACGAATTCTAATGAAAATGGCTATAAAATAATCGAGCACCAGGTAAAAGATACCGAAACTTTACAAGAGATAGCCATTAATTACGGTCAAACAGTAGATGGAATCGCTAGAATCAATGATTTATCCCCTCCTTATGATTTAACTGAGTTCCAAATCGTTAAGATAAAAGTGCCTAAGGATTTTGTTTTAAAACCCAAATTAATAATCGAGAAAAAAGAAGAGCCAATAAAACAAGCACAAAAACCCTTAGATTATATAATACCTGTTGACGGTAAAGTTGTAGTAAAATTTGGTGAAAAAACAGAACATGGTACTAATAAAGGAATAAATATCTTAGCAAAAATGGGAACAAAGGTTGTTGCTTCAGCTGCTGGAAAGGTAATTTATGCCGATTACGATGCAACATTTGGTAATTTAGTAATCATAAAATTGGACGATAAAAATATAGTTCTTTCATACGCTCATCTTGAAGATTTGATAGTTAACAAGGGTGCTCACCTCAAGCAAGGTGATATAGTTGGTTACGTTGGAAATACTGGAAAAACAAAAGAACCTCAGCTACATTTTGCAGTACGAGAAGGTAAAAATGCAATAGACCCTTTAAAGCTTGTAAACTATAATTCTAGTAAATAACTACAGCCTAGATTTTTCGTGCTAAGTTTGTTTTTATATTAAGGCCTCTTGCATAAGCTAAAAATGACTTGAGGAATTTTTAAATTATGCAAGAGGTGTTATTTAATCTAGCTCTCTTAAAAAAAATTCTAATCTTCCCCTATCAGCTCTATAGTACTAGAACTCTCGGTATAAGAGCTACTACAAGAAGATGATGAAGATGAAGAAAGCGACGAAGAAAAAGAAAATGAGCTACCAGAAGAACAAGAAGATGAAGAAGAAATAGACGAACTATCTTCTATGTAGGTTTCGTATAGTGGTAGATAATTTTTTATAATCTGATTAATTACAACAGGAAACAAGTGAGCATCATCAATAATTTCACTAATTTTTGTAATATAGTTTTTAAAAATATCTAGATATTGTCCTGATTTTTTTAAATTAGTTTTTTCAGATAACTCAACACCTCTTTCCACAAGGAATTTGATAAACTTTCTTTGTTGAACAAGGTCTTTTACTGTGTCTGTTCGATTTATAGCAATATCTAGGGGATTACCCATGCCAGAGCCTTTATATATTTCTCTAGGAGCAAGATCTGAAAACTTTTCTAATAACTTGAAGCTTTGTCCATCATCAGGTTTATTGGATATACTATTTAGAACTAACCTATGGGCTATAGGTAAGCTATAATTGTATATTTTATTGATGTTAAAAGCTTTCTCACTTTGTTGATAATAATCTAAGACATTTTCTAGTGTTAGATAATCATCCTCTATCCTCATTAAATAAGATCGTATTAAATCTACAAGCACCGAGGGAATTTTAGCAGAAGCAACTTCATCAATAGATTCTTCAATATAGCGCCCCAATCCTCCTTGAGCAATGCTATATAAAGAATTGTAATTATATATATCCGGTAATATTTGATGAGTTGATAAATGAAAATATTTAGAACCTAGTAAAAACATATATTTTACACTTTCTCCTTTATGATTTTTGGCACTAAAGCACCCATCTTCTCCTTCTTCAGGAGGTTTTAGTTTATCAAAAAAACTCCTAGCTAATGTGGTTACAAAGTGAGTAGCCATAGGGGTTAGTAACGATTTTCTTCCCCATATATGTAGTAAATTATTACCGAAATTATCTACGACGTTTACATCAGCCCCTTGGTTAATCAACATGGATATAGCAGATAAGCTAGTTACATAGAACAAGGCAGAACACCCGTTTTCATCTTTAGCGTTTACGTCCACCTTTTCTTTTTCGATCACAGCTTTTGCACAAGCAACCATATTTGACGCTATATAACTCATTAATTTTGTAGGATTATCAGCTATTAGTACCTTGTGATATTGATCCTCTATTTCAAAATCTTCAATATCACTTGTATAATAACCATCTTTTGGCTTGCCTAAAATGCTAACTTTAGGAGTTATTGCACCACTGGAACTTATCTTTTTAAGAATATTGGTTATTTTTTCGCCATCTAATTTATCATTAGTAAAAAATGATAATTTTCCCTTTTCGCTACGACTAGAATAGTTATATTTTTGGATCAAAGAGCGATATAACCCTTGAGAATATGCAAATACTATTTCATCAAGCTGAGCCCTTATTTGAGTGGACAACGTAATCGTTGGTCCGGTATCTTCAGGAGTAAGACTTCTGTAATAATGTGATTCCCATAAAAACATTTCAGTAGAATTAGGAATATTTTCTTTAGGCGCCCCTCCTTTAGAAATAATTTTATAGACTGCATCAATATTTATTAATCCTTTATCAGTTACAGGGATATCTTCTATTCTAAATCTCTCTATTAGTTCGTCATAGATAGTTCTAGAATAGTCAAATACTACCTCATCAAATTGTTGAATTATTGCTTTTTTTATCCCGGAAACAGATTTACCTCTGTCTATGTAATGTTTTTTAGTCATATATATTTGCGTGTTAATTATTTATTAAAATTATTTAATCATAAGTTCAGCAAAAATAATTAAATAACTTTAAATGTCAATATATATATTAATTCTTACAGCAAATTTATTCATAATTAAACATATCCAGCATTAATATGGCACTGTTTTTGCTTAAAGTACTCTAGGTATAAATATGGTTAAAAGATAGTTGTACTTGATGTAAATTATGTGTTACTATTTCCATAGATAGAGATAAATTAAACCAATTAAATACGATTTGGAGGATTTTAGATCGATGAAATCAATAAATGCTAGCCCTTTAATGCGGCTTCAAAATTATAAGGAACCACTTGTAAAGAGGTTAAATGAAAATTACAAACCAAAAGTAGATGACATTACTGACCGCGCTGAGTCAGCCGCGGAAAAATCTACTGCTCTAGGAAAATTAACCGGTTTCGTGAAAAATTATACTCAGGCTGCACTTGCTCTGCAAAATCCGGTTATTAGTCCATTTGACAAAAAAATGGCAACTGTAACAACTACTGATACAGGCCTCCCTGCTAAGTATGTTAGCGTTGTAACTAATCAGAAAGCCGTTAGTGGTTCATATGATGTTAGGGTGGAACAAGTTGCTAAAGCCTCAAAGATGACTTTTTTTATGCAGACAGAAAATAACAATGGGATTGGAAATAAAAATAATATTCCGCAGGCAGATGGAGTTTTGACTATTAATACGCAGAATGATACGGGTGGTAATGTTGCTAATATAGTCCCGGTTGTTGCAACTGATACATTCGATGTAATAATTAGAAAAATTAATGATAAATTTAGCGATAATGGAATCAAAGCTAGTGCTGTTATTATTCGGGGGTCAGACGCGCCTTCTATTAAGATTAGTTATCAGAACGAAGGACCTAAAAATCTATCTGTTGTTTGGACAGCAGCAACAGCTCTGGTAGAAGATGCATGCAATCTGGCTGAGATTACTGATGTTGGACAAAGCGCAATTATTACTATTGATGGCCTTGAAATCCAGCAAGATAGTAATGTCTTTGACAAAGCTATAGATGGCGTAACTATAACTGCTCTAGTCCCTAATACAGCTGGTGATCTTAATAAACAAACAGTTAAAGTAGTACCTGATAGTTCGAATTCAGGGGTTCTCTTGAATGTAGTTAACTTCTCTGAAGCTTATAATAACCTTAAGGTGTTTGTCGCCAAGATGACAGAAAAATCTTCTGCAAAAGAATATGCTGATACAGCAATTTTGCATGACACCTCCGAGATCAGACAAGCTAACGCTTTGCTCGATAGTATATTTGTAGATTACGCTGTAGTTGGTGGTGGAAAATATAAGTCACTGGCTGATATAGGCATTGGACTAATTTCTGCGCCTAAAGCTGACCAAGCCCCTGCTGGCACGATGGTTCTTGGCACAGTAGATGCGACAAAGTTGGAAGATGCTGTGACTAATAATTATGAGGATTTTACTGCCTTATTTAGAGGAACTCTAAAAATCAATACTCATTCAGTAGGGGGGTCAACATTGCACCTTTCTTATGTAAAAGGCTTGGTTGATAATAGTCTTATCAATAAACCTATGAATATAACCTTAAAACCAGCTGCTACCAGGGGAGAACTCTTACCAGCTCCTAAAGTAGGTTGGAACGAAGCTCCAATCCTTGATGCGGGGCTTAACCAAGTGTTAGTTGTAGGCGGGGTTAGAGTTGACATTCCTGGTGTTACTGATGTCGAAGGTAGTAGCGGCCCTATTTATGGTAAGTATGAGAGGCATAATGAGGATGCATATGGTTATATAAATTTTGAAGGCACACCATTAGAAGGCCTGCAATTGCAATGGGACGGTGAAGCCCTGCCCAACGACGCAGGAGATGAGGTTTTTAATGCGCAACTAACCCAAGGAATAGCCGATTTTTCTTATTTCAAATCGAGTGATTTAATTAATGAAACAGGGTCAAAAGGTAGTTTGCTTCTTTCATCGGAACTAATGCAAGATAAAGCAAAGAAACTTAGTACCGAGCAGACAAAATTGGAAGATACACTTAAAGAAAAACTTGCTGAGCTTGATAAACAGTTTCAAGAGATTGAGCGAATATCTGTGATAAATGACATGTTCCTTGACACTATGTCTAGCTTAATTAACCCAAGTAATTAAGTATTAAGCAGTGCATTGCACAACTTCGAGATAAAGGCTAAGATTTTTCATGCAATGGATCTATTGCATGAAAAATCTTTAGTAACAAACATTATAAATATGGTTAAACTCATGAACTTAGACTCTCTTGAAAAATATAAGATGACAGCTGTTAAGACTTCTGATGTAGCAAATCAGATGTTGTTTGTGTTTGATGAATCTATAAAACTACTCCATTTAGCAAAAAAAGCTTTAGATGAAAAGAATTATGGCTTGAAACATCAGCTCTTAATCAAAATAGTAGACGTTTTTATGATGCTAAGATCTGGATCTAATACTGAAACCGAGGAAACAGTTATATTACTAGATAAATTTTATGAAACTGCTATTACTAAGCTGCATCAAATTAACATAAATAGCGTAGATTCTGGAGACATAAATGTAGTTATTGATTCTATAAAGCAAGTTAGGGACTCTATTCAAGAATCGCAAGCAAGAGCGGCCCAGAACAAATAGCTACCATAGTCATTATCTTGAGGCTGAAGTTATCTATGTTGGGCGCTGTCCTGTGCTCTCTTGTTGATTGTTGCTTGAATAAAAAATATCTATGAATCTAAATTTTACGATAGATTTTAACGATTTAAAATCTTTAGAGGGCCTTGAGAAAATTGATAAAACATTTTTGTGTTATCTAGAAGCGCAAAGTAAAATTCTGCATAATAAGCTAATTGAATATAGGTTATCTGCTAATGACAAAAAATTACCCTCTTTTGATAATTCAAGTTTCTTAGTTGATTTAGCACCATATTTTGATGATTTTATCTCTGAATTATTTTTCATAGAACCAGAAAATCTTGAGCTGAAAAAACGACAACAAGATTTTGATATTATTTATGAATGCAGAAGAAAATTTGTACAAAGGGTTTTTAGAAATTATGATAGTAATAAATATAAGGAAATAGATTTTCCAGAAATATCTAAAGAGTTAGCCAAAATCATTGGTAAAATTACTCAGAAAACTTTTGCTCAGAATGTAGTAGACTGGCTTAAAAATTCCGAAAAATTCGAACTAGAACTAGAGATTGCAACCGCATATACTATCTATTTGGTTATCAATAATAGCTCTTTGCCATTGTTTAATATACCAAGATTTGTAAATCCAGATAATCTAATTCGTAAGCACAAAATCCAGATGCTAGCGCAAGATATCCGCCTTGGTTTTGATTATAGAGACATTGAAATTACACTCGAAAACGCTCTTGCTAATGCAAAATATTGTATCTATTGCCATCATCAACAAAAGGATACTTGCCGTTTTGGTATAAAAAATACAAAGCAAGAACTGCATCATGGTTGCCCGCTGGACCAAAAAATTTCGGAAATGAACGAGCTGATGTCTCTAGGTTTTAATATTGGAGCTCTTAGTGTAATTTTAATTGACAACCCTCTAGTAGCTGCTACTGGCCATAGGATCTGTAATGATTGTATGAAAGCCTGTATTTTTCAAAAACAGGATCCTGTAAATATTCCCCTAATTGAGTCCACAATTTTAGATAACGTTTTAAACCTGCCCTATGGCGTGGAGATATATATTTTATTAACAAAATGGAATCCACTTAATATTCATTCACCTTTACCCCAAAAACCAACTAATTATAATATTTTAGTAACGGGCCTTGGACCGGCCGGATTTGCTCTTGCATATTATTTGCTAGCACAAGGCCATAATGTAACTGCTATTGACGGTCTTAAAATCTCCCCTCTTGAGTTTGACGTAACAAAACCAATAAAAGATTATAAAACAATAAAAATACCTCTATCACAAAGAGCTCCGCAAGGGTTTGGCGGTGTTGCGGAATATGGTATTACAAACAGGTGGGACAAAAATAATTTGACCTTAGTCAGGTTAATTTTAGAAAGGAGCAGTAATAGTAATTTTAACATGATGGGAGGTATAAGACTTGGAAGCAATATCACCACTAGAGAGGCTTTTAGTTTGGGCTTTGATCACATAGCTTTATGTCTTGGAGCTGGTAAACCAAAATATATAAATTCGGATTCATATTTTTTAAAAGGCGTCAAAAGCGCAGCTGATTTTCTGATGAGTTTGCAACAAGGTGGAAACTATCTAGATCAAAGCAATAGCAATTTACTTTTAAGAATGCCAGTTATAGTGATTGGTTGCGGCCTTACTGCTATTGATAGTGCTGTTGAAGCTTTTCATTATTATTCAACTCAGGTAAAAAAAATCTTAAATTTATATGAACAAAAACTTATAGATCTGCATGAATTATCTTATGAAGATAAAACTATAGCAGAAGAATTTATTACTCACGCAAAACTACTCCGGCAAGCTAGATCTTCTAGGGAAAAACTAGATATTTTGCAACAGCTTGGGGGCGTAACAATTTGTTATAGGAAGGAAATTAAAAACTCCCCAGCCTATAAAAGAAATCATGAAGAGATTGAACAAGCTAAAGCTATAGGTGTGAAATTTTTGGAAAATATATCTCCATTAGAAGTTAAAGCTGATAGTTACGGTTATGCGAATCAGATCGAATTTTCCGATCAGGGAAAAAATATTATTACTATCCCAGCAAAAACTATTCTAGTAGCAATTGGTACCGAAGATAATGAACTCCAAGATATAAATGATTTTGGCGGTTATGATTCTAGATTAAGCCATTTTGGTGATTGTAATCAGAAATATTCTGGTAGCGTGGTTAAAGCTCTTGCTAGTGCTAAAAATGGTTACAAACAAATAACAGAACAATTAAACAAACAGAGGCCAAGTAGAAATTATGACTTCCAGGAATTTAGTAAAGTTTTAAATGAAGGATTGAAAGCTAAAGTCCATTCTATAAAAGAAATTTCTTCTGATTTAATAGATCTAGTAATAAAATCTCCATTTGCTGCTAGAAACTATAGACCAGGACAGATTTTTCGATTACAGAATTTTGCATATAGTTCAGATAAAGTCCTTAAACCACTTGCTCTTAGCCCATATGAAGTAAATAAAGAACGGGGTTTGATTCATTTTGTTATTTCTAAAATTGGCAGATCAACTAGATTATGCTCAAACCTTAAAGCTGAGGAGGAAGTTATCCTTATGGGCCCAACTGGTTCTTGGACTAATAATCCAAAATCTCAAACCGTGATTCTAATAGGCCAAGGAATAAGAAACATGGCCCTTTTGCCAATTGCTAGAGAAATAAAAAACCAAGGTTTAAGGGTAATATTTTTTGCAATCTATCAAAAATCAACGGATATTTTTCATATCGATAAGATAGAAAAAATCGCTGATGAGACACATATATTGGTAATGTTTCCTGATGTAAACGATAAACACACTAAAAAAGATAATAATCTCAATGTCAAGATTACTAATGAGCTAATAAATAAAATCAAGCTATCAAACTTAAGCACAATCCCCGATGTAATATGTTATGTTACAAGTGAAATGTTACTAGAAATAAAAAAATATAGTCAGGAATTATTTAGCAATAATAATTTTATTTGTAATATCTTAACCCCAATGCAATGCATGATGAAAGGTATATGCGGACAATGCGTACAAAAAATAAACGATAATAAAGGCTATATTTTTTCCTGTTCTTGCCAAGAATATGAGATTAAAAATTTTGACCCAACTATTATGGCAAGAAGACTTAAACAAAATTCTTTGCTAGAAAAAATAACAAATACTCAAATTCGAATCAAATGACTATGTCCTCTTTAGTTGCTTCTCTTTAATTTTAGTTGCTTCTCTTTAATTATTGAAATCACAATTCCTGCTAGTATCAAAATTACTGTTATCAATAATGGTACAAGTTTTGGTATCTGTATAAAGTGAGCAGCAAATATTTTAACTCCAATCAGAATTAGAATAATAGCAAGAGAGTATTTTATATATTTGAATCTTTCGACAATATCAACAAGGCAAAAAAACAAAGCTCTAAGCCCTAGAATTGCAAAAATATTCGAACTATAGACAATAAAACTATTTTGCGTTATTGCAAAGATTGCAGGAATACTATCAATAGCAAAAATGAGATCTATCGATTCAATAGTAATTAATGCCATGAACAAGGGAGTAAAAAATAATTTACCATCTTTTTTAATAGTGAATTTATTCCCTACTAGCTCAGGATGAAGATTTAAATGACTGCTTAACCATCTATATATAAACATATCTTTTATGTTAGTAGCAGCTTTATCAACCATATATAAGGTTTTAAAGCCCGTAATAACAAGAATAAGTGCAAAAATAAATAATACCCAAGAAAATTGCTCTAGCAAAGCTGCTCCGGCGTAAATCATTATGGCTCGTAGAATGATCACCCCTAATATCCCCCAAAACAAAACTCTATGCTGATATTGCGGTGGAATTTTAAAAAAAGAAAAAATCATTGATATCATAAAAATATTATCAAGCGACATGGTTTTTTCCAGAAGAAACCCAGTGTAATACTCGCTTGCACTATCAGAACCAAATTCATAAAAAATAAATACGCCAAACAAACATGCTATAATTATGTAAAAAAGGCTTATGGATATGCTTTTTTTAAAAGTTAGCACTTCATCTTTTTTATTCAAAACTCCTAAATCAAGGGCTAGAAGAGCAATAACTACCAATGCAAAAACACCCCAAGCAAAAGTTTGTACCATAATAATTTCACTATTTATTGTATGGTTAACATTATAAGTATTTAACTTATGAATCACAAAAAATAATATTTGAAAAACTAATAAACTAATTAAACTTGTTTAGTTTAATTGTGTTTTTGTCGATCCAAAGATAGTGACCTTTAATTATTATTGATACAAATGGTTAAATTATTTTGCAAAAAAGATATTTTAGATGTATAATAATATATAGTGAGAATAGTTCAAGTTTGAGCTATTAATTTAAAAGCGAGCTTGCAGGGACGTATAGAAATACGTGAGCACAAGCGAGACTTGAAAAATTGATGCTTCAAACTTGAACTATCAAAGCTATGTTAAGCATTTTTTAGAGGTAGTCAATAATGTCAGGTCAGCTTTTGGAACTTATAATCTTTGCAGGAATTGCCTTTTTCATAATAAATAAACTAATATCAATATTAGGCAGTACTTCAAGTGATGATCCAGCAAAAAATAGCAGCTTTTTTGGAGAAAGTTTAAGCAAGACTCTAAAAGACGTTACATATACTGGGTCTGCGAACATATTGAGACCAAGATTCTTGAAAATAACTAGGTCAGATTTAAAAGATTTGATTTTAGCAGAAAATAAGGAATCGGTTCAGAAAGGCTTATATGAGGTATTTTCTAAAGTTCCTTCTTTTGATGTTGAGCGTTTTATTAAAGGTGCAAAATCTGCTTTCCGGATGATTATTGAATCTGCAACGCAAAATGATGATCAGCAATTAGAGGAGTTGGTAGATAAGAGATACATTGATAATTTTAAAATAATAGCATTAAATTATGGTAACTTGACCGAAAATGCTAATAATGTATCACTACAAATATCTGAAATATATATGTTTGGTAATAATATTTTTATAAAGCTACTCATATTGGGCACTGACATTAGTGATAAAATCAAAAAATTGCACGAAGAATGGACTTTTTCTAAAACTATCCTGAATAATGATCCCACATGGTATTTAACTAATGTTGACAGGCCACAATAATGGCAAAGGTTTGAATTGGTAGATAATTAAGAAGATGTAGAGTCATTATGCTTATCTGATAACTTTTAAAAAGAGTCAGTATCTTCCAATTATTATATCTTCAACTTGTTAAAAATTATTAAATTATGAAACAAATTCCTTTTACTAAAATGCATGGTCTTGGCAATGATTTTGTCATTGTTGAAAACAGTCTGCTATCTGATGTTAAAAACCTAAAAAATTTCGTAATTGATATTGCAAACCGTCAAACTGGTATTGGTTGCGATCAGATGATAACTTATAAAAAATATGCTTCTTTTATTTCAATGAATATTTTTAATCAAGATGGTTCAAGAGCAAAAGCTTGTGGTAACGCATCTAGATGTTTATCTCGTGTACTATTTGATGAGCATGGGATCAAAAATGCAATTATAAGCATCATGGATAAAAAAATTACCACCGAATATTCTGATCCCGATAATATAACTGTTAACATGGGATTAGCATCTTTTACAGCTGATTGGATGCCAACTCAGGAAAAATTATGGCTACTTGCTGAAAAATACAGAATAGAACCAAAAGAAATGGTTTGTGTTGATGTAGGTAATCCGCACCTTATTATTTTTAGTAAACTTAGTGACAAAGATCAAAAAATTATCGGTAAAAATTTGCAGAATCATGAGTTATTCAATAACGGAGTAAATGTGAATTTTGCTCAAATTGAAGATGATGTTATAGTTTTAAAAGTCTGGGAAAGAGGAACTGGTTTTACTCTAGCCTGTGGCAGCGGTGCTTCTGCCAGTTTTGCAGCTGCTAGTAAATTAGGTTTTGTAGATGATAAAGCAGAGGTAGCCTTTAAGCTTGGCACTTTAAAAATGAGTAAAAAAGATGATCAAATTTTAATGACCGGACCTGCATCTTATGTTTTTACTGGAGAATATTACTATGAGTAAAAACCAAGAAGTAGTAACTTTTGGTTGCAGATTAAATACTTATGAAAGTCAGATTATAAAAAATAATTTAGCAGAATCAAGACTTGATAATGTTGTGGTAATTAACAGTTGCGCCGTGACAAAAGAGGCAGAGAAACAAGCAAGACAAACTATTCGTAAAATCAAGAGAGAAGACCCTTCCAAGATAATTATCGTCACTGGTTGTGCGGCTCAGAATAATCCCGAAATGTTTTCCTCGATGAATGAAGTGGATAAAGTACTTGGCAACGAAGAAAAACTTTCCAGTACTAATTATTTTATCGGTGAAGAAAGAGTTGTTGTTAATGATATTATGTCAATCAAGGAAACAGCCAATCATTTGGTAAAAAGCTTCGAAGGAAAAGCCAGAGCTTTTATTCAGGTACAAAATGGTTGTGACCATAGATGTACTTTTTGCATGATACCCTATGGCAGGGGTAACAGCAGATCTGTACCAATTGGGGTTATTGCTGAACAAATACGCGTTCTTATTGCTGAAAATTATCATGAAATAGTTTTAACAGGGGTTGATGTTACCGCTTATGGAGCTGATTTACCTGGAAAACCTACTTTTGCCCAGATGATCAGAAGAATATTAGCACTGATACCTAACTTACAGAGACTTCGTCTTTCTTCAATCGATGTTGCTGAAATTGATGATGATCTTTTTGACCTTATGGCTTACAATTCAAGGATAATGCCTCATTTTCATATTAGTCTTCAAGCTGGTGATAATATGATTTTAAAAAGAATGAAACGCCGTCATAATAGAGAGCAAGTAATTGAGTTTTGTAATAAATTAAGAGCAATTAGACCTGAAGTATCTTTTGGCGCTGATATCATTGCTGGATTCCCAACAGAAACAAATGAGATGTTTGAAAATACCAGAAGGTTAATCGCAGAAGCTGGGCTTCAATATCTGCATGTTTTTCCTTATTCTGAAAGAGATGGAACGCCAGCATCTAGAATGCCACAAGTAGCAAAAACCATCAGGAAACAAAGGGCAGCAATTTTGCGAGCAGAGGGAACTAAAGAATTACATAAGTTTTTCACTCAAAATGTTGGCAGGGACGTAGCCATCCTGGTTGAAAAAAATAATATGGCTCATACTGAGAATTTTATTCCAGTAAAGCTTGAGGGCGAATATAATATTGGTCAAATAGCAAAAGTAACTCTACACTCTTTTGCAGCAGATTATATGATAGCTAGGGCAGCATAGATGAGTAAATTTAGCAGTTTTTCGGTGATTGGTAGTGGTAGTTGGGGTACAGCAATTGCTTGCCATCTTGCAAGGATTTGCAAGTCGGTAATGATATATTCAGACTCCAAAGAAGTAGCAGGTGAGATAAACAGCAACAACACTAACGTCAAATATCTGGGGTCAATCAATTTGCCAGATAATTTAGTAGCAACAGATCAAATAACAGACATTCTGAGGTCAGAAATAATATTCATTGTAGTACCTTCTAGTGGATTTGCTAATCTGTTAAATCAGCTAAAAGAATATGATATCCCATCAACTACTATTTTTGTAATAGCTACCAAGGGAATTTCTTCAAATCCGGTAGAATTGCTCTCTGAGCGATTTAAAAAAGAATTTTCTAATCCTTTTGCCTTTTTTTCAGGACCAAATTTCGCTAAGGAAGTAGCTTTAGGAAAATTTACAAGTGCAACAATTTCTTCGGAAAATTTAACACTCGCAAATAATTTAGCAAAAGACCTGTCTAATTCTTGTTTCGAAATTTCTACTACAGACGATATTATAACTATCCAAGTAGCATCTATAATTAAAAATATAGTAGCAATAAAAAGCGGCATCTTAGAGGCAAGCAATGCAGGAGAAAATGCTAAAGCTTGGCTAATTACTAAAGCACTTCAAGAAATATTACAAATTTCCAAGGCAATTGGCGGACGACAAGAAACCATATTAGAGCCAGCTGTAGTGGGAGATTTAATTTTAACGAGTTACTCTCAAACTTCTAGAAATGCTAAATTTGGATTTGAGCTCCATCGAAATAACTATTCTAAAGATTTTATTTCTTCTTATCCAATATTGGTTGAAGGGGTAGAGGCTGCAAGGTTAATCGGTTTTTTAGCCGCCAGCTATAATATCAAATTATCCAATTTACCAATTATTAATTCCGTAGCAAAAATACTACATAAACTGGAGTAACCTCATGCAAAAATCCAAAGAGAAGTAGTCAACTTGCACCAATTTTTCAAAACTAAGAATGTACTAATTAATCTGGTATTTGATATGTCAAAAATAAAACTTTCAGAACAACTTGCAAAAGAATCCGAAATAATGATGAAGATAACAGCTCCAGCTATTAGCTATCTCATGAAACATAAAGCCTTAACCGTACAAAATGTAGAGTTAGTTAACTTGCATACAGCTGCAAAGTACGGATTCTGTGAAATTATGCAGATGTTTCTAACTACTGGCGGGTCTAATATTAATATTTTAGACCCTGGCACTGGTAACACTGCTTTTCATATAGCAGTTAATTCCGGGCAGTTAGAGATGGTAAAATTGTTGGTTAAATCGGGGGCCAAAATTACCAAAAACAAAGAGAACCAAACACCGGTGGATTTAGCACAAGATCAACATCCAGATATATATAAATATTTATGCTCTTTGGAAAAGCTCGAACATAAGGAGGTAGAATTAGCTGGAGAAGATTAATACCAAATCACTTTCATAGCGATTAATTATAAAGCTCAGCGAGAATAGGGTTATAGCGAAAACTATTATTTGCAAAGCAAAATAACTTATACCAAGTCTCATTTTAAATCAGACTAATGAATTTCAAGACGAGGGCTTGAGCAGCGTAGTGATCTACGAAAGCAGTAGCCGAAATCTGCAAAATTCGTTTGTATCATTTAAAATGAGACTTGGTATTATTTGATGAACGACTATAAATTCAGGATCAAATAAATATAGTCAAGTGAAGTTGGTTCTGAAGCCATTTTTGAGCTGTGTTTGATAGATGGGGCATAATTTCTTTTTCTATTTTCTGATAATAATTAGCTAAATATTCTAATTCATCTTTGGTAATTAACTGCCAATCTATAAGGTTTTTTTCATAAGGAACTAGAGTAAGCATTTCAAATTCCAAAAAATTTATTTTGGTTGATTCTTTAACATACATTAAGTTTTCTATTCTAATACCGAACTTACCAGGTAAATAAAAACCGGGTTCATTAGAAACTACCATCCCGCTAGTAAATTTTGAATTATAACTATTTGGGCTGATATTTTGTGGCCCTTCATGAACGCTTAAAAAACTACCAACTCCGTGACCAGTACCATGTGGATAATCCTTACCTTCTTGCCATAAAAACTGCCTTGCAAGAATATCAAGATTTGCTCCAGTTACTGATTCTTTTGGGAATTTTATCATCCCAAGATTTAAGTGACCTTTTAATATTTTGGTATAATATTTGCTATATTCGTGTTCCGGTTTGCCAATGGCAACTACTCTGGTAATATCTGTTGTTGCTCCTAAATATTGACCACCAGAATCAATTAAAAGCAGTCCATCACCAGTGATTTTTCTAGCAGAATCCTTGGAAGCTCTGTAATGAATAATAGCTCCGTTCTCGTTAAAGCCAATAATTGCCGGGAAACTATCGGTGACATAATTATGGCCTTTACCGCGAAACTCTGTAAGTTTAACTCCAAGGTCATATTCTGAGTAATTACTTAGGTCAGTACTCGCTAAAAAGGATAGAAATTCAATAACAGCCACAGCGTCCTGAATATGGCCTTCTATCATATTATTGATTTCTACGGAGTTTTTACAAGCCTTCCATAACAGGCATGGATTTACCAAATTTTGGTGTTCTTGTTGTTTTATAATATCTGATATATATTTTGAAGTAAAATTATCATCAAATAGTATTTTACCTTTTTGGTCTTGAATTACTTGAACTAACTGGTTTTCTGGCATTATAATGATATCTGGTAGATTGCCCTCAACTCTGGAGGCGTCAGTAAACAGATAAATTTTCTTGCGAGTAACACAGCAACTAGCAAGTAATAATGGTGAAAATTCTACATCAGCTGCTCTGATATTCAAAAGCCAACATAGAATTTCAGGATTGGTTATTATTAAAGCTTCAGCATTGTTAATATTTAAGAAATTGCGACATTTAGCAATTTTTGTTGATCTTTCTTCGCCAGTAAAAGCAAGATCATAGTTATAAATTTTAGAATTTGGTTTTTCTGGTCTTTCTACCCATATTTTATCAATTAAATTTCCTTTTATTGTTTTTAGTTTAAGATTTTTAAAAAATAAGAGTGCATTATTAGTGAAGATTTCTGGATCATACCCTATTATGCTATCAGCATTTATGTAATTTTGCCAAAGAAAGTTGCTAAGAAGATTTTGATCAAAAATTTGTAGCAAACTACTATCTAATTCTGTTGATGCTTGTGTCAAATATCTACCATCAGTAAAAAACAAAGCGGTATTTGCAAGAATTATGGCAAGACCATTTGAACCAGTGAATCCTGTTAAATATTCTAGCCTTCTAGCGCAAGCTGGAGGATATTCAGATATATACTCATCTCTGGTGGAAATAATATAGCCATTAATTTGAGCTTCTGGGAATAGTGTTCTTAGGTTATTTAGTTTTGCTTTGGTTGTATGAGTCATATTGTATTTTTAGTTAGTTCTATCCATTCTTCTTCGGAAATAATTTTAATATCAAGTTCCTGAGCCCTAGTTAGTTTGCTACCAGCTTTTTCTCCAGCAATGACTAAATCGGTATTACTAGAGACATTACTGACAATTTTTGCACCCATTTTTTCAGCTGTTGCTTTGGCTTCGTTTCTAGAAATAGAATTTAGTGTACCAGTGAAAATTATATTCAGGCCAGTGACTGGTGAGGAAATAATGTTATTTTGATAATCTTCAATTGTTAGAATTTTAAGCAATTTATTGATAGTGTTTATATTTTGCGAGCAAGAAAAAAAGTTTTTAATATCAGCAACTATTTTATCGGCAAAACCTTCCAGGTTTCGTAGCTGAGAATATCTTTGTTCATCCCCATTTGCAAGTAGTAACATAGAATTGATAAAGCATTGAGCATTACCAAATTCTTGTGCTAAAATTTTGGCATTAGATTGGCCAATTTGTCTAATTCCAAGAGAGTATATAAACCTATTAAGAGATGTAAGCTTAGATCTTTCAATGTTATTAAATAGATTTTCCACTGATTTAACTCCCCAACCATTCATATTTTCAAGCTTTGCAATATTTTTAGTATTTTTATCTGCAAGAAAAAAAATATCAACCGGATTTTCAATTAATCCTGCATTTTGTAAGAATTCTATTTGTTTAGATCCAAGGCTGTCAATATCTAAAGCATCTTTACTAGCAAAATGAATAATTGATTGAATTAATTGCTTTGGACAACTAAGGCCGTTATTGCAACGAATGATTACATCATCAGGGGAAATATGTAGAAGGGAATTACAAGATGGACAATTAGTTGGCAGAGATACTATTTTTTCAGATCCAGTTCTTTTGGACAGATTCACTTGGCTAACTTTAGGAATTACGTCTCCGGCTCTGTGCAGCAAAACAGTATCGCCAATTCTTATATCTAAGCGTTTTATTTCAGCAAAATTATGTAAACTAGCTCTAGTTACAACAACTCCGCCAATTTTTAAAGGCTCTAACTCTGCAACTGGTGTAAGAGCTCCGGTTCTACCGACTTGAACAGTAATATCTAGCAATTTGGTTTCAGCTATTACTGCCGGAAATTTATGCGCTATAGCGAATCTTGGGTTACGAGCAATAAATCCTAATCTCTCTTGTAAGGCAAAGCTATTTACTTTATATACAATACCATCAATTTCATATGGAAGTTCATTCCTTGTTAATAGGAGTTTTTGATAAAATGCTATTAATTCTTCAACTGAGTTTGTAGTTTTGCCTATGTGATTTGTTTGAAATCCAAAATCAGATAGGTTTGCCAATAACTTTTCTTGAGTATCTGCAAATTTAGAACTTGAATAACCAATAGCGTAAGTAAAATATTTTAACGGTCTTGAACGTGTTATATTTGCATCTAATTGACGAAGCGATCCGGCAGCTGAATTTCTAGGATTAGCAAAAATCTGTTTTCCTTCTAGCTTTTGTTGATTATTTAAATTTATGAAATCCTCTTTTTCGATAAATATTTCTCCTCTAACTTCTAGAAATTCTGGTGCATTATAAATTTTGTGAGGAAAATTTTTGACAGTTTTAATATTAGCTGTAATATTTTCGCCAACATAACCATCGCCTCTAGTTGCACCAGTTACAAGGTTGCCATTTATGTAAGTAGCAGAAAAAGAAACTCCATCGATTTTAGGCTCGCAATATATTTGGGGGAAATCTTGTAGATTTAAGAATCTTTTAGTCCGATCGATAAAATCATTTATATCCTCACTCTCAAAACCATTGGCCAGAGATAGCATTGGCATTTTATGCTCATGTTTGTCAAATTTCTCAAGGACTACATCGCCAATATTTTGAGTAGGACTCTCTTTTGTTAAATAGTCAGGAAATCTCTCTTCTAAATTTTTGAGGGTAAAAAATAATTGATCATATTCTGCATCCGAAATTTTGGGAGCATCTTCTTGATAATAAGCAGAATTATATTTTTTTATCTTTTGTGATAATTTTTTAATAAGATCTTTTGCTTCTTCTTTATTAAGTTTTTCAATATTCATTACACATTTTTACCAAGGCTTATAGCTAGTTATACTAATTCAATTTCATAAGAGTAATATAAAAAATGAGGCGAGCCGCACTGAATGTAGATAACTACTTGAGTACGCTGAGTCCGAAATTTTTTATATTTAATCGCTATGAAAGTGATTTGGTATTAGTTTTAACAAATTCATAAAAAGTTGCAAGGGTTATAGTATATTTTCTTTGTCTATTCTGGCTAAAAAAAATTTTATCGCAAGCAAGCTGGTGTTGTTGCATAATCGCATCATCTGTTAGCTATATTTTCTTGGTTAATCCATACTAATATTCTTTTTAATGGTAGTTAAGTTTAAATCGTAATAGGAATTTCAAAATTATAAGTGATAGCTAAACTGGATTGATTGGTTAATCTTCAAAAAAGAAAGCTATAAGTTATAGGAAGTTTTAGTAGTAACTGCTTTAATAATATTGGGGATCAAAGGGGAGCAAAGATGCATTGGAGTGATATTGAAGAGATAGTTGAAAGTCTAGAGGAAAATTATTCGGATGAGGAAATTCCCGATGAAAATGATCTGATTTATTTGAAAGAGATGGTGTTGTCTTTGAGTGATTTTGAAGATCATGAAATTGAAATAGACCCCGAGCATCTAAAGCGGATTATGGAGCACTGGCTAGAGCTTAGAGGTTAATCTGGTTTTATTTGAATAAAATTCAGGAATTTTATTGTATAAAATCTTTTTTAGATTATAAAACTTTACGCGGTTGTGTTTTATTTATAGTCAAGGGGTCGTAGCTCAGCAGGATAGAGCGAGTGATTCCTAATCACTAGGTCGGAGGTTCGAATCCTCTCGATCCCACCATATAAACAAAGCGTTGTAAGGCTTTAATGTTGCAACAATTTTTTCTTGGGTATACTTAGGAGATAGTTTGAACAAAAGTTTTAGATATAAAATATAACTGCATGAGTCTGTGCTAAACGCACTTTCGTGCAGATAATGTCCTTCATTTTATAACGTAAATGCCATTTATTTACGGTCATTCTATTGATCCATTTTTTGATAAAATTTGAGGATAGAATTTAAGGTACTTATGGCTGAATTTACACAATTAGTTCAAAAGACTCATCCCAAAAACTATCGATGCCTATGTTTGGCTCTTTCCTAACTTTAGTAAATTAATTATACCAAGTCTCATTTTAAATCAGACTAATGAATTTCAAGACGAGGGCTTGAGCAGCGTAGTAATCTACGAAAGCAGTAGCCGAGATCTGCAAAATTCGTTTGTATCATTTAAAATGAGACTT